>Ga0247831_1006196_pt1 | contig 14335 bp, 8 predicted proteins | sample LaCruzMarch2015__9_FD_192406 | JGI IMG/M metagenome (GOLD analysis project Ga0247831, IMG submission 192406) | Freshwater microbial communities from meromictic Lake La Cruz, Castile-La Mancha, Spain - LaCruzMarch2015_1m | ecosystem: Environmental > Aquatic > Freshwater > Lake | place: Spain...
GAAAAGCACAAGAAATAATATCGCATATTTGGGAAAAAGGGGACAATTTGTCCCTCAGATCGACTTCCCGCGCACGAAAAAGGGAATGTTTGTCCTCTAATACCGGATTATGTAGGTCTGGTTTCTTTCGTCGCGCCATTTATTTTTGACGCTAAGACCCAACCAACGAACCATGGCAGCCGCAACTCAAGAACAGCAACTATGGAACGACTGGAAGGATCTCGAGTCCGAAATGTCCAACCTCCTATCCGTCCAAGATAATAATAACCGCGACATCATTGATACAACGAATTATTCCATCGGTGTCATTCTTGGTGAAATATTATCCTCGTCCGAACCTCAACGTTTACGCAAATTGTCACACTCTATTACTACCAAACTAACCAACTCAATCCATGTTGAAAAGACAGCGCTAGATGCTGAATCTTATGAAGTCTCGGAACGTATGGCAAATGTATTACATCTTGAGAATGAAATCTCAAATCTACGTCGTACAAATGATACCATCATTACTAAGAAGGATGAATTAATCAATGTTGTCATCCCCGCACAGACGGCATTGGCATCCATGGTCATTACCGAAATTGACAATGTCGAGAATCGACATATTAGATTGAATAACAAAATTAAGCTTGATTTGAGCTTACATGCACTCATTACCAATATTAAATGGGATTATGGACTCAGTAAGAAGGAGGTATTGGCCGGGGAGGTATCCATCCCAAACAAGTGTGTACATCGACGATTTGTTATTGACCGGGGAGAGGATGTGAGTGAATATGATATTGCTGAACAGTTGTGGACTACGATTGGTGGATGAGGGGTGAGGTGTTGATATGGTTTGTGCGACGTGACATTCAAGAATGAGAAACTTGAGACACATTTTCATTTGGTCAGACCCGACTGCACACCGATGAAGGTGATGAGACAAATCGGGCAATTTAGTCAGTGATATATATTGTTTAAATCCGGAATAAGTGTAAACAATTTTTTTGTTGCTAATCATAAGAGTAAATCCAGGGGGTTGTTCATTGTGTAGGAGTATTTACTCTTATAATTTAGATTACTACCAAGGTTTTAGTAAATGAAACACATCAGGGAATTGTTTTATGTTGTGATACGGCTAAGTTTGGTGGTGATTTCGTCTTCAAGCTTGACTCGTGTATATTGAGGTAAACGAGGTGTGATGTCATTGATAAGACTGACCGTTTCTGAAAGCAGATCTTCTCGCAAGAGCTGTTCAACTACTTCTGCTGCTTCATTCTCGACAGTGTCATAATCATCGTCACTCGTGGAATTGACCTTCGATCGCAATTCCAAGCTCTTCAAGTGTGCCTCTGCTTTCGCCTTCAGTCGTGGACTGTCGGCCATATCAAAGCAATACACGGCATTCCTGAGATATTCCATCGCTTGAATTAATTCAATGGAAGAAGATTCGGCTTGCTCAGCATTTTCTATGCCCATTATCGTGAACTCGTCGTTCGTCATGGACATAGACTCCAATTCAGTCACATCATTCTTCGTAGCTAGTGCTTCACCATCACCATCGGCACGGTCCTTCTTCTTAGTCGTAAGCCAGCGCACAGCGGCAGTACCTGCATCCGAAGAAATTGTTTCTGCAAAGAAGAGCTGCTCAATGCATCTTGTGACACCAGTGTACATGAGTTTGAGATGCGTTTCCACCAGAGGATATTTCGTTGCAAACTCATGGTCATTCTTAGCTCGATTCAACAATAGGTCACGCCATGGTTTTTGTAGTGAAGATTCAATTTCACAAAAGAAGTCGAGCAATATCACAGTCTTAAACTCGAGTCCCTTCGCTTCTCGAATTCCGTAAACCAGTCTCCGGTCAAGCTTTTCCCTCCACATCGGTGCAGAGTCATCGTGCGTTAGCACTACTGCGCCTGGTAACTTCTCTTTCAAGAGAGTTGAAAGCTTCTGCACATCCACATTGTGAAAGACCCCCGGCCTCGCACCTTTGAATAGCCCATAGTCCTTTGGTAATTGCTTCACAGTGTTCTCGAAAAGGCCAAAGAGGAGATCCAATATCCCCCCAGCACAATTTAAGATACCTGCATGCGAACGAAAATTCACATTTACAACTCGTGGTTTTTCAGGGATGAGATTACGATTGCCTTTTGCAACAAACCATCCAACACTTCGAATTTCATCAAATCTGAAATCAGTGCCCTCTACCACACTTTGGGCTGGGTCACCAGCGAGAAATAATGACTTAGGACCTCCACCGAGGTAGAAGAATAGCAGAATCTCGACCTGCAAATAATCTTGCACCTCATCGACGTAGATTTTGCTCCGCTTGAGATGTTCATAAGCCTCCGGATCGCCCGTTCTGGGATCTAAATTTCTTAGGAGAAATAAGATCCGATCGCAATCATCCCAACGCTTTTCGTCATTCAACCAGCATTGATATTGCAAAAAGATATCGTACGCGACGATGCGTTGCTCAGGGGTCATCTTGCACCTATCCTTTCCCAGCTTCTCTACTTCAAGTCCACTTGTCGCCTGAAATGACTCTCCATTCACAAAGTATTCCCTTGACAAATATCCAGAGTCGGTCTGGTACGCTTCAATAGAACCTTTCAGAAAAGTACGAATTGCTTTCCATACCATCAGTGCACTAGCTTTTTCTCGTTGATTACAATGGGGATAAAATAAGGTCTTAAAGCGAGCAAAGTCGACATGTTTCACTTGACTGAAGGTGGACTTATTACCCTGATATAGTTTGGATTCAACCTGAGTTAGATCCCTCAAAAGCTCATTGAATGTGATGAATGAAGTATTCTTATTAGTACCCACAGCTCCCTCAACATATTTACACAATCTGCTCGACCTCGCCACAAAGAGCTGTGAAAAGTTCACGTTATGCCCTAATATCTGTCGATCATACTCGATTCTGTTACTAATGCAAATTGTCTTTCCTGTGCCACTCCTACCTAGTAGTAGTACGGTGCCTTTCGCTTCAACAACGCTGCGCTCCTCCTCAGTAAGGTGCATCTGTGGCATCCACGACGGATTAGAAATAATGTCATCCATGTGGTCTTTCGTTATATCGTACAACTTCATTGGTACATTTCCGAGTGCATCAAGCATGACTTCGCTTCTTGGAGCAATTCGATCAGAATCAAGTTCAGAAATAAAGTCCTGTGGCAGTTGCTGTCTTGCGGTTCTATTTCTGGCATCATCTATTAGCTTTGCAAACCTGGATACGTCCTGTGTAAAATTAATGTAAGCATAAGTTTCGAGGAGAGAGAGAGAGATCAAGATACGGAATAATGGAGTTTCGGCATACCTTGTGCTTCGCTATGAACCATACAACAATATCGCCACGTTCTTGAGTCCATAATATGCGAAATCCACCTTTCGAGTTATCCATGTAGGTCTCATAAATTCTTGACGTGCATCCCACCAAGGGCTTCTGAAGCTTATGGCTCCTTGCACCACTTGCCAGTTGTCTCATGCGAGCTACAAATATTTCTCTGAACTTTTTATCGATATTCTTGATGGATTTGACAACGTGACTCGATACCTGAAACTTGGACCAATCATGTGCCAACGGGACCTTTTCGTCAAAGTCTTTGTCGGCACTTGTATATTCTTCTTCTTCTACTTCATCCTCCTCCGGAACAATATCCGCATCATCTTCCTGCATTGCTCCCGTTAATGCTTCGTCTAGTTTCTTTTCTCTCTCGGCAAAATTTCCGTCGTCATCTAAAAGTTCTACCTTCTTCAAATCGATTTTCTCTCGCACGAGTGACCAGCCCGATAATGTCATATTATGGTCGGTCTCATGAGGTACATCTTCGAGTATACCCCGCGACACAAGAAACTGAAGTATCACCGACTTCGACGCAACGTCTGTGTTAAGAGCATAGAATATGTTGGTGATATTAACCTCCTGCGGCAAATTGATGGTTATTGTATTCGGCTTGTGTAGGACAATCGTTGCATTTTCGTGAATGTATCTTCTCACAAATGCAAGTGCTAAGTCTTTCGTCCGCTCAGTATTGCTGACGAGACAAAGTTCCAGACGGTAGCCTGAGCCGAAGCTATGCTGATTCGGCACATAAGAAATCGCCTTCTTCCATATCGAATCGAATCGATAAAAGTCATTCTTCCTTTTCTGCACAGCGCCGGAGTTGATGTTCCGTGTTGATTGTCCACGATGGAATTTCTGCACCCACGTCGCAAGCATTACCAGCTTTCGACGTCGTCGAGCGGCAATGATGAACCACATAAAATCATCGATGATCTTGCGAGAGAGGTGTATCCGCTTTTTGCGTCGCTCATTCCATCTCAAGACATTTTCCCCTACAACTTTGCCTGCCGCGAGCTTCCGCTCCTTGCGTCGCTCATTCCATTGCAGCACATACTCGCCAACGATTATACTAGCTTTGCGTTTACGCTCCTTGCGTCTCTCATGATAGCGCAACACGAAATCAGCAATTATGTTTCGAGCGAGTATAACCTTAGCACGTAATTCACTTGTTCGCTTAACTTGTTGTTGTTCGAATAAATCAATTACCCATTGCGGTATTCGGGTGTCGTGGTCGATATCGATCAAGTGAAATGTCTTTCCATTTTTGTTGCTCGTTACACGGAAGTCATTGATTTGGATGATGGCATTTTGTAATATTACACCAGCATCTACGAGGCTGGTAATAATGCCACTGCAATGAAAATTCATTTGCTGCTTGCCGTCGGACACAATCATCTACATGGGTGATATACATATGAGTTTTATTAAAACACAAGTACTATCATGCAAGTTTCGCAATGCTGTTAATGCGATGTGCTCACCATAGTCATATTCTCTCTGTCAAAGTCAGGAATCTCTTTGCCGTGGACATCAACTCCATACCCAGAAGGACCCAGTTTCATCCTCTCCAATTCCAATATTCTAACGTGCGGGTCAAATGACAAAGCTTTCCTGGCCGAGCGCATGGTTCTGATGGAATTGGGCGTAAGTTCTAAGTCATTAGAGTTGGCATTGTGGTTGCTCTTGATTAAGACATGTACGATATCTCCAACACGAATACCCACGCTAGATGGTGTATCGTCTGCATAAATCGTGCAGTCACCACAGAGGAAACGAAGTGATAGCAACGGGGTGTTTAGTCGGCTCTGGGCGTATTTTTCAAAGATCTTCCGAAATGAGGCCAAGGGTTCAACCAAAAAGAACTCGGTATCATTGGTACAAACATTCAGCAACGTAATACCAATCTTCTCATTCGAATTCCTGGTGGCAGCCGGTCGATCTTGTCTCACTCTTAATACATGTATCGTATCTTCATCAACTATACCGTTATCGTACGCTGTCTCGTCAGAATCTCGCGGCAACCGTCTCCCTCCCAGAAGGAATCTGAGCGAGTCTAACGCTACGCCCAGCGTATCCGCAAACTCAATAAATATCAGTGGAAGGCTGGTAGCTTGTCGATCAATCCTAAATCTTGTGGCCTCGTCACCAGGTTCTCTCAACGAAATGATTATGCTCTCAATGATGACATTGCTATTTCTGGTCAAGTCTATCGTCGAGCCATTTTCGTTGCCAGCAGCCTCACTCACTGCCGCACCGAGGTTGAACGCTCTTCCTCCTCGATCTTGCGCGGCTTCAACGACAAACATAGCGTCTAGAGTATCCCCATCTTTTATTCCCAGCTGTGAAGCCGTGGCTATGCACTCGAGCGGGATCTCTCCTAACTCCTCGTGGCTGAATTGGAGTGATTGACCGGGACGCGTTGCCCCGACTATTAAACCGTCATTTGCCGAAGGTGCATCGCCCATCCTCAGTGAGCGATAAGATCGGAATATCTTCGAAAGAGGTGTAATATTCTCATCAACCGCAAAACGCAACACTTCTCCTGTACTTTCTTTCAATTGTAAGACGATCCTGCCGGTAGGATCATCGTCATTGTCATGACCAGTTAGATCAAAGATTGCGTAATCGTCATGGCCCCTTCCTGAACCTTCTGGTGTTGTAGTACCAGCGTTGGTGCTGAGAAGATTGGAAAAGTCCAATCCACCAGTGGGGGCAGCAGGTATTCCACCTGCTGCTGCCGCCTGGGGGGCTGACCGTTCTGGTGCTTCGTGCGTGTGTTGTGATTGTTCTGACCCAACAACCATAATCACATCTCCCCCCTCTATGCCTAAGTCGATCGCAGTGGCGTCACATTCGGATGCTACCTCGCCCCACTCCCCCACGACGAAGTGCAAGTCCGTCGAAGGTAGGATTTTCTCTCGACGACGATAATCAGAGAAAATGACACACAAAGGCGTTGTTTTACGAATTTGCATTGAACGTTCTGACATCCCTGCAATAAAGCGGACCATGATTAGGTCGACCTCATCATTTTGATTTGGGTCATTAAAAAAGATGACCTCATTATCATCATCATCGTCTTCGTCGCTGTCGTCATCGTCGCTGTTATCATCATCATCGTCATCATCCTCGTCAGACAGGAGGGGAGGCAATGATCCGTTGTCGCCAGTACCGTCCGATTCATCGTCATCGTCATCCTTGTCTGACAAGAGACCAGGCAATGATCCTTCATCATTATTATTTTCCGATACATCTACTGTTACTGTTAGTGACATGATAGCATGAACAATATCACCATAGTTGTCCTTCAGCGCCTTTATTGCACGAGCACGAGAACAGGATGCCTGACTCATGACCAATTCAACATCTTTGGAATCGGCCGGCACATCGCGCAATGATACCTTCGTCGTGGCGTCCGGAGTTACTGAATTGTTGAGCATAGAAGCTTGTCTTGGAGGACTTTCGGCGTTCAACATCATGATAGTATTGATTAGATCACCTTGATTATCCTGAAATGCCGCCACAGCTCTATCACGCAAGCAAGATGTCTGATTCATAATTAATTCGATATCATCTTCGGTGAATTTATATTCTACTGATTCATCATCAGAAGATTCCTCCACTTTCACAACTCTCGACTTCTTTTTATTTCTCTTCTTCTTACTTCTCTTCTTCGTTTTAGATGTCGATTGATTCGTTGAGGGGTTTGTGTAATTATTACCCTGAATTGACGCCGCGTTCACCTGCTGTGTCCCAGGGGTATAAATCTCCTCCTCACACTCATCTTCGTATGGGCTTGTGATATCGTCATTGTTTTTAGCACAATTGTCTTCATCAACATCATCATCGTCATACGCGTTTATAAAATCGCCGTCGTCGCCACTACGCATGTCTCTATTATCAGATTTATTATGGAATGAATTATTAGTACCGCGACCATCGCCTCCTTCTGATACGACGATCACACAATCATCAAGATCACCAAGATTATAACTCCCAAGTGACCTATTGTCATCGTTTAGTATGACATCATTACATGACAATTGCGCAAATGACAGTGATAATACAGATGATGGTGATGCATGTTGAATTCGTGATCGGAGGATGCCGATAGTGGTGGACGAGTCGGCATTGACATCGCCGTAGTCGCCGTCTGGAAAATTGACGAGGACCATCGTCGGTTGTCCTGTGTTGTCTTGGGTTTTCTTCTCCCGCCAAAAAACTTGCTCAGGCCCCTTTCCCACAGACCACCGAGGGCGTGATCCTGGCAAACCATCTACCATGGTGTACACACGGGATGACTATTATTTGATAGACATTGGTTACCGTCTCGCGGGTATGCGTAAGCAAGAGGTGTCGCACTACACCATCCCCAACTACCTCGTTGATGAATGGCAAAAGAAGCTTCGTGAGGCGACCGAAGAAATGCAGCATTGTAATGTAAGCAATGTCCACGGTGCTGGCAATGACGTCGTGACACTCCCCTCCGCCCCCAGTGCTGTAGTAGTAGCTGGTGTTGGGGATGCATTCCAAGCCCGTGCCGCTCACGCTGCCGTGGTGGCCGCTACAGCCAACCATGATGGGGATGATGCAGCAAGCCAAGGTTCCTCAAGCTCTAATTCGCAAATAAATCAATTATGGCGTGAGAAGATATGTGAATGGTGCTATCAGGTAGTGGATCATTTCAACTTCAACCGTGAGGTTGTATCGGTCTCCATGAGCTACATCGATCGGTACCTTGCAACACGGACTGTGAACCGTCGTATATTCCAATTGGTGGCAATGACGGCTCTATACCTTGCCATCAAGCTGTATGAACCGGGTAAGTTACGCATGTCCTCCCTCATTGATCTAACCATGGGATACTTTGTGGCCGAACACATCGTTACAATGGAGCTCTCGATGCTACAATCTTTGGGGTGGCATTTGCACCCCCCGACCCCACTCGCGTTCGTCCGGGACTTTATGCGTCTAGTCTCCGTTGAGATCGATCCCGGTGCCCGACATGATGTTAGTGAACTTGGACGGTTCATGACCGAGCTGTCCGTATGTGACTATTGGTTCGTTACCAAGAAACCAAGCAGTATCGCCCTTGCAAGTCTTGTGAATGCCCTCGAGTTACAAGGACCACGACGGGTCGATCCTCGGTACAAGATCGAGTTCTTAACCCGCGTCGTCGATCTAGGCATTGACATTGCTCGTGATGAGGAGATACTGGCGTGCTACGAACGTCTACGACAAATTTACGATGCTGGGGGTTACACTCCAACCCTCGATGATCCAGTCCCTGTTCCTGTGGAAGCTGCTGCTGTGGGCGATGAAGTGGAAGTCGAAGATGTTCAAGAACCAAATGCCCGTCAATCCCCAACAGGAATTGTTGACTATGAATCCGAGTCAGAACCCGAGTCTGAACCCGAGTCTGAACCCGAGTCTGAATCCGAGTCTGAACCAGAATTCGAGGTTGAGCCATGGCCTTTGCCCGAACCCCATCTGCCTGAAGAGCATCACGAGGCTGAAACATTGGCTAAGCCAAAGGCTGCACCTGAACCCGAGGCTAAACTACGCAAGAGCGACGATGAGTCGAAAGGTGATTATGGTTACGACCACAGTGGTAAGAGGGGTAAGGTGTCATCTGAAGCCGATCTAGAACTCGAGGGGGTCGCTGCTGTTGCAGCACTGGAGCCTTCTGGCGTCCGCACAGTGTCCCCTGAGGTCAAGAAGAAGAAAACAGTCCTGGAGCGCTGGCCATCCAGTGGAGAGGAGAAGAACGATTTGAGGAAGACCCCTCCGGAAGTCCTCTCGTTTGATGAGAACAAGCACGGACGAATGTGCAACAAACGCAAGAAATCTGACGACGATGACGAATGGAGTGGTGGAATATAAGTACATATGCAAACAAGATACATGTGTCTTGCATTCTTTCGAGTAATTTCATATATCTATTCTACTGTGGCCACCCAATCAATTCTGGATGGGTGACCAGTACACTGATATATTGTCACAAGGAAACAATATTTTATTCATGTCAAACATCAAGAATTTGTCTGATAAACTAAGCAATATACATTACTCATCTCACTCGTGTTAAGACACTTTACCTTACTGTATCTTTTAACGAAAAGGCCGTCGTCTGTGAGTTTGGGATACCAAATAGAGTGTGATGTCTTAGTACCAACAAAGAGTCTAGTTTAGTCTCAATCTTCGTCATCACTAGAAAATCCACTATCAATACTTTCGACCATGACTGTGCCCGTAAGCGGACACTCTGCAGCGATCAAACCCCCCAGCTCACTGATAAGCTCTTCTATCTCATATTCATATTTTGCTATCTCATAAGGATTTCGGCCTAATTTACGTATCCGCTCCAGCTCATTCTCAATGAATTTGACACGGTTGAGTTGTTTCTCGTTCAGGTAAGGGATCACTTCTCTTTTCAAGGCCGACTCTAGCACCGCATATCCAGACGGAAACGCATAAAATGGCTCCCCATTTTCAAGGATGCGTTTATTTGTAAGAGCACATCGTGCATCGGCACGAACTTGAGTCCCTGTTTCCTTCAGACGAAGCAACTCCTCGCGAAGGGCATCACAGGTTTGGTCGCACTCATTCATCTCCTTGAGGTAATGCTCAATCTTGGATGAGTATGATGCCAATGCCTCACATATCTCATCCTTGAATTGATCAATTTGAGCAAAGTCGGGCAAAAATGGCAATACATCCTCGATGGACAAAATATCCGGTCCGCACTCTTTCAATACCATAACAACCCTCGAAACAACATCTTTCCCGTCACGTGCAGTAGTTCCATTCCCCGCTGCATTCCTTGCAATCATAAGCCACAGACGCTTAGTTTCACCATTATCATCACATTGTCTCGCCAGGTCCCTTGCTAGTGATGGATCGACCTTGAGTGCTAGTTCGACAGCTTGCTGCCTCATACCGAACCCCATATACAGCTTGACGGCGGATCGAAAATGTCTTCCTGTTTTTAGAATCGTGCGGAGTGCATATCCTCTGTCTAATGGACAATTTCTCTCTTCCTCCGCTTGCTTCAGAAGGATATCACTGACACTTTGACCGAAGGGAACAGATGCAGCAGCAGGGACAGATACAGAAAGGAAACGGAAGAGGGGTCCTTCGTCTTCTAAACGAGCATATAACGATGTAAGGTAATTGTAGATAGCCCGACTTGAACTACCGAGCTTGATCACTCCTTCAAAGTACGTAATTGATGCGTTGGGATCATTGACGAATGAAGGGTTGGTTCCTGAATCACCGGTAGATAAGCTGATGCTCTTTCTTTGTTCTTCATAATGCATAAAAGCTGGGAGTAGTTTATTCTCACTCAGGCCATCAGTGAACCGCCCAATAAAGCTTTTCGCTGCCGACATGGGAACACGTGATAAAAGGGTTGTGGCATGCTTGTAATAATACGATTCGGCTTTCTCGATTGGTGAGTCATTAAGAACTCTAAGAGCATCAAGGGCACCATTCTTTCAGGAAGGTAACGCAACATTAGATACGTTTCGAATGGACAAACGTCAATCTATACTATGGTATACACTTACCTTGGCATCTTTTCCACATAGAGCAGCGTCCACAGCTGCACCAATATCTCCTGCAGCAGCAGCATATCCTGCAAACTCTCCAGCGTTAGTGTCATGACTTGATATTATCTTAATGATACTCTTGGGATCCATATCCTGAACAAACGACGACAGGAATTGATGCAGTAACGCCTTGTTGACAACATCTGATGGTGGGCGTTGACCAGCCCTCGTTTGTGTCCGAACAAATTGCTCTTCTCGCATCTCCCTCTCTTGTAAGTGCAGCTCTGTCAACCAAGTACCAAGTATTGTACATGCCACAGAATCATTCCTAGACTTTGCAGCTTTCATCTTATCCGTGAGAAATGTTATCAACGCCATATTACTCGTACCAAGCATCTCATTCGCCTGTTGTGAGTTTTTCAGTAAAGGTACAGTGGCTCCACTTCTGCTTTCAATCATGGGCAGTAATAGACGAACAGTGGTATCATTAAATGGCATAAGAATTGGAGGACATTGCGCCATAAATCTGGCAGCAAGTTCTACGCGTCCCTGTGAGAGGTGATACTCGGCTCGGACTGCAGTCACTACGGCCTTTTGAGACTGAGAATCATAAGAGGCATGGGTGAATCAGTAAAAACTACGTACAATCAAAAGAAGTGAAAAAAAAGCATTTTCCTCTCTCACCGCGTTACTGCAAAGGTGCTTTGCATTCTCAAATTGACCCTCAATATGCTTCTCGTCACTATTTAACAATGTACCGGGTGATGAAATCATCACATCTGTGGTGGTAGTGGCTACTCCGCCAGCATGTCGAGGCGTAGGCGCAATACATTGAGCGAGGGTGTACTTCCATACATCCCGATCCTCACAAGATGATGATATATGCACAAGCGATCGTTCCTTACGTAGCCATATTTGATCTGGACGACGAATATCGGTAATAAGCTCTGCCGCCCCGACGGACACTCCACCACGTACCAATGACCCTCCTCTGCCATACTGAACGTCACTTTCTGACGTGGAAGTTTGAGATAAGGATAACCAATCAACGCGTTCCTCCTGTATTACTTTCTTTGCAACGCGATTGATAAACTTGACATTCTGGGTAGAACCGAGTGTTATGAAATGATGAGGCGTCAACCCTACAGATGTAGGAATTACACCTCGATTGCGATTGCCACCACCACTTGATGAACCTAAGCTATCGTATGTCAATATCCCAGCACTCACTATCCCCCCGGTGTTAGTAGCAGTAGTACCACCAAGACTGGCACTTCCAACTACACCACCACGCTCGATTACGCCAAAGTATATCCCAGTTTGTGTCCGTAGTGCGAACGAATCATCATTACAGCTACATAGATCAGCATAATCGATAGACCCTGGTAGTTCAATGAATGATCTTGAACTTCTTCCTCCGCCACCGCCAGCACCACCACCTTTATTATGATTAGCAGCCGCAGATGATGAAGATGGTGAAGGACGTGCAAATGCTGAACGTAACGTAAGTGATGACGTCATTGACAATTCACTACGGAAGGTATATAACCGTGTTCGACAATGTAATCCACCAGTTGAGACCATAACAACGACACTACCACTCCCACCCACCATTATACGCTGGAATAGTATCCCACATACTGCACTACCATCCCATCCTCTTCGTGATTGGCTACTATTAGTACTGGTAGTATTACTCAATCGATGAAGTAACACTGGACAATCCATCGGATCGCCAATATTAGTGGTATTGTCCGTCATACTACTATTAACTTCTCCCGACTTTGTTCTCTTATGAGAAGCCGACACTGCCGACGCTGATGTTGTTGCCGATAACATATATTCATACAATTCACCCATGGACGTGCCCAGTAATATACGTTTCGTCGATCCCTCGGTACCATAATCACGATCCCACCCAACCGCCGTGACATACGATCCGGGCGTTAATCCCACTTGTACGGAATTGGACGGCATACCATTGACCACGCCGGATAATGCCTCATTGACCGTCCCTCCGGGCTTGTATCCACCATAACGAGAACTTCCAGCAGCATTAGCATTGTTACTGGAAGCACTACTATTATCCGTGGTAGTTGCAGTAGTCGTGGCATTGCTACAAGATGGACCGAATCCATTTAACTTCGTAACAACCCTCATCGATGAATGTATATAATATGCCTCACCATTCTTGGATGATAGTACAGCGTGACATCCCGTGGGGTCCACGAAGACGTGTTTTATTTGACCATAGTTGGGATCAATAATAACATCCTCTCTCCCACCCGCTCCCGTTGGTGGTGGTGTTATTGTAGGTCGAATGGGAGGTGGTAATACGACTAGACTTTCTGATGCCGTTGCCGTTGTTGCTGTTGTGCCACGACGGACATTCCATCGACTAACCAGACGTAATGGCGGTATTAGTGCCGCTAGATCAAGTTTTGACATTGATTGTTGCTGCTGCTGTTGCATAGTAGAAGTAGTAGCAGCAGCAGCAGCAGCAGCAGTAGTCGATTGTGGCGGAGGACTACATTCCACGACGGCAATAATCCATCCATTCGCGGCCGAGACACATTTGGGTTGGGGTGGATATACCATCCTCGTTGTTGATAAATTGATATCATACTCCTCGATTTCATTAATAATATCTGCATCACCACCCGATGATAATGGCTGCTCCGACTGTGCACCGGCATTCGCGCCCAATACGCGACCCATTAATCCTGTTAGGCCGGTATATCCACCACCACCACCAGTCCCTGTGACGCTGGATCCTCCTCCTGTTAATGTTGAAGATGATGCACGGTGTTGTTGTTGTTGCTGTTGTTGTTTCTGTTGTTGCTTGGATACAAATGCCGACGGAGGTCCTCCTCCTCCCGCGACGATCGTTGTACCACCATCACCACCCTGCCGTGGCGCACTTCCGCTACCATCATGATGATGCCGATGATGCAATCGCAATCCGCTGTCGGCAATGCCCAAACTCGCACCGACGACCTTGCTCTCACGACGATAACGACGGTAGTGCGTCGGAGAAAGGGCCGTGGGGAGCGGCCATTCCACCCCTCGTGCCGAGAATATGGGTGCGACTGCCGCCGCCGCCGATGAGGATGACGATGACGACGTCGTTGGCGGTGGCGATGTAGTGGTAGAGCTTGGCATCATTGTTCATCGTCTCTTCCATCCCCATCTTCCGGTTGAAATGGATTGAAATGGCGGGACGTCAAAGACGGAGGCGGCGCGGCTCACAGAGAGGAGATAATCGTACAGTACGTTTGGGGTCAAGATGTAGATCGGTTTTTAAAACTCGGGAATTTCGCTTCGACTACTAACACACATGATAGACGGGATCGAGAAAATGAGTTTTGTATACTGGCATTTTCTTGCAAGTCGAATATTGGCAGAGATATCGAGTGTTAAAAATCTAATAAATTTTGGGCCCAACCAA
>Ga0247831_1006197_pt1 | contig 14331 bp, 17 predicted proteins | sample LaCruzMarch2015__9_FD_192406 | JGI IMG/M metagenome (GOLD analysis project Ga0247831, IMG submission 192406) | Freshwater microbial communities from meromictic Lake La Cruz, Castile-La Mancha, Spain - LaCruzMarch2015_1m | ecosystem: Environmental > Aquatic > Freshwater > Lake | place: Spain...
CCGCACCGGTCTTGCCATCCTTGGCCGTGATGGACAGCCGTTGCAGACCACCGGTCGTGGTGGTCGTCGTGCCGTCCTTGCCGGTGACGGCACCCCCCTCGGAGGCGATGGTGACCTTCAGCTTGCCGGCCGAGGCCACGCTGATCTTGCGGGCCAGGGTCGCCAGGGTGTCCTTGGCGTCGATGGTGACGGCCGCGGCCCGGCCGCCGTCCGCCGGGCTGATGTAGAACCGGTCGCCGACGCGCGCGGAGGTCGCGGCCGTCAGCAGCTTGGAATCCGACTGATCGATCTCGCCCTGCGGCAGCCCGAGCCGGTCCAGCACGCTCGCCCCGTTCCTGGCCACGGCCAGGGTCATCGGCTTGGCCTGATCGGCGTCGCCGGACCATGTCCGCGTGTATTCCACCGCACCGGTCAGGGGATCGAGCCGGGTCAGATAGGCATTGGTCGGGTCCGTGTCCTTGGCGTCCGCCGCGCGGTTGGCGATCCCGGTGATCCAGACCTTGCCATCCACGACCTTCACATCGGCGGCCGAATCCTCGCCCGCCTGGCCATACCAGGTCAGCCGATCGGTGCCGGCGGCGACCAGGTTGGTGGACAGGGCCGCGACGAAGACATCCTTGCCGCCGGAATTTGCCCGGGTCGTGGTGCCGGCGGAAAGGCCGCTGTCGCGGCTGGTGCCGGTCAGGATGACCTTGCCGTTCGAGACCGACAGACCGGCGATCTCGCCCGCGATCACGCCCAGGTCTCGCGTCGAGGCCAGACTGGGCACACCCGATGCGTCCAGGGTGAAGCGCCGCACGACGGCCCGGCCGTTCTCGACCCCGGCGGTATAGAGACTGGATCCGTCGACGGTCACGGCGTCGACTCCGTCGTCGGAACCGGTCCCGAACTGGGCCTGTCCGATGGCCTTGGAGACGATGCCGGCCGTGGGATAGGGCTCACCGGCCTTGAAGGCCTGGACATAGCCATCCCATCCCCCGATCGCGGTCGAGCCGGTCAGCGCCGACTTGGCCCGGCCGCCGATATACACCAGGCCATCGGCTCCGAAGGTGACGCTGGTGGCTTCGTCGGCGGCGCGCGCGCCCCGGCGCTGGGTCCACTGTTCCTGTCCGTCCTTGTCGAACACGGTGACGAAGCTGTCAGCGACGGTCGCCGCCTCTCCTGTCTTGCCCGCATCGGTGGTCGAGGTGTTGAGCGAGCCTGTGACCGAACCGGCCACGGCGACAGTGCCGTCGGCGTCGACCGCCAGGGCGAACCCGCTGGCGCTCGACGCCGCGCCCAGGGTCCGCGTCGCGATCAGCCGCCCGGCGGTGTCGTATTTCAGCAGTGCTACGTCCTGGCTGCCCTTGATCGGCTGGTTGTCGGGGCCGGATTCGACGTCGGCCACCAGCCATAGGGATCCGTCCGGCCCCACGGCGCTGGCGCGGACGGTCTTGACGTCGTCCGGCAGCTTTTCCTGCGACAGCCGACCGGCGACCCACCGGGTCTCGCCGATATTGCCGCCTGTAGGCAAGGCGGCGGTCCCGCCGTCGCTCTGGAACTTGAGCAGCTGATTGACCGTGCTGGCGGGTACGGTCGTCTTGGTGGTCTTGACGCCGTTGACCGTTGTCGTGGTGGTCTGGGCGGCCGCGCCTGCCGACTGCACGACATAGACGGCATCGGAGGTGTCGGGCGCGGTGAAGCCGACCGTCTCGGTCGAGGTCCCCCGGATCGCCAGGGCCCATTTGTCCGGACCGGCCGGCAGGGTGACGGGCTTGCCGTTGACGGTGACGGTCTTGGGTTCCGCCTTGATCTGGTCGCGGCCGATGCGGGTCTGGAACCCGGCGGCCTGCAGCTTGCCGTTGATGAGACCGGTCACGGCATCCAGCGTGCGCGGCGTGGAACCCAGTTCGGCGAGGTCGATGGCGATGCTGGTCGTCGCAGTCGACGGACCGGCGGGCACCTTGATCGTGAGGTTGAACCGCGTGTCTCCGGCAAAGGCGGTCACGGGCGTGTCCACCGCGCCTTCGTGGATCGGGCCGGTGATGGAGTTGGCGCTGTCCTTCGGCACCGCAGCCGTCGTCTTGGACAGGCTGGTGGAGGTGCCCTGCACCAGACGCAACGCCTCAAAATCCGCCTTGGGGAGATAGGCGCCGATCTCTTGCAGCCCGGCCGCGAAACGCTTCTGGACCTGCGCGAGTTCGGTCGGCGAAAGCCCCTTGGTCGCGGCCCGGTTGGCCAGGGCGTTGAGTGTATCGAGGCCCTGATAGAGGGCGAACAGCTTCTTGTAGTCGGCGGACGCGCCCTTCACATCCAGTCGGGCGGCGTCTTCATCGACGAACGCGCGACCGCCCAGCGCCTGACGGACCAGGGCATCGGCCTTGGGTGCCGTCGCCTGCGCAGCCGTGCTCCACGGTGCCGTGGGCTGGGCTTTTCTGGCGGTCGATCGCGTCAGGGCAGCCGACTGCGCGGGGTCGTAGCTTCCCCCATACAGTCCAGCCAGATAGCCGTTGTTGACCGCCACGTTAAACTCCTGGCGTCACTTTCGCAGAACGGGCTCAACGGGCCATTAACGTCCAGGTCAGGAACGAAGATCTGCGAATCGTGTTTTGATCTTGCCAGACAGGAGCAAGACGATGATCTTTCCGAAGTCGCTTATTCAGTCCCTGCTCGCGCTGTACGGCTTCGGCCAACGGGCCAATATGCCTCGGCATCGCCCGGCCCGTGTCGTCATCGGCCATGGGAGACGACGATTCGGCTGAGACCTACTGGAACAGCGACAGGATGATCTGCGGGGCCTGGTTGGCGATCGACAGGGCCTGCACACCGAGCTGTTGTTGAACCTGCAGGGCCTGCAGGCGCGCGCTTTCCTTGGCCAGATCGGCGTCCACCAGATTGCCGATTCCGCTTTCCACCGTATCGCTGAGCTTGGACACGAAGGTGTTGTGCGCCGTGATCTGCTTGGCCTGGGACCCGAGGTCGCCCATCGCCGAGTTCAGCGTGTTGATGGAGTTGTCCAGCTTGGTGAGGGCCGTGGTCGCGCCCGTGAGCGTCAGCAGGCTGTCGGCCATTCCCAGCGAGATGATCGCCCCCGACAGCGTCAGGTTCTTGCCTGACAGCGTGACGAAGGACGTCGCGTCGGCATTGGCCAGGAACCTGATCCCGTTGGTCAGCACGCCGTTCAGGATGTTGCCGCCATCGAAGGAAGCGTTCTCGACGGCCGAGCTGATCGCGCGCAGCAGGGCCTTGAAGTCCGAGTTCAGCAAAGACCGCGACTGGGTGCTGAGCGAAACGTCCTTGGCCGCAACGACCTTTTCCTTCATCTGATTCAGAAGGTCCGAGATCGACTCGCCGGCCGTGAGGGCGACATCGGCGATCGAGGTGGCGCGATCCAGGCTCTGCTTCACGGCCGCAAGCGCCCCGACATCGGCGCGCTGCTGCTGGGCGATGGCCCAGATGGCGGAGTTGTCCTTGGCGCCCTGGACCCTCAACCCCGTGGACACGCGGTTCTGCACGCTGGTCAGGTTGTCGTTGGTGCGAGACAGGTTCTGCAGCGCGGTGGCGGCTGCGGCATTTGTGTGAACGCTGTTGCTCATAGGTCTTCTAGCCCCGGGATGTTGGCCGCAAGGCTAATGCGAGAACTGTGAGCGTATGGTTAACGGCGTTTCGCAACCTATATTGCCCGCGTCGGGCGGGCCCGCGCGGTTGGATTGTCTTTTTCTGACGCCCGAAAATCAGGCGCTGGTGTCGATCAGCCCACCGGCCGTGTAGCCGCCGCTTTCGGACATCTTCATCACCTGTTCCCGAGGGAACTGGCGCACGACCTTTCCGGTCTCGCTGTCCAGGGTCTTGTAGACAAAGCTCCCCTTAGTGGAGCCTTCCTCGATGATCAGGCGGTACCGCGCGGTCCGTATGGCGTCATCCGCGGCGCGTTCCTGCTGGAAGTCTCCGCCCGGCGTGGTTGACGACGGGGCAGCGACGACGGTGGGAACGACGGTCAGCTTCGCATTCATTTCCATGGCTCCTCACGCCGGTAAGGCCGACGGCTCCTGAAAGAGCGGTCGGACGGGGCAAAATGCCCCGCCCTTCCGCCGGTTGATTATCTGAACAGGCCGAGCAGGTTCCCGGACGATTGGTTAGCGATCGACAGAGCCTGCACACCCAGCTGTTGCTTGGTTTGCAGCGACTGCAGTCGTGCGCTTTCCTTCGCCAGATCCGCATCGACCAGGTTGCCAACGCCGTTCTCCAGGGCGTCGGACAGCTTGCTGACGAACGTCGAGTGGTTTTCGTACGCTTTGGCGCCCGTGCCGAGGCGCGCCAGGGCAGAGGAGACATTGTTGATCGAGGTGTTGACCGCGGTCAGTTGCGCGCTGGCCAGGGTCCGGGTGCCGATACTGGCGGTCGCGGTCACGGTCACATTGGCACCGCCCAGCGACAGGATTTCACCCTTGACGCGCATGGCGGTGCCGGTCGAGTTGGCCAGGGCGCTGAAGCCGGTCGTGGCGTTCAGCATGTTCAGGCCGTTGAACGACGCGTTGGTGACCGAGGTGGTGATCTGATCGCGGAGTGCCTTGTAATCCTCGTTCAAGGCGGCACGCGAAGCCGTGTTCAGCGACGCGTCGGTCGCGGCCAGGGCCTTGTCCTTCATCTGGACCAGGAGGTCAGAGATCGACTCGCCGGCAGCGAGGCCGACGTCGACGGCCGAAGACCCCCGCGCCAGACTTTCCTTTACGGTATTCAGGGCGGTGACTTCAGAGCGCTGCTGCTGGGCGATAGCCCAGATGGCGCCGTTGTCCTTGGCGTTGTTGATCTTCTTGCCAGTGTTGATCCGGTTCTGGGAGATATCCAGGTCGCGGTTCGTGGCGTTCAGATTCTGGAGGGCGGTATAGGCACCCGTATTCGTATTCACGCTGTTCATCGGCATGAAGAAAGTCCTTTTTTCAAGGTGTCCGACCGTCGTTTTGACCGTCGGGAGCATTTTGCTCAGGCTTTCAGAAGCAATCGTCGGGCCAGGAATGTGAAAATCGCATCAAGGCCAAGTGTCTGAAAAACCTGCGTTAGGTTGCCTTAACCATAGTCGTGACCCGGCAATATGTGCCGTCAGTGGCCTCCAGCGGCAGGAAATGCCGGGTGCCAGGCAGGATTTGCCGGGTGACCGCTGCACGCCGATGCAGCACAGGGTGCCTCAGGGCGACCCCTCTCGCCCGAAGGCCCGAACCCGGACCGATGGCCTCGGCCTGGCGCGCGACCTGTCGATGGCCTCGCGCTCGGCCAGCAATGTCTCGACTGCCATTCGCCGGGCCAGATCGCATTCGACGATCTGGCGGCCCCGCGTCATATAGCCGACGTCGAGATCGGCCACCCCGGGGTCATCGGGCAGCCGGTAAAGGTCACACGGTCGGCTCGCCAGCTGCGGCAGGGTCAGGCGCGGCGGCGCAACCGACGAGGTCGGGCGCAATCCGGCACAGCTCGCGATCATGGTCGCGCAGGCGAGCAGCGCGATCGTTCGAAAGGGGATGGTCGGCATCATCGGCGGTTCTCGCATCCTGAATGGCTGGGGTCGTGGCGCGATCCAGCGACCGCGCGGTCTGAAGGGCGGCATCGAGGCGAGCGACCTGACCGGCCTGGCCCTCGGCCTCTGCGGAGCGGGCATCGGCGTCGGCCCGGGCCTGCGCGGCGGCGGCCTCGGACGCTTCGGCGCGTCGACGAGACAGGTCGAGCGGATCCCAGCGAAAGCCGAGCCCGCCCAGGACCAGGCCGAGCGCCGCGACGGTGGCCACGATCCCGGCGATCAGCCCGAGTGGAGTCAGCGTTCTCAGCGCCGAGGTCAGAAGCTTCGCGGTCATGGAAACACCTTCCGATCCAGCTCGAAATGCGGACCGTCGCGCAGGCGCGGCCAGTCGCCGCCCCAAACGATGGCTACGCCCCTGGCCATGGCGGTCGCCTTGATATGCGCCGCGAGGCGCGGATACAGCGGCCAGTCCCAGCGGATCTGGCCCTCGACCACCGCCGCCAGATCGACCGCGTGGCCGGTGATGTGGCGCGAGTTCAGCGTCCGGCTGGCCCCGGCCTTGACCAGGGCCGCCTGCCGCGCCGGGCTGCGCAGTCCCTCGGTCACCATGAAGTCGATCGGGCTGGTCCGGATCGCCGCCTCGACGATACCGACCAGGGCCGGATGAACCCCCTTCAGCCGCGCATGCGACCGGCTCGACAGTCGAAAGCTCATCGTGCGCCACCCTGCGTCAGACGGATGCGCAGATTGGCCATCAGCACCACCAGCTGCTGAGCCGTCGGCGCGACCAGATAGAGGACCAGCATCAGGGCCAGGAGGGTCATCAGCCCGCTGGCCACGGCGGGCAGGGCCCGGGGTTCGGTCCGGGCGACCGCGTCCGCCAGCAGCCGCCACAGCGCGCAACTGGCCAGAAAGACATACAGCCGGCGCCACAACCACTGGCCCTCGGCCAGGGGCGGTCGTTCGGGTTCACTCATCGTGCTCGTCCTTTTCAAAATGGGGTTGGGTCCAGCGCCAGTCCGGACCGGCGGCCGTCGCGCCCTCGCGACGGGTCATGCGACGCGGCAGGTCCCACGTCTCGGCGTCGAGCACGTCCGGCTCGTCCGGCTCATCCGGCTCGGGGGTTTGGGGGCGGCACATATCCTCACCCCTCGGCCAGGATCAGCACGGCGCCGGCCGCGCCCGGTCCACCCGCGCCACCGGCCGTGGCCCCCGCGCCGCCGCCTCCACCGCCGCTGCCGAACATTCCGCCGTTTCCGCCCGCGAATCCGGCAGCCGAGGCAGAGGCCGCCCCGCCGCCGCCGCCTCCACCGCCCAGGGCGAGGGCCGGCGTGGCCGCCGCGCTGCCCGAGGCACCCGCACCGCTCGCGGCGGCCCCACCGGGCGACGGCTTCAGAAGCGCCGCACCGTCTCCGCCCGCGCCCGATGCCCGGACCGTCCCGGCGGCATTGAGGGCACCACTACCACCGCCTCCGCCCGGGGCTCCAGGCCCGGACAGGCCTTGGCCCGCCTGTGCCGCGCTGGTGGTCGAGGATGCGCCTCCGGCGTTCGACGGGATCAGTCCAGGACCCCGCTGTCCCCCGCCCCCGCCGGCTGCGCCCGAGGCGCCCGCTCCGCCACCGCGCGCGGTCAGGATGACCAGGCTCGAAGCCGAGACGGTCGTCGCCTGACCGTCCGCACCGCCTGCTCCACCCGCGCCGATGGTCACCGCCAGACTACCGGGCAAGTCCGCCGTGCTGCAGCGAAGGACGCTGAGACCACTGCCCCCGCCACCCCCGCCGCCGAACCGGTCGCCCGAGGCCGCGAACGCTCCGGTTCCTCCACCGCCTCCGCCGCCGACAGCCGTGATCGTCAGCATCCGCGCCCAGGCCGGCGGCGTGTAGCTGGATGAACGGGTGAGGAGGCTGGCCTCGACCCGCATCGCGCCCGCCGGAAAGGCGACCCGCCCGTCATCGGGATCGACACGGAACGCCTCGCGCCAGGTCGATCCGTCGGCACTGACCTTCAGACTGAGGTCTTCGTCGCCGATCAGGCCCAGTTCGGCGCGGCCGGAATAGCCGCGCTGGAACAGGATCGACATCATGTCCGGGGCCGCGTCCTTGTTCAGGACCAGTCGCAGCGCGCCTGTGCCGCCCTCTGCCACGGGTCGCGCGGTGAACAGGGCGCTGTTGATCCGCGCGGCCAGAGGATTGGCGGCATCGGCCGTCGTGTTCAGCCCCAGGCGCGTCAGGCGCTGGATCGCACCGCCGGACAGCGTGGGAGCCGACCAGCCCGCGCCGCCGCGGACCACCAGCTGGCCCTCATCCAGGACGACCGCGATCATCCCGACCGGGACCGGCACGCGGGTCCACCCCCCGAACTCGGCCCGGACCAGATCGCCCGCACTCCAGGTCGACCAGACCGCACCGCCTGGCGCGTTCGGGAGGATATAGAGGTCGCCGTCCTCGGCATCGGTTGGCTGGACCCCGACCGTGCGGCTGATCACGGCGGTCTGGATCAGCCCGTCGAGCCGGGTCAGGGCCTCGTTGACGGTGACGTGTTTCTGAAGCTGGCCCGCCGCGACATAGGGCAGGTTCAGGCGGGCACTCTGGCTGGAAGGCATCGAGATCTCCGTTGAAGGACGGAGATCAGTGTCGTTCAGCCCCGATACCGGGCGCGTTCAGGCGTGCATTAAACCGACCGCCGATTGAAAATGCTTGGCTTTTCAGAGCGAACGCGGACAGTTGGCCCGGGCGTCGCGGACATCGAACCGGATCGCGGCGATCAGGCTCCAGGCGACACCGAAACAGGCCGGTCACGGTCAGCGACGCATCCGCCAGCGGCGTGAATGCCGTCAGAGCGGCTGCAGTTCGCCCGTCGCCACGACCGGGCCGTCGGGCGCATCCGCCCCAGGGGTATGGCCCGGCGCCTCCAGCGAAATTGCCACGGCCCTGGCCTGCCCGGCCTCGTCGGCCAGAAGCGCCGTCAGGGTCCGGCGGCTGGTGGCCGAGCCGTCGATGGCCCCGACCAGCTGGACGCCACCCTCGGGTTTGACCAGCCACAGATGCGGCACGCCCGTCCCCCGGCTGAGCGCGGTCGTGGGGGCGATGAACAGCTTTCCGGTCGCCGTGTCATAGGCCAGCGCCACCGCCGGCGCGCCGCCGTCGGTCAGGGACAAGGTCGCCACCCGGGTCACGCCGCCTTCGGGCGCGGACGGGGCGATCGGCGCGGGCTCGGGTCGCGCCAGCAGGATGGCGACGCCGGCGACACTCGCCGCCAGCAGGGCGGTCGAGGCCACGGCCCAGGTCCGCCAGAAGGCGACGCGGCCATTGTCATTGGCGACCGGCTGGATGGCCGCCTCCACGCGCGGCCAGACTCCCGACGAAGGCGTCACGGGCGCGATCTCTTCGGCGAAGGTGGCCAGGTGCTGGCTCCAGGCCTCCACCTCGGCGGCGAAGGCCGGGTCGGACCGCTCACGCGCCCGTGCGGCCCGCTCCTCTTCGGCGGGCAGAACGCGCAGGGCCAGCTCGCCGGCCAGGGCGCGGTCTTGGTCGGAGGGATCGATGGGTGTGTCGGTCATGTCTCGAGGCAGCTCCTCAGCCTCAACAGCCCCCGGCGAATCCAGCTCTTCATCGTGCCCGGCGGCACGTTCTCCCTGCTGGCCAGGGCATCATAGGTGACGCCTTCCATAAAGGCAGTGCGGATCGCCGTGCGGACCTTGTCCTCCAGCGTCTCCAGGCAGGTGTTCAGCCGTCCGACCTCGTCGGTCGTCTCGATCACGTCCGAAGCCAGCGGTGCCGCATCGGCCAGGTCGTGCGCATCCTCGACCGGTACCGACCGCCGCATCGGGGCGGCCGAACGCAGCCGGTCTATCGAGCGGTTGCGGGCGATGGTCACCAGCCAGGTGATCGGACTGGCGCGCGTCGCGTCGAAGGTCGAGGCCTTCCTCCACACGGCAAGATAGGTGTCCTGCAAGACGTCCTCGGCCAGCTGGCGATCCGCCAGGATACGCAGACAGACACCCAGCAGCTTCGCGGAGGTCGCCTCATAGACGATCTTGAAAGCGCGCCGATCCCCTTCGCCCGTCCGGCCGAGGGCGAGGGCCAGTTCGTCGCGCGTGAGCATCGCATTCATGGAACCGTCCGAAAGCCAGAGCCGAAGCGAATAGGGCCGTTCGACACGGGGGCGTCAAGCGCGGCGTCCCGCCTAATCATGCAGATAGACAATCCGCCGCTTCTTCGGATCGGCGCGCATCGCTGCGACATGGCGGTCGTGTTCACCCGACGCCCTGGCCTCGCGCTCATTCGCCTCGACCCAGTGGGTGGTCTCGATATCCTTCTGCAGCGCCCTGGCCGCCAGCAGGTGTGCCGGAAACAGCGTATCCACGACCGCGCCCGCGAACGGCACTGCTGCCGTCGCGGTGTCACTGAGCAGATAGGCCGCCATCGCGGCCATGGTAGAGGCCGATGCGCGGGCGCGTACGGCCTGGATCATCAGCCAGCCACCTGCCCCGACGGTATAGGCGTCCCCCACGAAGGGAACCCAGGTCAGAAGGCCGTCCATCCCGATGCCGAAAGGACCGAGGCCGACGACACGGTCCGACAGCTTCTTGACGCCCTCGACATTGGACCAGATCTTCTCGATATCCCCGACCGACCGTTTCGCCATTTCGCCCTCCCGAAGCGAGTGGTCAACGCAGCACAACGACCCGCGTTCACCCCGGAACGCAAGTGTCTTCGCAAAAGGCCGCCCGTGTCACGCGTCCGACTGATCCTGACTGGTGCCTTGCTGCTTCTGATGGGGCCGCCGCTGACCATCGGCGTGGCCGCCCTGAGCGGTATCGGCCATCGGTGGGTCGACATCCTCGCCCAGTTCGTCGGCCCGGCGATCTTCGCGGCTGCGCTGATCGCCCTCGTCAGCCTGGCCCTGCGGCTGCGCGTGGCGCTGGGTGGAGCCATGGCAACGATCCTGATCCTGCTGATCGCCGGCTGGCCCCAGTGGTTTCCGCGGACCGGCGAGGCCCGGGCCGGTGCGCCCGTCGTATCGCTCTATTCCGCCAATGTCTGGGTCGAGAACCAGGACGTCGCGGCCGTCGCCCGATCGGTTCAGGCGGCGGACGCCGACATCGTCGTGCTGGTGGAGGTCGGCGAGCCCCTCGTCGCAGGCCTCGACCGGATCATCGGTGCCTATCCACACAGGGTCGTGGGCAGGGCCAACGCGGGCCGAAAGGGCCCGTCGCGCTATGTCTTCGCCTCGCGCTTCCCGATCCGACAGGTGGACACCTTCGCCGAGCAACTGGATGCCGCGGGTGTTGTGGCCCAAACCCCGCTGGGTCCGATCACCGTGGTGGGCGTGCACATGACGCGCCCGTGGCCCTTTCAGTTCCAGTGGGGCCAGATCATCCAGGCACGAGGCCTCTCGAATTGGCGAGCTGCCTTTCCCGGTCCGATGATCGTGGCGGGGGATTTCAACAGCGTCTCCAGCGCGCGCATCGGCCGCCAGATCCAGGCCGAAACCGATTTGATCCCCGCCCCTGGCTGGCCCGGGACCTGGCACAGCGCCCTGCCCTCGGCCGCGACCATAACCATCGACCAGGTCTATCGCTCGCCTGACCTCGCCCTGCTCGACCGCCGCCTGGGTCGCCGGAACGGATCGGATCACCGGGCCGTGGTCATCCGCTTCACCCGCGCCGTGCCGCCAACAGCCGGCTGAGCCGTTCGGTGTGACCGGTCGCGGGGAAATCCGCAGCCACCCATTCGTCCTCGAAGGCCTTCAGGATCAGGCCCGTATCCGGCCCCGGCTCGACGCCGAGCCTGGCCAGGTCGCGCCCGCCGACGGGCATCCGGGGTACAGGCCAGTCGGCGACGATGGCCAGAGCGGATCGATCCCCCAGCCCCGCCGCCTCGGCCAGCCCGCGCATGAGCCGGTCAAGCACGGCCCGACGTCCCAGCCGATAGGTGAGGGCCCGCAAGGTCGCATGCGGTGTCGTCGGGTCGAGCGGCCCCAGGGCGGCATCGCCCAGCCGCCCTTCCATCGCGCGAGGAAGCCGCAAGGCCTGCGCGGCGGCCGCCACAACGGGCGGCTCGTCCGGCAACAGGGTCGACAGGCGCAGAACGGGATCGTCGCTGAGATCGACCATGGCCTCGAACGCGGAAGACGACGCCACGGCCGGGATCAACCGCCCAAGCACACCGGCGCTCCGCATCGCCAAAACGGCCGGCCTCGGATCGGGCGCGGCCAGGAGCTTGAGCAATTCCTTCGACACCCGCTCGGCCGACAGGCGTGTCAGTCCCTCCGCATGGGCGGCGCAGGCGGCCAATCCATGCGAGTCCGCCTCGGCCCGGCCGTACAAGGCATAAAAGCGGAAGAAGCGCAGGATGCGCAGATAGTCTTCCTCGATCCGCCGGGCTGGATCGCCGACGAACACGACCCGCCCCGCCAGGGCATCCGCGACCCCCTGCCCGCTCGGATCGAAGATCGTGCCGCTGCGATCGGCATAGAGGGCGTTCAGCCGGAAATCCCGACGCGCCGCATCCTCGGCCCAGTCGTCGGTGAAGGCGACCACCGCGCGTCGCCCGTCCGTCTCCACGTCGCGGCGCAGGGTCGTGATCTCATAGGGTCGACGCTCCGACACCGCCGTCACCGTGCCGTGCGCCAGCCCCGTCGGCACGACCTTGAGCCCGGCCGCCTGGAGCGCCGCCATGGTGTCCCCGGGCTTCAGCCGCGTGGCGATGTCGATGTCGTCGACCGGTCGGCCGACCAGCGCGTTGCGGATGCAGCCGCCCACAAAGCGCGCACAGTCCGGCCCTCCCGCGGCCTCCAGCGCGTCCATGACGGCCAAGGTAGCGGACGACGTCAGCCAGTCCTGTCCTTCCAGCCGGGTCACGCCGCGTCCTCGGCCACCACATCCGCCACGTCGACTTCATCGCCATACAGGCGCGCGCGCAGACCCCGGATGATCCCGGCCGTCGCCCCCCAGATGTAGCGATCCTGCCAGGTCATGGCCCAGAACCAGCGGCGCACCCCGTCCGTCGCCTCCAGATGGTCGCGGCTGTGATTGGCCGGGTCCATCAGGAAGTCCCACGGCGTCCGGAAGATCTCGGCCACCTCGTCGGGCGAGGCCGTCAGCGCGGGCTCTGACTCGATCCAGCCGACGACGGGCGTCACCAGATAGCCGGTCCCCGTCTCATAGGGGTCCGACAGACCCAGAACCTGGACCAGCCCGGGGTCCAGATCGACCTCCTCGCGCGCCTCGCGCAGGGCGGCTTCGACCGCCGTCTCACCCGTGTCCAGCCGACCGCCGGGAAAGGCGATCTGCCCCGTGTGCCGCGCCAGGCTATCGGCGCGCCGCGTCAACAGCACCGATGCGCCGTCGCGCCTCGCCAGAACGGGAATCAGCACTGCCGCCGGCTTCAGCGGCCCCTCCACCCAGCGCAAGGCACCCGGGTTCAGGTCGAAGTCCGACCGGGCGGGACGCGCATCGGCCCGCCAGTTGTCCGGCGACGACAGGCCGTCGGTCAGCCGCGCTTTCAGGCAAGACAGGCTCATGCCACGCCCGCCCCCGGGGGCCCCAGGGCGAACCACGCCCCGCCGGACGCCACCATCAACTGTCCGTCGCGCACCTCGGCCAGCTCCACCAGATCATAGAAGACGGTCCGCGCGATCCGGGCCTCCAGCCCGCGCCGGACGTGCAGACGCGGCGCAGGCTCGCCGGTCACGGGGTCGGTCTCGACGGCGATCGGATGCTCCGGCCCGGCCCGCACTTCGTCGCCGACGTCGGTGGTGAACACCAGATCGACCCCCTCGCGCTCCATCGTCACGGCCCGGAAAGGCAGGTCCTCGACCGTGATCTTCAGCTTCTCGCCCGGCGTGACCAGGTGATAGCCGTCCGGATCCAGTCTCAGGATGGTCGAGAACAGGCGCACCAGCTCGGCCCGCCCGATCGGCGAGCCCTCGTGCATCCAGGTTCCGTCCGCGCGGATGACGATGTCGATGTCGCCGCAATGGTCCGGATGCCACAGATGAACCGGCGGCAGGCCGCGGCCGGGGGCCTGTTTCGCCGCCCGGGTCAGGCCCGCCAGACCTGTCGCTGTCTCCAATCCGCTCATACGGAAGACTTAGGCCGCGTCGCCGTCCGGCGAAAGGCGTCAGGCCGGGAGGGCGAGACCGTGCGGCGCGGAAGCGTTGATGTTCAACCACAGCAACCGCTTCGGATCGACCGGCCCGGCCAGTTTCACCTCCGGTGCGACCTCGAACCCGAAACGCGCGAAATAGGACATGTCGCCGACCAGCAGCACGCCCGCGACGCCCAGGCTCTGCGCCTGACCCAGACAGGCCCCGACCAGATCGGCGCCCAGACCCCGGTCCCGCGCCTCGGCCGCCACCGCGATGGGCCCGAGGAAGACCGCGTCCATGCCGCCGACCCTGATCGCCCACAGCCGCACGGACCCGACCAGCCGCCCGTCCTCACGCGCGACGTAGCCGGCCGCCAGCCTGGCCCTCTCCCGGATGCGCTCCGCCGTCTTGGCGAAACGGCCCGGCCCGAAAGCGTCCAGCACAAGCCGATCGACCGCGCCAAGGTCGGCGGGGCTTTCCGGAACGATCCGGAGCATGGGAACAGTGGCGAGGGACGCGGACATGGCGCGGGCACCTAGGCCCTATGGCCCGACGGTTCAACCTCGGACCCATGACGGGACGCCGTTCAGCCGACCTTCGAAAAGTCCGGCGCGCGCTTCTGGCTGAAGGCCATGAAGGCCTCCATGGCCTCGGGGCTGGACATCTGTGAGCCGAAAGCCTCGCCTTCGCGCAGCATCAGCGACCACAGCGCTCCCGCGTCCCGCATCAGCTGCTTGGTCTTGCGG
>Ga0247831_1006198_pt1 | contig 14330 bp, 15 predicted proteins | sample LaCruzMarch2015__9_FD_192406 | JGI IMG/M metagenome (GOLD analysis project Ga0247831, IMG submission 192406) | Freshwater microbial communities from meromictic Lake La Cruz, Castile-La Mancha, Spain - LaCruzMarch2015_1m | ecosystem: Environmental > Aquatic > Freshwater > Lake | place: Spain...
TTGGAAAGCAACAACTCGAAAAAGACAGCCATAGGACAGAAGAAGCAACGTGCTGGTTCATCAAAAGCAGTCAGTACTGGCACTGATGATCTACCTTTACCCAAAGCAATTGCAGATGTAATAGTTGATACAACATCTAATCCTCAGTATGTAGAAAGATTCTTCCTCCATGCTGCATTTCTGTCGATAAATGAATTAGGCGTAGCTGTGAATGCTCCATTGCCAAAGTGGTGGGCTGATACCATGGAGAAATTGAATTAAGTTAATCTTGTACTGATCATAACAATAATGTACACTCACTCAATCACTCTATGTTTTTGTTCTTTTACAAAAATTAATCGTTATCCTTTAATTTTAATCCACCCTTGTTAGCACATCGCTCAAACCCAGCTTCTTAACAGGCATGGATGGTATGCGTTGTGGCGTTCCAAACCATATCGTACCAACTACATACTCCTCATCTTTCTTAAACCCCACCACGTTGGCAAAGTCTTCGTTAAAGTTGACAGGCCCAGTAGTCCACTTCGTACCAATCCCACGTGAATGTAGCGAGAGACATATATTCTGTACCGCACAGCAGCATGCGGCATAGTCCTCACGTGACACAGATGTTGGATTGTTCATGTCATTATCACCCCCTTCAATAGTACTACCTCTACAAGTTACAACCAACCAACCTGGTATTGCCATCCATCTATCATATTTGGCCTGTCCTGCAAGATCTCCTTTACTTGCTGTGACCAATTCCTGTTGTAATGTACAAATCTTTGTTTTTGGTTGTTCACCAAGTAAATAGAATCGCCATGGTTCAGTCCGTCGATGATTCGGTGCATGTATCCCAGCGTCTATTGCTGCATTAAGATGCATTTCCCAATTAGGTGGTAATGTTGGTTCGAAGTCATTTATTGTACGTCGGTCAAGTATGTTCGACTGAACGTAACGATGACGTGTTTGTGGACGTGCATTTAGACACGTTGTTTTATCATCGTATGATAATCTCCTTTTTCGCTTCCTCTCATTCGTTACTGATGATGATGATTGATAAAAGGAGAATAATGCCGCTGAAGGCATCACTGCCGACGACGCGAACGTGATTTGGAGAAGCGGTACTATCAACAATAACATCATCTCCACCTATGGTAGGTGGAAAATTATTAGGATGTAGATATGATGATGATGATGATGAGATGATGTGCACACGTCTCCCGAGGTTGGTTATGGGCGGGAAGTCATCTGTTCCCGCCCATTTACCTAATCATAAACCTTCGCACAAATCAATGACTTTCTTGTTATTGGATATTTCGCTGCCAATTTTGTACTCCGATTTTGAATTTCAAGAGAATTTTCGTCCTCAACGTTTTTGAAAATTCCCGCTCCAAAAAAGAAAAGAAGAAAATCGTTTGTGCCTCGCGTAAAGTCCTTGTCCCATGACGACATTGATGGGATTTGAATCAAATAATATCCTAGCGAGTGAATACAGTGCGATAAGCGTGGTGTAGTAGTAGTAGCGGTAGAATAAAGCTAAGGACGGGTGTTGACGAGACTATCGCAAACGTCAGCAACAGGCTCCACTCCCCTTCGTTTTCCCCACGATAAGTCCGACTCACTAGGAGCGCGGACGGCTGTCAGGGTATAATCATGGGAGACGCAATATCAAGCTTACTATTCCAACCACCACCTCCAACCCGGCTCAAGGAGTCCAAGGTAATATGGTTAACGAATTCTCACGGGAAACGTATCCCCGCATTCTTCGTGGAGTGTGCCATGGATGAACGGACCGGGGAGGGAATGCGTGCTCCTCATCCGGGCGAGGCGAATTACAACAATAATAGTACCAATCATCAACATCATCATAATAGTCATCATCATCACTATCGATCATCACAACAAAATTCTAATCAAGGAGGGGGGTCTGAATCGCACGATGATGGATCCTCCGGAGGGTACAATGGCGCTTACCCCCAAGGAGTAGCGACTAATAACGGTAGCGGACCAAGTACACCACATATACGCACCCCCAAAGAATTAGAAATGACCGTGGCCATGGGACGACGGTTGGGGCATGGCGCACCAACGATATTATATAGTCATGCCAATGCCGAAGATCTTGGAAATATATATCCATGGTGTAAATTTTTAAGTAAGATGCTTGGAGTCAACATATTTGCTTATGATTATACTGGTTATGGATTGGCGTCAGATCAGGGTGAGTGCTTACGAGGCGGTGTTGTGGGGTGGATGGCCACCATGGAAGAACGGGTGTGCCTGGTCTTAAAATTTTCATGCCTTGACTAGTTTCATAACTATTGCACTCACCGCACCCATCACGTCCATCCATAATCCCCATACACACACTCTCTTCCCTACCTACACATTCACTCAGGCCCACCATCAGAAGACTTTTGCTTCGCGGACATAACTGCCGCCTATGCCTACTTGACCTTCGCCCTTCAAATCCCAGCATCCTCGATAGTCTTATATGGTCGGTCTCTTGGTTCGGGCCCTTCATGCTTCCTGGCCGCTCGTACAGCTGAGGGCGGGGATCCCGTCGGTGGACTTATCTTACATGCACCCTTCCTAAGTGTATATCGGATAGTTATTGACTCAGGCTGCACACTGCCGGGTGATCGATTCCCGAATGTTGACTTTGCACCCAATATCCGTAGTCCGGTACTATTCATCCATGGCACCAAGGATAGTATCGTACCCTTCAATCACTCCGAGCGTCTACTTGATACGATATGTGAGCCATATAGGGCCGAACCGGTGTTCATTAAGGGTATGGGTCATAACAATGTTCATGCCTCAGTTAGACCGATGTTCATAGATAGATTACGTTGGTATTTAGATAGACACGTACTGCCGAACATACAAGCCGAGAAGATGATGCCAAGAATAGGTTCAACATTACCGAGAATGATCTCGTCAGAGAACCGTACAAGACCAAAGAAGAAACAACAATTGGCGCAGGCAAGATTAGCAGTGGATTATGTGGCATAAACATGCCTTGGGGTGTTGGAGGGGATCAACCAAGAGAGGTGATACATAATTTTCATATTGTACTAATGAGGGACTGGCACGACACCGTTGGGAGTACGTCATGCCTTTTCCTAACCGCCATAGTATAGATCTTCGGCGGTGGGGACCACAGAGTTTGAAGTAGCTAGTCACTTTTCACTTTTTGCGATGATTGCCTATCACGGCAAAGACCAAGGCAAATAGTTTTACTAATTGAATTAGTAAAATGGGTAGTTTTAGCAACTTATAGTCTCTTCCGCCAACAGAGACTTTTGCTCAGGAATAAAATTGCTTTGCTTATCTAGTCCAATCCTCTAGAAAACATTCCCATCTACGCACATGGCTTTTCTCCGTAAATTGTAACAACTTTACACAGCTCATCCATATCCATTCTTTGTAGGAAGTCATATTGATCTGTGTAGACACCATGTATTTTGGTCCGTTGTTCATTGTTCGTACCTATTTGATCCAAAGGAATTTCTGTCTCCATGGGACTCTCTGCATCAACAACAACCACATTCGTAAAGCCTATTTCCTCACACATTGGCACAATGCATTCCAACGGCGCAAACATTCGCATACATACCGGCCACTCAAATGACGGGTCGAGCTTGTCCGAGACGATAGTTGTCGTAGATATTGCCATACGTCCACCAGGTTTGAGTGCTTTGAATACACTGCGAAAGCCCTTCATCTTGTCGGGGACAAGACAGAAGGCACCATTACTAATACACACATCAAACGTCCCTAGAGACAAGTTCTTACTCAAGAATGCATCTTCTAATTTCTCCACATCTCCGCGGATGAATTGGATTCGTCGTGGTACGTCATAGCCACGCTCGGAAGCTCTCTTTGATGCATGCATCACCTCTGACCCCGCGAGGTCGACACCCACGACGAAGGGTGGCAACATCACCACGTCATTGTCATCTGAGGAGGTAGAAGCAGGTGACGTAAACTTATCTGCGCCGCAATCTCTCATGGCAAGGAAAGAGTCAATGCCTAACCCAGATCCGACATCAAGAACACTTTCGCCTGGTTGAATCTTAGCAACCGTGTGAGGATTTGCAACTCCCTGATAATTGTAAATATCATCATCACCTATGTAATCCATATCATCTGGGGTGTATCCAATCTGTTTCATTATTGCCTTGGCTCTAGTGACATTACCCGTCAGTGCAGCTGTCTTACCAACTCGTTCGTACGCCTCGGCGGTTTCATCCTTGATGCTAGTATTGCCATCATGAGGGAAAGGACATTTTGGTCGACCCTCACTGCTGCTCGACATCATCTTGGCTACTGAAGAATAATCTGCCTCAGTAATCACATTGTCATCATCCTCATCGTACACAAATAGATAGTCAGCACATGGATGATCAAAACCTACTATGCCATTGGCATAATGCAAGAACGGACCACGTATCTCATCTGACTTTAGTACATACTCATCCATAAGCTCAGGATTGCCAAGGTAGTGATGCTTTAGTGTCGCACGCTTTATATTAGTCTTGGCATCTTCGTCATCATCACTTACTGCAGCCAAAGCTTCTATCATTTGTGGGAACGTATCCTCTAGGTATGCCTCGTAGAGCATTTGACACATGATCGTTGACGATCCAATACCATTGAATTTGTTTGTTGTTGCAACATACTGTCCTGGCATGGGTTGACGGGAAATGCTCATAAGCACGTCCAACGCTACTGTTCGTTGTGATACGTCCGAATCAAACAGAGCACAATGCCGTAGATATCCAACAACACACTCAGGTACACCACAGCGATGTTTCAAATGTCCTGATCCAGCAATAACCAAAAATCTATCATTGACAGAGGAGTGTTCGAGCAATAGTTTGGCAATTTGATATCCCATAGCATGATCCTTTAGTAGCTGTGCCTGATACAGTCTGGCCAATGATGATTCAGGATCATCCATTTCATCTTCCTCATCTTCTTCTTCATCCTCTACTGGAGTATATATTTCAATCCCACGCATCATACTCTTAATCAGCATCCGATGTTCTTTCGTCCCACGTAGACGGAGTGACATTTTATCTTCAAATAATGCTCCATGCATGACATTATCTTCGTTTGGAAGATATTCTCTCGTTGTTGATATTTCATTAAAGAACTGATGTTTCAGTTCAAGAGTAGGACATTCCTTATTAAGCCTGCCGGCATGATTACGTGGTATGAATCCGCCGTGAATGTGAATTGTACAGCCGCCACTACTACTGCTACAATTATCACTGTTCTTACTCTTTGTTGTATTGCGACAAAATGTAATAAGATCACGGTATGGTTCAAGATCATGTCCTTCGGTACCATAATCTTCCCTATAGGATCGTTTTAATTCGTCGAATGCTTTATCATCGTCATCCTCCTCATCAGTCTCACCATTGGCATATTTATCCAACAACGGTTGCATATCCACAGAGAAATGCTCCATGATTAGATGCAGTCGTGGCGCTGGCGACGATGACACTGACGATGAAGAATTCTGTGTAGTAGTCGTCAGATATTCTGACCAATGATGTACCATCTCAGCCAGGAAGGTGGTTATTCGTTGTTCGGAATGAATCTCACCAAAGTACATTAATTTGGCATTTCCAATTTCTTGTTCGACTAGATGTCGTGGAACTGCGGCAGCAAAGTCAGTATTGCCACCTATGATGCGTCCGTGACGAGAACTACTGCCACCCCCAATCGATGCAGCCGTTGATGACTTGAGTATACGGTGAACGAATCGATTCATCTTCCCTCCGTTGTTCTGTGCTGCATGTAGCTCCGTCGTCATTACATAATAGTAGGATTATCTTCTATTATGCAATGGATTTGGGGAGATTCTTCGAGCGGGATCCTGACTCACTACCTCCTTCTTTTGGTGCTCTGAGCTCCATGGTAGAACCTGAGATAGCCTGATATTGTCTGAGATAGTAGTAGCAAAAGTAGTGGCAATGATATTCAAACTAAACTCAGTGCTCGTCGTCCTGGCAGCCGTTGCTTCATCCCCGTCCTCATCGGCATTCGTTCAACCGAGATCATCATTCTCTCCGATTGAGATCACAACGCAGCTGTTGGCCGCATCCTCCTCCTCCTCATCGCAAACGAAACCACGTCCACCAAAACGTACGCTCCGAGATCGTACGCCCGAAGAAGCCACGAACCTCCTACGCGATATAATTCGTGCGGCATATGATGCCGGTCCACGTGCAGCACCCGCGCGAACATTCCAGGCCTACATTGCCATGGCACGAACGATACGCGACTTTTCGCCTACATTACGACGTAACGCTCCCGAGAAATTTACATTCCCGGTAGCGATGCGCAAACTATTCGAACGTCTTGGTGCGACGTATGTAAAACTCGGTCAATTCATCGCCAGCAGTCCGAGTTTATTCCCCGAAGAGTACGTACTGGAATTTCAAAAGTGCCTGGACTCCACGGAACCGGTACCCTGGATGACGATTAAGGAGATAATCGAAACCGAACTCGGACCGATAAATGCTAATTTTGCATATGTCGATACCAAGCCATTGGCAAGTGCGAGTATTGCACAAGTCCATGCGGCCACGTTAGTTTCGGGTCAAGAAGTAGTAATAAAGGTACAAAAGCCAAAGATCGATGAATTATTACGTGCCGATTTAAACTTCGTTTATATCGCAAGTCGTATAATAGAATTCATATCGCCGGACTTCGAACGCACGAGCCTAAGTGCCGTGGCGGGCGATGTGAAAAGTTCCATGTTGGATGAATTAGATTTCACGAAGGAGGCGGGCAATATAGAAGAATTTCGAACATTCCTGGTCGAACGGGGATTGGATGATAGCGTCACGGCACCGAAAGTTTACAAGGACCTAACAACCACGAGGGTATTAACAATGGAACGATTGCGTGGCGTGTCAATGACGGATGCCGACTCGATACGTCAAATATCGAACGATCCCGAATCACTTATTGTTACTGCACTTAATACATGGACATCGAGTGTAATGAATATGCCATGGTTCCATGCTGACGTGCATGGTGGAAATCTCATGGTTTGTGAGGATGGCAAGGTGGGATTTATTGACTTTGGAATGGTAGGTCGTGTCGGACCGAAAACTTTTGAGGCTGTAGGTGAACTAAGTACCGCATTGGCTGCGGGAGATTATGAAGGTATGGCTCGGGCAATGTGCAATATGGGTGCTACCGATGCCGAAGTTGATGTTGTAAAGTTTGGACGTGACATTGAACAGGTCATGTCCAACATGGCAAAGGTATCACCGGACGTAGTCGGAGTTGGATTGGGTAGAGATGGAACAGTCAGCGCAACTATATCCTTTGATGAGGATGAGGTAACAAATATGCTATTGAAGATTGTAGCAGTAACAGAGGACAATGGATTGAAACTACCACGTGAGTTTGGTCTGCTCGTGAAGCAGAGTTTATACTTTGACAGGTATCTCAAAATATTAGCACCTGGATTAGATGTCGGGACTCAAATGGCACTTGGAAGTGGTTCAAGAAGTGATGATGGAATAAAGACTGCCGAAGTCATCCGGTGATTTGATTGTAATAGACTTAATTAGATGTCCTGTCAATACATAATAAGCTGATAATCATTTGAGCACGATGTTGTCGATTAAACGGACCGTTCCCAAAATGCATGCCAATGAAACAATACAACCATCACTACCGACCTTTGCCAATGGTTGCATAGTCTCCACATCATCAATTGCGACATATTGAATCGTCGATATCAACGGCTCCGTTTTTAGTATACCTTCCACCACCTCCCGTAATACAGCGGCATCGATAAATTCCATCCCCCGAGAAAAGCGCGAATCGTACAATTCTCGTGCCGCACATAAGGCCTTGTATACCACGGGTGACGCACGTCGCTGTTCTGCATCGAGGTATGCATTCCGACTTGACATGGCCAATCCATCATCCTCGCGTACCGTGTCCATAATATGGACATTAATATCATTCATATTCAAATCATCGACGATGCGTCGGACGAGTACACATTGGACCGCATCCTTCTGACCAAAGTATGCATTCGATGGTCGTACTATATTGAACAATTTCGTTACGATCGTTGCTACGCCACGAAAGTGATCCGGACGTTGCCTACCCTCCCGCGTCGTGTCGAAGCCCGTTGGTTCGACGTATGTTACGTGATGTTTGCCATACATAATATCGGACGACGACGGCGCGAAGACATGATCGACGCCAATCGATGCTAGTCGCTCGATATCTTCTCCTAACCGACGTGGATATTTATCCAAATCTTCATTCGCGCCAAACTGCGTCGGATTCACGAAGATGGATGCGAATACGACGTCGTTCTGCGACCGTGCGGCACGGAATAATGAAAGATGACCCTCGTGGAGTGCGCCCATGGTGGGTACGAAGCCGATCGAGATTGATGGATCGTACGATTTTCGTATCGTAAGTATAGATTCAACGGTGGGATGGATCGATGGCCGCCGCGACATGAAATGTTCCTCTTTCGCTGATGCAGTGGACATCATCATCGCATGTAATGATGATAATAATATTGATGGGTGGATTAAAAAATATGTGGCGTGGCAGTTCAAGGCGCTGTCTCGTCTACGAAAGGAGGTAATGATGCGAGGTGAAAGTGATGTCCCAGAGTTACAGAATCGTTTGCATGCGGTGCTCATCAGTATCGCGCGAGGTAGCGTTAGTAGTGTATCTAAAGATCTGGGCGGGACATGAGAAATGAGATTATTTGTACACACCTCACTACATACCTACCTATGACCTAATCCCTCGAGACTTAGATAATGTCGTCGTCCAAATATGTAGCGCCATGGATTCCAACCCATCGTCCACCTCCGGCAGATCCATCGATCGCCGGCCGGATTGTCATGATGGGGCCCGTTGGAAAATGTCTAGAGACGGCTCTAAACGAATTGCTTGCCGAAGAAGATGATAATTCTTCAATAAGAAGTTGCAGCAACAACAACGACGACGACGACGAAGACGAGTCGTCGTCGTCCAACGATAATACTAATAATAGTGTTAAATTGGATAAGTCAATTTCACGATCAATTCTCGAATCATACCGCAAGGCAGTTGTTGAGACAAAGTTTGATCATCACGAACGACAATTGAATAATACAATCTCTTCTACCACATTATCTCACAATGTCAACAACAACTCCACAGTGGCTTCTGTCAATGTTGTAGCACCCGCCGCCATGATAAAGGGTGAAATTGACCATTATAATCGTATCGGCGGGCAATGGCGTATTGTGGTAAAAAATGCAGTATTGAAACGTAGGTCATTAACCATGCTAAATAATGGAATGATTGGTCGTAGTTGTAGAAGAAGGACGGTGTTGGATTGGGAGGATGATGATAATGACAACAACAACAACGACGACGATGATAATGGCAGTTCTGCGAAAGTTGCCGACGATCAAAAGCAGAGTGCGTCAGTAACTGAATCAAATACGAAGAGGAATGATGATAAATCTGATGTATCTTTGGGGACAATACAAATATTAGCTTATGATGATGATACATGAGATTGGAAGTTTGACGAGCTATAGTAGCATGATAGCAGTAAAGTCTCTTAAGAGTTATATAAATCTGCACCATAAAAAAAGTAACTTTCATCATATTTCTTCTACTACTACTCCATCCTCCTCTTCAGTATCACCATCCCCACTGCTCTCATCATCATCGTCCTCGTCATCGTCTGCATCCTCCTCATCCACACTCCCCTCCCCTGAAACTGCACTTGCACCTCCCAAAGTTTGTTGCTTCATCAATGCCTCCATCATCGGATTCGTTGTCACTGGTGGTTTAAATGGACGTTCCAAATTCCTCCCCAGTATATATACCTGAAACAACGGGCTGTATATCAAATTAGCAAAGCCCGTCGCAGTTTGCATTAATAATGGTTGTACCTGTTTCAACTTAAAATGTAAAAAGTAAAGCAATATCATAGGAAAGAGTAAACTGCCATTCATCTTCTTCATTTGTTTCATATCATATTCAAGTACAGTCGTGGATGATGATAATAGTTGATCGGCCAATGTTTGTATCATAAAGTTCGTTCCCCCACCACCACCACTACCCCCAAGTAACAACCCCGGTGGAAGCATGGACATTAATGGATTACTAATCTTTATAGGCGTGCGATCATTCAATCGTTTGGCCTGCCAATTAACGTACAGTAAAAATATTTGTACTGTTATTATATACGACAAGAATGCAAAACGTGCAATTTTAATTGCACGTGAATTGTGTATATCAATACGATTCGATAGTAACATGACACCGATTGTTATACCCATTTGTTGCATGGGTGGTGGTGTTAACAATTCATCATACTCCATTATTATGGGCCCTTGTTCTCCATTATTATTTGATTTGGAGAGTATGGATGATTTTAGCATTGCCCCGAATGGATTTATAGTAGTACTAGTAGTAGTAGTAGTAGTAGTAGAATCTTCATCCTCTTCACTCTCGGAATCATATTCTTCTTCTTCTTCTTCCTCCTCCTCTTCGCTGTCGTATTCATTATTTTCGTCGGTATCATTATTTGCATCCTCCACTGCCACCTTCACAGATACTGTATCATCTTCTTCTTCTTCTTCATAATCATCCTCGTCATTATCATCTGAATCGGCAGATCCACCACCACGTATATTTGTCAAGAAGTAATCAATATTATTTCTTTGTTCCGTATTTACTATTGATGATGATGATGACACCACCAAACCAAAACTGTTACGACGTGGAATACTAAACGATCTAGGAGTACTTTTTAGTGACAATAATGTCCTCGCCTCGACCGGTGATACATGCGATGGGCAATTCAGCACAACAGTAGCTGCTGTTGTCAAGAGTAGCAGTACCGTCGTCATTTTTGTTTGATGTGTGTGTGAGAGGCTGAAGAGACTCGTGCATACGACGGCCAGACTGCCTCCCAAATCTCAACCACTAAAGGAAAAAACTGGCAGGAGAATGGTGTTAATGATGTCCGCCACCACGACCATGACGACGGGGGGCGACGAGGCAGCAGAGGGCGAGGTTACGAAAATACGTATTTCGCTCATCCTATCCCCCTCCTACTATCATCACAATAATCGCGACTCGCTTCAACTGCCAAATGAACCGATTGCCGTACCCGCAACGATACGCAAACGTGGATTATCGGCCGTGGTGAATCATTTGTTAGGTCGTCGTGTGCCCACGGATAATGACGACGATCGCGACAACAATAATGAAGAGGAGGAGGAAGAAAATGACAAGTTATCGGCAATACCATTTGATTTTCTTATTAATGACAAACTATTACGCCTGCCACTCGATTCGACTGTTAGGAAAGAGGGATTAAGCACGGAACATGCCGTAATTGTACACTACTTCCCGGCAAGATTACCACCGAGGAAGGGTGGGGAGACGGAGACATTGCCCGATTGGATTACTGCCATGGATTACGCTTCTATTAATAGTGCGAATACTGGAATGTTGGTTGTGGGTGGGGCCGATGGGATTGTTCGTGCCTACTCCTCTTCCACCACTGGTCCCACGACCAGTGGTGATAGTAGTAGTAGTAATCGATCACTCAACAAGATTGTTTGCTCGGCATCAGCACATGCTGGATCTATCCAATGCCTCTCTGTTTCTTCACTAATCCAAAACAACAACAATAAGGACGATTGTAATGGAAATGGTGGCGATGGAGTACTGGTAGCAACCGGTTCGATGGATCAGACACTAGTAACACATATCCTGCGCGAGAATACATTAAATCTACATGCAGTCTATTCAGGAGGGCATGCTAATTCAATTAGCAGTGTGGCGCTAGCGTTAAATGGTCAGATGATGGCAAGTGGGGATTGGGATGGTGGTATTTCGCTTTGGTCTGTGCCATCGTCGTCGTCGTCATCGTCATCCTCTGGTATAGTAGCCGATGACAACAACGACGAGGATGACAAACCTAAGAAGAAACGAAAGGGCAGCAGTGCTGCGATGATGACGACGGGTAATGATGTTGATGGGATGATACATGAGGTCAAGCCACTAACATCTGTCAAGGCACATTCGTCCAATGTTGCTGGATTGATATGGGGACACCATGATGGTAATTCATCACCCACAACACTATTAAGTGGGAGTTGGGATCATGGACTGAAGGTGTACGACACGGCACGGATGGATTGTGTTTTAACATTGAACGGATCACGTGTCGTAAGTGCCATGGATAGATGTTCCAATGGTAATGTCGTGGCCACTGGCAGTCCAGACTGCATTGTCCGACTTTGGGATATGAGGACGAATAATAATGGTAGTAGTGTGAGTAATCATATTGGTGGGATGGATAAGAGCTTACGACAGAGTCATAAATCATGGGTATCGTCGGTAAAATGGTCACCCACAGATCCATTCATATTGGCGTCAACGTCACATGATGGTACCATGAAGATTTGGGATATACGATCATATCTACCATTGCATACTGTCAATGCTGTGAATAATAAGAAGTTGGGTGAGAAGGCATTGTGTTTAGCGTTTGGGAATGGAGTGATATATAGCGGTGGAAGCGATTGCGTCGTGAAGCAATTCTCTTGTAATGTTTAGGAATATATTCTTCATTATTCACGACGCTGTTGATAATTGCCATGACGCTGATCAACTCTCCGCCTCTCTCCGTACCATCCATCTCTGTCTCTATTATCCTCCTTCCGTGATCTCTATTCGCCTCGGTATGAGTCTGTTCTGGAGTAGTAGTTTTGACTACTCTCTTGTTGCCGTGGTGGGCGATCTCTTCTGTGGTCACGATTGAGAGGTAATCACTACCACGGTCCATTCACATCTCATTCTGCTTCTGGTTGTTATACCTGTCGTCACGAGTGCGACAGTCGCTCCTGTTGTCTCGGCCGCCACTATGATTGCGCTGTGTCACCACTGCTGTCCCGCGTGGCGACGATTCATCAAGGTAACCATTCAATTCATCATACTGATCAACCCAGCCCCATGCAATGATGCTTATCCGACCCTCCTCAACGTTAATACTACTGCCTACTTCTGATCCAGATGTTGATGATATCGATGGTGGTTTTTCGGCTAGAATGCCATGTTTCCATAATAAATTTACATCCCGACCAAAGGTATACGTCGATCCATCAGATACAGTTAGTGATCGTACGACATTGGGAATGATGACCTGCATTTGCAGGTGGCGAGAGAGTAAGTGCATGGGATAGTCATTTCTACTTTTCACGTCCACCCGCCCATTCAAAGGCGGCTTGTCGTGATTCACCAAAGGATACACCCACTGTCATGTTTTGTGTTTCACACATTGGGTGGTCTGCCACCACCACCTCGCTGCTTTTCGACCCCTGCCATTATTATTATTACCAGAAGAGGAAGCATCCTTGTCTAATCCAGCAGCATCATATGATGGAATGGTTTCCAATTTGTCAAATCACGATAATGATTATATCGTTTGCCTTGTGTATTTGCATTTCGAAGAATTCTTCTATTCGACGAGATGGATGGCGGTATACATTGGTGCCTCACCACGTGATTGTGCCTGTTGCCATCGGTTATCTTTGTCATTAAACAATAAGATGTCCATTGCCATCCCGACCATTATTCTCGGCAAGACCATTACCAGCACATTGTGCCGTGGTTTTATGCCATGCTTTGAATAAGACCATTGGTCGAATCTTGAAAATATACCTTGTTCATCAGTTGTGAATGATCGATTCACGATGATTGTTGGCATCTTTACTATTAACTCTCCTCGGAGGATGATTTCGCACCGACCTCCGGCATGAGCAATTTCCTCCACAAGACGTTGGTATATCGTCTTTGGTACACCGTTATCCCATGGATCGGGTGGTAAAACAAACCCCGACGACGGCTCAAATAGATCTGGTAAGAGTAATACATCACGTGTCGTCAAATGTCTGGAGCAACGTCGTATCAGTCCGTCGACTATTATTATTACTACTACTTGAACTCGGAGCGCGATTCATGTTCCGTAACGCCTCATTCAGCGTCTTGCCCTTGGATGTCGAGAGCGGATACCAGTCGTATATCGGGTGGACGGGCCAGAGGCTCCTTCGTCGTGGTGTTCCGATCACCTGGGACGAGCTGATAATGGGAATGTCTTGATGGTGACATCGTCGTCTCAATTGCCGTCTGATGATTGAGATTGTGTCATTGCCTGCTTCGCGTCGTCTGTCCGTAGTCATGGTCTACCCTTGAAATCTGTGCCAAAACCGTTGTTGGAGACTTTCGCCAATGACGATGTGATGGCGGCAATTTTCATCGTCAAC
>Ga0247831_1006201_pt1 | contig 14324 bp, 10 predicted proteins | sample LaCruzMarch2015__9_FD_192406 | JGI IMG/M metagenome (GOLD analysis project Ga0247831, IMG submission 192406) | Freshwater microbial communities from meromictic Lake La Cruz, Castile-La Mancha, Spain - LaCruzMarch2015_1m | ecosystem: Environmental > Aquatic > Freshwater > Lake | place: Spain...
ACGCAGCGTTCATGACCTCGCGGGCGGTGGCCGCATCGGCCACACGGATCCGGTACGCGCGAAGCGCCTCGACGAGCGGGGTGAGGTCCTTGTACCGCTTCGACAGCGCACGGAGCTGCGGGGGGTCGGCCAGCACCGCCGGGTCGCCGAGGCTGGTCTCGAGGAGCGAGTACTCGTCCTCGATGTTGCCGAGCCGCTCGATCACCGTGCGCCGGCCAGCGGGTCGACCGGCACGAAACGCGTGGGGGTGACGAGCAGCGCGGCGAGCCGCTGCTGGATGTCGAGCACGTCACGGGCCGGCGCGGCGATGAGGCACTCGGACGCGCCGTGCACCGCGATGGCGTCGGCAGCCCAGGGCACGGCGTCGAGATCGACCCCTGTGGTGCACACCACGATGCGGTCGCCGTCGACCTCGCGTGCCACGCACGGCACCTCGTCTTTCAGGTTCGAGCGCGCGGCCGGGGGCTCGGCGCCGACCAACGCCCCCGCACCCACGAGCGACGGGCTCGCCATGATGCGGGCGCGCAACAGACGGCTGGCTGCGAGCTGGTTGAGCGGATGCTGCAGCGCACCGACCGAGCGATGGGCACCGACGGCACGGACCACATCGGCCAGCGCTTCGACCGTCGGGCGGTCGCCGTGGAGCAGCTGGAACGTCTCACGGTCGTGGGCGCCGACGCCGACCTCGAGGCGCACCTCGCCGGTCTGAACATCGTCGACCACGCGGCAGACCTCGAGCCCTGCGACCTCACCGACGAGCACGCCGTGCTCCTCGACCGGCTCGGCACCGCCGGCGATGATGAGCGACACAAGGTCGCGGTGCCGCTGCGGCAGGGGCTCGGATGGTGTGAGCGGCCGGGCCACCGCAGGCACCAGCGTGCGGCCGTCGAGGTGAGAGACGGCGATCGGCAGCATGAACGAGGCAGCCCGCCGGGCCAGCACATCGGTGCCCTCGGACGCCAGCACGTGCAATCCCGTGGCCGACTGGCGGACCGCCCAACCCAGCGCACCACCGAGGCTGCTCGCAGGCCGGTCGACGAGCAGCACCCACGCCGTGCCGTCGTCGGACATGATCGCAGCACCGGTGCCGATGCCGGCAGGCTCCCCGACCGGAGTGGCCCCCGTGGCCGTGACGAGCGCGCGCAACGACGAGCCCACCAGTGCGGCGCGACGTGCGGGATCGATCGAGGACGACATCGGGGGCAGGTTACCGGCGGGCCCCGCACGACCTGCCGGGTGCCGGCTCAGCCGACGAAGTAGCCCATCACGTCGGCCACCACGTCGGTGTCACCGTCGTTGTTGAAGATCGTCGCGGCGCCGTCGGCACCGAGGCGTGCGATCACCATGTTCGGCACCACCTGGCCCGAGCTCGCGTTCAGGTTGGATGCCAGCGGCCGCGGTGCGTCCGACGCGAACACCGTGAGGTAGGTGAGGGCCGTCGGTGCCACGGCGGTCACGTTCAGCAGCACGGCGCTGACGCCACGCGCCGGCACCCCGCCGCGTCCTGCGAGCGGCACTCCGATCGATCCGCGACCGAGGCGGGCCCGCAATGCACCGTTGCCCTCGCGCGTGTCGAGCACCCGTGATGGCGAGATCGTGACGAACCGCGAACCGGTCCCCGGGGTGAAGGCGCTCAGCACGTCCACGACCACATGCGCACTGCCGGAGTTGTTGAACACGCTCACCTTGCCGTTCGCCCCCACCTGGGCCAGCACCATGTTCGCCACCGTTTGGCCCGGCATCATGTTCACGCTCGAGGCGAGGGGCCGAGGCTGGCCGGTCGGCCAGATGCTCAGGTACGACCCAGCCGAGGGCTCGACAGCGGTGACGTTGAGGGCGACCGCGGTCACCCCGGCCGGCACCCCGCCGGCCCCGATCACCTGGATGTCGGCGGTCTGGCCCGGGCCGAGGGCACCGAGCACGCCGCCCGTGCCGTCACGGGTGTCGAGCAGACGGGCCAACGGCAGCGGTTGCATGCCGACGGTGCTGCCGGTGGTGAACCAACCCACGACGTCACCGACGAGGTGAACAGTGCCGTTGTTGTTGTAGAGGTCGATGGAACCACCCACGCCGACACGAGCGATCACCAAGTTCGGTGTGGCGGCACCGGGTACCGGGTTCAGATTGGAGGAGAGCGGGCGCGCCTCGCCGGAGGGGAAGACCGTGACGAACGAGGCCTCGGTCGCGTCGACCGCGGTGACGTTGATTGCGACGGCGATCGCATCGGTGGGGACACCGAACCTGCCGGTCAGCGGAAACCGCCAGACCTCGGAGGGGCCGAGGGCGCCGCGGCGACCCCCGGTGCCGTCACGGGTGTCGAAGGCGCGCGTCGGTGACGTCGGCACGAACCCACTCCCCATTGCCGGCGGCAGCACCACAACAGGTGAGGTCGGGGGCTTCGGGCCGGTGCTGAAGAGGCCGAGGTTCTCCCCGGTGCCACCCAGGATGGTGCTGGCGCCACCGCCCATCCAGCCGTCGATGACCGTGCCGATGACCGACCGGAAGTCGACCGTGTGCTGCAGGCGCGTCCAGCGATCGCGCACGGCCAGCGACGGTGCCTGCCCGTAGAGCCCACCCCGCACCTGGGAACCGAGGACGAACATCGGGCCCGCCGTCCCGTGGTCGGTGCCGTTCGAGGCGTTCGAGTACGAGGTGCGACCGAACTCGGACATCGTCATGATCGTCACTCGGTCGCGGAAGGTCGGCGACAGGGTCGAGTAGAAGGCGGCGAGCGCGGCGTCGATCTGGCCGAGCAGGTCGGGGTGGCTGTTGGGCTGACCATCGTGGGTGTCGAACCCGTCGAGGCTCACGTCCACCACCCGCAGACCGATGTCCGCGTTGATGAGGCGAGCCGCGACGGTCATCTTCTTCACCAGTTCGGCGGACGGCAGCGACTGCACGAACACCGGTGCCACCTGCTGCGCCATCGCGACCTGCGTCTTCATGGTGGTCGCGAACATGTCGTGCCACTGGCCCCGGCCGGCGGGCGACGCCATGTTGTTGAGGCCGGCGTACATCCGAAGGTCCGGGGCCGACGACGTCGACCCGAACATGTCGCCGTAGGGCGAGATCGCCACGGCACGGCGCTGGTTGCCCTGCAGGTGCAGTGCCACCGAGCTGTCGATCGTGGCGACGGCGAGCTCGGCCGCGGCCGGCGAGAGCCCGTCGAGCCATCGACCGATCCAGCCACTGGTGGCAGCGCCGGTGCCGTAGCGGGCGCTCATCCAGGTGGCCATCGAGGTGAAGTGCGAGAGGTCGGGGTTCGGGTAACCGACGCCCTGCACCACGGCCACCTGCCCCTGGTCGTACAGGCTCTTGAGGTAGGGCAGGCGTGGGTGGAACCCGATCTGGCCGTCGATCGGCAGCACCTGCGCCGCTGGCACCGCGATGTTGCCCCGCTGCGAGTAGTAGAGCCCGTTCCCGTACGGGACCACCGTGTTCAGCCCGTCGTTGCCGCCGTAGAGCATGAGGGTGATGAGGATCCCGTCGGTCGGCCCGATCGGGGCGGCCGCGAAGGCGTCACGCAGATCACCGGGCACGAGCATCTCGCCGAGCGTGCCGAGCGCGGCCCCGCCGATGACGCCGGCGCCGATCGCCTGCAGGAAACCCCGGCGGGACCAGCCACCGGGACCGCGACGGTCACCGCGGTCGTCGAGGCCGGGGGTGGACAGCAGCCGGAGGGCGTCTGCGGTGGAGATGTCGGGGTCGAGCATGATGGTCTCCGTGGCCGTCAGGCCATGTGGAACTCGGGCGTGAGCATCGCCATGGTGAGGAGGTTCGTGGGCGACCAGTAGCTCTTCCAGGTCTGGGCCGATCGTTCGGCCTGCTGGGCGGCCACGAGTGCGTTGCGGGTGGTGGCGCTGAGCGTCAGCCCGAGCATCGCGGCCACGCGGTCGACCGCTGCGTCGACGCTCACATCGTTCAGGTCGTTGTAGCCACCGAACTCGCGCATCTTCCAGACGGCGCGGCGGGCCATCTGCGCCCGGCCGCTGATGGCGCTGGTGTTGAGCCATGCGGCATTGGGCTTCCAGCCGGCCACGTTCGGCGGGTTGAAGACCGACTGCCCCAAGCGCTCACCCATCCACGACATCGCGAGATCGCTGATGCTCACCCGGGTGTGGAACGACAGGGCCACCGCGTACTCGATCGGCGTGCGCACGAGGCCCTGCTTGGCGGTCGCGCTGTAGAACTCGGGGCGGTTGAACATCGCCCGCAGCAGCGGCGCGATCTCGAGGTCGTTGGCCATGAAGACGTCGGCCAACTGGTTGATCAGCGTCGACGACCCGCCCGGATGGGCGAAGAAGTCCCACAGCTTCCTGGTGATGTAGCGGGCAGCGATCAGCTTCTTCGCTGCGTTGTCACGCAGGATCTCGTTGATGATGTCCGGACCGTCCCAGTTCTTCGTCGTGCCGAAGAACGTCTTGTTGCCGTTGTCGTGCCTGGTCGGACGGAACACGTACGCAAAGGTGGGCCACGGCGCGTTGTGCCCGGTCCAGGCCCGAGCGGCGGCGAGCACGTCGTCCTCGGTGTAGTTGCCCACCCCGAGGGTGAACAGCTCGAGCAGTTCGCGAGCGAAGTTCTGATTCGGCGCCGCGGCCACATTCTCGGCGTTGTTGAGGTACACGAGCATCGCCGGCTCGAGCGCCATGCGCTGGGTGAGCGTGCGGAAGTTCCCCATCGAGAGCTCGCGGTACAGCTGGTTCTGGCGCATCATGTAGTCGGAACGGCCGATGCCATCCCACCACGAGCTCGTGAAGTGGCCGTGCCAGAACAGCGTCAGCTTCTCCTGGAGCGGCCGGGGCTTGGCCACCATCTCGCCCAACCACCAGTCGGCCGCCGCCACGTACTGCTCCCAGCCGCGGTTGGGGTCGGCCACCGTCAGGCCAGCGGGGACGGTGGTGGCGCCGTTGCGGGCGATGTCGAGGATGTCGTCAACGGCCTGGGCGATCGTGCCTGCCGACAGCGCAGCCACACGGTCGGGACGCGCCACGAACTCGGTGCGTCGCAACAGGTGCGCGATGTCGGCGGGATCGGCCACGGTCCTCCTCGTCTGACGTGTCCGTCCCAACGATCGACACCCCCGAACCCGTGCTTGAGTTCAGGAACCGGCAAAACGACGACGACCCGCCACGGTGGGTGGCGGGTCGTCGATCGAGACCGGGTGTGGCCGGCTGTCGCCGGACGCTGTTACTTGTTCTTGCGCTCGCCGTAGCGCTTGTTGAAGCGCTCGACGCGGCCACCGGTGTCGACGAGCTTCTGCTTGCCGGTGAAGAACGGGTGGCACTCGTTGCAGAGCTCGACGTTGAGGTCGCCGGGCTTGGTGGAGCTCGTGGTGAACGTGTTGCCACAGGAGCACTTCACGTTCATATCGGCGTACTTCGGGTGGATCTCGGTCTTCATGGGGCGCTCCAGCGGAGAAATCGGACGCCGAAGTGTATCCGCGACGTGTGGAAAGAGGGCAGGCCGGTGAACCGGCAGGTCACATCGAGGGCTGCTTGGCGATCTCGTTGAGGAACTCGTCGTTCGTGCGGAACGTCTTGAGCCGGTCGACCAGGAGTTCGAGGCCCGGGGCGGAGTTGCCATCGGCAGCGAGGCCCGAGAGCACGCGGCGCAGCTTCCACACCATCTGGAGCTGCTTGCGGTCGAACAGCAGCTCCTCATGGCGGGTACTCGAGGCGTCGACGTCGATGGCCGGGTAGATACGGCGCTCGGCCAGCTTGCGGTCGAGGCGGAGCTCCATGTTGCCGGTGCCCTTGAACTCCTCGAAGATCGCATCGTCCATGCGGCTGTTGGTCTCGACGAGCGCCGTGGCGAGGATGGTCAGCGAGCCACCCTCCTCGATGTTGCGGGCCGCGCCGAAGAACCGCTTCGGCGGGTACAGGGCGCCGGCGTCGATGCCACCGGAGAGGATGCGGCCGCTGGCGGGTGCCGCCAGGTTGTAGGCACGGCTGAGGCGGGTGATGCCGTCGAGGATGATGACGACGTCCTCACCCATCTCGACGAGGCGCTTGGCCTTCTCGATCGCCAACTCGGCCACGTGCGTGTGCTCGTCGCTCGGCCGGTCGAAGGTGCTGGCGATGACCTCGCCCCTCACGGTGCGGCGCATGTCGGTGACCTCTTCGGGCCGCTCGTCGATGAGCAGCACGATGAGCTTCACCTCGGGGTGGTTCTTCTCGATCGACGTGGCGATCGTCTTCATGATCGTGGTCTTGCCCGCCTTGGGGGGCGACACGATGATGCCGCGCTGGCCCTTGCCCACCGGTGAGATGAGGTCGATGATGCGCGCCGTCATGTTGTTCGGGTCGCTCTCGTTCTCGAGGCGGAGCTTCTCGTCCGGGAACAGCGCCGTGAGGTCCTCGAACCGCTTGCGGTTGCGAGCCTGCTCGGGGTCGCCGCCGTTGACCGTGTGGATCTCGAGCAGGGCGGGGTTCTTCTCGTTGCGGCCGGCCGGGCGCGAGAGGCCCGTCACGTGGTCGCCCTTGCGGAGGCCGTACTGCCGGGTGAGCTTCACCGGGATGTACGCGTCCTCCTTGCTGGCGAGGTAGCCGTGCACGCGGAGGAAGCCATAGCCCTCGTCGCGCAGGTCGAGGTAGCCGCTCACCTGCACGGGCTCGGTGCTGATGGGAGCATCGCTCTGTTCGCCGCCACCACCGCGCTGCTCGTTGCTGTACCGGTCGTTGCGGTCGTTGCGGCCGCCGCGGTCATTGCGGTCGAACCGCTGCGAACGCTGCTGCTGCTGCGGTTGCGGTTGCGGCTCGCTCTCGTCGCCAGCGACACCATCGCCACCACGGCCCTTGCGGCGGCGGCGCCGACGACGGCTGTTGCGACTCTCACCCTCGAAGCCGTCGCCCTGCGGTTCGTCGTCGCCATCATCGCCGTCGTCCTGCGCGGACGACGCGCCGGCGGCCTCGCCGGCGGCCGGGACGATGTCGGGGGCCTCGCCGGACTGCAGGAGCTCGATCTCCCAGTCGGCGAGTGGCTCGCCGTCGGGTCCGAGCAGAACGGTCGGAGCGGCCGGCTCGGCGGCAACTGCGGCGGGGGCTGCCGGTGCAGCAGGCGCCTCGGCAGGACTGCTCGGGCCGGCGGGAGCGCCACCGGTGGACTCGAGGATCTTCGTGATGAGCGTCGCCTTCGCGGCGCGCGCCGTGGTCTTGATGCCCAGTGCCTGGGCGATGGCGAGGAGCTGGTCCTTGTCCTTGGATTCCAGCATCGACTGTTCGAGAGCTTCCGCGGCCACCGGCCACCTGCCTTCTGACGGGGGCGTGGGACTCGGCGTGCGTCTGGGAATTCGACACCGCCGGCGGCCCCACCGCCTGAGATCGACCTCGCATCCTCGTCGGGCACAGCAATGGCCAGAGACGGAGCGGGGGCGGTTCGGGAACCCGAACGTTTGGCACTGTACCCACAACGCGACCCCGACACAACGCATGCCCGTAACGCCTGCCCGGCCGGGGGGCGCTCAGCGGGCGAAGGTGGTCGACACGTAGTGCTGCACCGCAGCGAGGTCGAGCGGCAGATCGACGACGTGCTCGGGCAGGTCGAAGAGGTTGGCCAGATGCGGCGGCAGCGCCGGGTCGATACCGGTGGCGCGGTGCACGGCGGCCGGGAACTTGGCCGGATGCGCCGTGGCGAGCGTGACGACCGGGTGGTCGCCGCGCAACGCTTGCGCCGCAGCGGTGCCAGTGGCGGTGTGCGGGTCGAGGAGCATGCCGGCGTCGCGGTACACGCGTCCGATCTCGGCGAGGGTCTGGTCGTCGTCGAAGCAGGCGGCACGGAACGAGCCGTCGATGAACTCGGCGCGCTGGTCGGGCTCGACGTCGAGACGGCCGGTGCTGCGGAAGCGGCCGAGTTGCTCGGCGGTGAGGCCACCGTCACGCCCGTTCATCTCGAACAGCAGCCGCTCGAAGTTCGACGACACCTGGATGTCCATGCTCGGACTGAGCGTCGGCACCACGTCGCGGGTGGTCATGTCGGCGTCGTTGATGAAGCGCGTGAGGATGTCGTTGCTGTTCGATGCGACCACGAAGCCGGCGATGTCGGCACCCATGCGACGGGCGATCCACCCCGACAGAACATTGCCGAAGTTCCCGGTGGGCACGCTGAAGGTGACCGGCCCGCGGAGCGCTTCGGAGGCCGTGACGTAGTAGACGACCTGTGCCATCACTCGTGCCCAGTTGATGGAGTTGACGGCCGACAGCCGCACCCGCTCGCGGAACTCGACGTCGGCGAACATCGCCTTCACCATGTCCTGACAGTCGTCGAACGTGCCGTCGATGGCGACCACGCGCACGTTCGGCGAGTCGACCGTCGTCATCTGCTTGCGCTGCACATCACTGGTGCGGCCGCGCGGGTAGAGGATGACGATGTCGACGTTGGCGCAACCCTTCACGCCGTCGATCGCCGCCGAACCGGTGTCGCCACTGGTGGCACCGACGATGGTGACCCGCTGTTCGCGCTGCGCGAGAACGTGGTCGAACAGCCTGCCGACGAGCTGCAACGCGACGTCCTTGAACGCCAGCGTCGGGCCGTGGAACAGCTCCTGCACCCACTGCCGGTGGCCGATCTGGACGAGCGGCACGGTGGCCTCGTGCCGGAAGGTCGCATACGCCTCGGCGCACAGACGGTCGAGGGTGGCGCGATCGATGTCGGGCTCGACGAACGGGGCCATCACCTGCGCGGCCCGCTGGGCGTAGGTGGCAGGAGCCGGCGAGGCAGCCGGCAACGTCGGCCACTCGACCGGCACGTAGAGGCCCCCATCGTTGGCGAGCCCGGCGAGCAGCACGTCGGCGAAACCGAGCTCGGGGGCGGCACCGCGCGTCGACACGTACCGCATGCCGGGGCCCGTGCTCATTGGCCGATCACCCGGAGGAACCCGCCGAGCGTGCTGACCACATCGAGGTCGCGCAGCTCGCGCATGGTGGCCTGCACGTCGGACTCCTTGGCCTCGTGGGTGATGAACACGAGGCGAGCGTCGGACGCCATACCCTCCTGCTCGGCGGCGCGGATGCTGACGCCGTGACGCGCGAACACGCCGGTGACCGCGTGGAGCACGCCGGGCCTGTCGACCACGGACATGCTGACGAGGTACTGCGCCGACGTCTCGTCGATCGGCAGGGTGACGGCCTTGCCGAACGTGCCGAGCGCGCCGTGCGTGCCCTTGCTGAGGTTGACGGCTGCGTCGATGACGTCACCGAGGACGGCGCTGGCCGTCGGGAACCCGCCGGCGCCACGGCCGTAGAACATCAGCGAGCCCACGGCGCGACCCTCGACGAACACCGCGTTGTAGCTCTCGCGCACGCTGGCCAGCGGGTGGTTCACCGGCACCATGGTGGGGTGCACACGCACGGCGACCTCACCCGTGGGGTACTGCTCGGCGATGCCGAGCAGCTTCACGACGTAGCCGAGCCGCCTGGCCACGGCGATGTCGTGCGCGCTGATGCGGCTGATGCCCTCGTGGTAGACGTCGCCCGCCACGATCTTCACGCCGAACGCGATGCTGGCGATGATGGCGGCCTTGGCGCCGGCGTCGAAGCCCTCGACGTCGGCAGTGGGGTCCCGCTCGGCGAAGCCCAACGCCTGTGCCTCGGCCAGCGCGACCGAGTAGTCGGCGCCCTCCTCGGTCATCTTCGTGAGGATGTAGTTCGTCGTCCCGTTGACGATGCCCATGACACGCCGGATGGGCTCGCCACGCAGGCTCTCGCGCAGTGCGCGAATGAGCGGGATGCCGCCGGCGACCGCCGCCTCGAACAGGAGGTCGACCTCGGCCTCGTCGGCAGCGGCGTAGAGCTCGCTCCCGACGTTGGCCAGCAGCTCCTTGTTGGCAGTGATGACAGGCTTGCCGTTCGCCAGCGCCGTGGTGATGAGCTCGCGTGCGGGCTCGATGCCGCCGATGACCTCGACCACGACGTCGACATCGGGGTCGGTGACGAGGGCATGCGCATCACGGGTGAGCACACCGTCGGGCAGCTCGACCGAACGTTCGCGGCTGACGTTGCGCACGGCGACCTTCGTGACCACGAGACGGAGACCGGTGCGGGCCTCGATGGGCCCGGCCTGTTGGTCGATGAGCTGAATGAAGGCAGCGCCCACGTTCCCGCAACCGAGCACACCGATCCGAACCACGTTTCCCTCGAGAGCCACGGCGCCAAAGGCTAGGCGACGCGCTGCGAGGACGGGCAGCCTTTACACCCGCTCGCGGCGGCCGGCCGGAGGCTCCGCCGCCTCCGACCGGTCACTGCGTGGTCCCCGCCACACACCTGTGAAGGATTCGAGGGAAGGCTCGAATCCATCGGGCTGGTGGTGGTCACCATAGGGACGTGGTGATCGTCCTGGCCAGCGTTCACGGCGGTATGGGCCGAAGTGCCCACCGGCGGTCGGCTCAGCTGATGTCGCAGGCGAGCAGGTCGTCGTAGGTCTCGCGGCGAACCACGAGCCGGGCCTCGCCGTCGCGCACGAACACGATCGGTGGACGGGGCAGCTTGTTGTAGTTGCTGGCCATCGAGTGGCCGTACGCGCCGGTGACCGGGGTGGCGAGCAGGTCACCCGCAGCGAGGCCGGCAGGCAGCGCCGCGTCGAAGATCAGCACGTCACCGCTCTCGCAGTGCTTGCCGACGAGGCGCGCTCTGTCCGGGCGATCGGCGGTGACCGCCATGGGGTCGAACGCCTCGTAGCCCGAGCCGTAGAGGACGGGGCGCGGGTTGTCGCTCATGCCGCCGTCGACGCTGACGTACGTGCGCACGCCGGGGATCTGCTTCACCGCACCCACCGTGTAGACGGTGACGGCCGCAGCGGCCACGATCGACCGGCCGGGCTCGACGCTGATGCGGGCATCGATGCCGACGGCGTTGCACGCACCGAGGACGACCCGGCCCCATTCGGTGATGGAGGGGGCCTCTTCGCCGCCCACGTACGGCACGCCCAGCCCGCCACCGAGCACGAGCTCGGGCAGCCCGAACGGCTTCGCGAACTCGGCCATCACCTCGGCAGCGCGCCCGAAGCTCTCGACCGCGAACACGTTCGAACCGATGTGGCAGTGGAGGCCGACCAACTCCATGCTGCTCGACGCGCTCGCCCGGGCCACCGCTGCTGCGGCGCGTCCGTTGCCGAGGTTGAAGCCGAACTTCGAGTCGTCCTGCCCGGTGGCGATGTACTCGTGGGTGTGGGCGTGCACCCCCGGCGTGAGGCGGAGCACGACCCGCGGCCGGGGCAGCCCGGTGGCGACGAGCGCCTCGATCCGGTCGAACTCTTCGGCGCAGTCGACCACCACGTACCGGATGCCCGCCTCGAGCGCCATCCGCAGCTCGGCCACGCTCTTGTTGTTGCCGTGCATGGTGAGTGCATCGGCCGGCACGCCGGCAGCAAGGGCGACGTGCATCTCGCCGCCGCTGGCCACGTCGAGGAGCATCCCCTCCTCGTAGGCGAGGCGGGCCATGGCCGTGCAGAGGAACGCCTTGGTGGCGTACACCGCCTGCTGGTGGCCGAACGCGTCGACCGCCTCGTGGCACCGGTTGCGCAGGTGCGCCTCGTCGTAGACGAACAACGGCGTCCCGTACGTGGCGGCGAGCTCGTCGATGGCGACGCCGCCGATGGTGAGGGCTCCGCGGTCGTCGACTCGGGCGGTCTGCGGCAGGAGGTGGAGGGGCAGCGAGGTCATGGCGCGGGGTTCGGGCCGGTCACATCTGCTCGGGTGCGTCGATGCCGAGGAGCGACAGACCCTGCGCAAGCACCCGGGCCGTCAGGTCGGCGAGTGCGAGGCGGCTGCGCTTCAGCTCGTCGGTCTCGGCCTTCAGCACGGGGCACGCCTCGTAGAACGAGCTGAAGTCCTGGGCGAGGTCGAACAGGTACGTGCAGAGGCGGTGCGGCGTGTAGCGCTCGGCGGTCTCCTGCACGGCGCCGTCGAACGACAGCAGGCGCAGTGCGAGCTGCCGCTCCTCGGGCGTGTCGAGGCTGGGCGCCACCTCGCGCACCGAATCGGCATCGATCTCGGCGCGACGGAAGATGCTACGGATGCGGGCGTGCGCGTACTGCAGGTACGGCGCCGTGTTGCCCTCGAACGCGAGCATGCGGTCCCAGTCGAAGACGTAGTCACGGATGCGATCGGTGCTGAGGTCGGCGTACTTCATCGCGCCGATACCGATCATCCGACCCACCCGCTCGCGGTCGGCGATCGGCAGGTCGGGGTTCTTGTCGGCGACGCTGGCCACGCCGCGCTCGATCGCTTCGGTGATCAGCGCCTGCAGCTTCACCGACTCGCCGCTGCGGGTCTTGAACATCTTGCGGTCGGCGCCGAGCATGTTGCCGAACGCCACGTGCACGGCACGGGTGGGCGGCTGCAGCCAGCCGGCGGCCTGCGCGACGTCGAACACCATGGCAAGGTGCTGGGCCTGCGGCGCACCGACGACGTAGAGCAGCAGCGTGGCCTTCACCCGCTCGACACGGTCGATGATGCACGCAAGGTCGCTGGTGGCGTAGTTGAAGCCGCCGTGACCCTTCTGCACGATCAGCGGCAACGGGTCGCCGTCGCGGTTGGTGTAGCCGGGCGGGAACACGACATCGGCGCCGTCGCTCTGCTGGAGCAGGCCGGCGTCGCGCAACCGGTCGATGACCTGGGGCATGAGCGGCTGGTACGCACTCTCCCCCATCAGGTCGTCGTCGGTGAGCAGCACCCCGAGCTGGCGATACACCGTGTTGAAGTACTGGATGCTCGCGTCGACGAGTTGCTGCCACAGCGCAATGGTCTCGGGGTCGTAGCTCTGCAGCTTCACGACCCGGTCGCGGGCCCGCTCCTTGAAGTCGTCATCTGCGTCGAACTTGGCGCGGGCCGCTTGGTAGAAGACGTTCGGGTCATCGTTGACGATGACCGACGTGGCGCCTGCTCCCTCGTCGATGAGGTGCTCGATGAGCATGCCGAACGGCGTACCCCAGTCGCCGATGTGGTTCTCGCGCACGACGTGATGGCCGAGGAACACGAAGAGGCGGGCGATGGAGTCACCGATGACGGTGGTGCGCAGGTGCCCGACGTGCATCTCCTTGGCGACGTTCGGGTGCGAATAGTCGACGACGACGGTCTCGGGGTGCTCTGTCGGACGAACGCCGAGCTTCGGGTCGGCGGCCACCTCGGCGAGCTGCGCTGCGACGAAGCCAGCGGCGAAGGTGACGTTGATGAAGCCCGGCCCGGCGACCTCGAGTTCGGCCACTCCGGCGAGGTCGGCGGCGGCAACGACATCGGCGGCGACATCGCGGGGGCTGCGACCGAGTTCCTTGGCGAGCGCGAGCGCGCCGTTGGCCTGGGCGTCGGCACGGTCGCTCGGTCGGACCACCGGATCGACTGCACGGCCGGCGACCTGCTCGAACGCGGGGGCGAGCAGACGGGCGACGGAGACGAGCGGATCAGCCATGGGCTTCCGAGCGTATCGGCCGACCCCCGCGTGACCGGATTCGATTGCGGTCGCCCGGATGGTGGGCAGTGGGACGCCAGGGGCGGCTCGCTATCCTCGCTCCATCCCGCCCTCGTAGCTCAGGGGATAGAGCAATGGTTTCCGGAACCATGTGTCGGAGGTTCGAATCCTTCCGGGGGCGCCACTCGATCGCGCAACATGCCGCGAAATACCGTTCGGCGTGCCGCGGTTGCACCGGGTACCCCCGACACGACTGGAGTCCGTCATGCCCACCCGCGACCTCACCGCCGCCACCTTCGAGCAGACCGTCAGCGACAACGACATCGTCCTGGTCGACTTCTGGGCCGAGTGGTGCGGACCCTGCAAGATGTTCGGCCCGATCTTCGACGAGGCCAGCACCAAGCACACCGACGTCGTGTTCGGCAAGGTCGACACCGAGGCCGAGCAACAGCTTGCCGCCCAGGCGAACATCCGCTCGATCCCCATGCTGATGGCTTTCCGCGAGGGTGTCCTCGTGTTCTCACAGGCCGGCGCACTGCCGGGTCACGTGCTCGAGGACCTGATCACCCAGATCAAGGGGCTCGACATGGCCGAGGTGCACCGCCAGGTGGCCGAAGAGGCCGGCACGGGCTGATCGGGGCCGGTCGCTGGGTAGCCTCAGCGGCCGTGAATCAGATGAAGAACCGTCTCCAGGCGTTGTCGCTGCTCGACCGCGCGCTGCTCGCCATGACCGACGAGGAGCTCGAGACGCTCGTTGCCTCCCTGCCCGACGACCACCGCGACGCGATCGACTCCCTGAGCGGCGCCCGCGAGGGTGGGTTCGAGGACCCGGCCGCACGCACGCTGGCCATCCGGTCGGCTGCCGCCCGTGGGCGCATGAGCGGCGTGCTCGAGCAGCTGGCGACGGTCCTCACCGACCCGTGCCTG
>Ga0247831_1006202_pt1 | contig 14323 bp, 17 predicted proteins | sample LaCruzMarch2015__9_FD_192406 | JGI IMG/M metagenome (GOLD analysis project Ga0247831, IMG submission 192406) | Freshwater microbial communities from meromictic Lake La Cruz, Castile-La Mancha, Spain - LaCruzMarch2015_1m | ecosystem: Environmental > Aquatic > Freshwater > Lake | place: Spain...
ATTCCCTGCATTGCTGTAATCTGTGCAACTAGTGCTGCAAGAGTAGCGTTTGTGCTAGAAGAAGAATTTGATACCTTTGCTGTTGCAGATACTGCTACCTGACCAGCAAGTGGCAATGATGTTCCACCTGTTGCTGAAACAGTTACAGTGTTTTCTGTCAAAGGCATAAATACCTTGTATGACTTTACTGTTTCTGTATCAGTTGTAATTGATGTTGCTGTAAGAACATCTGATCCTGAACCAAATGCATAAGTAGAAGTGATTCCACCTGTTGCAAATAGATTAGCATGTGTCTTTCCAGATACTGGAAGACCTGCTGCATCAAGAACCTGCAACTTAATAGTTGCTGCTTCGCCTGGAAGGTATGTTTCCTTATCAAATGACAACTTAACAGTTGCTGCAGTTCCTTCTACACGAGTAGAAACTGGTGCAGATACGATTGTTCCTGCTGCATTTCTAACTGTAATTGCAGCGCCACCAGACTTAACGCCAGTGATTGTAAATAGTGCTTCACCATTTACGATTGTTGCTGCTGTACCTGTATCAGATACTGTTGTAACGTCAGATGAGTTAGCATATAGTGTTCCTGCTCCAACTGTTACGCCTGATGCATCCTTTGCAACTGCCTTTACAGTAGTTGTATTTGCTCCAACTGCAATAACAGACTTAACTGGAGTTGCTGTAATTGTAGCAATGTCTCCATAGAATGTTACCTGCTCTGTTGCAAGAACTGTACCTGTAAGGGTTGTAAGAGTGATTGTTCCTACTCCTGCTGTACCGTCAGCAAATACACCAATGTAGTTGCCTGTAGGAATAACAATTGCACGACCAAGAGCAGACATTGTTGTGGCATTTGTGCCATAACCAATTAAGCCTGTGCCTGATACTGTCGCAAGAATTGATTCGGTTGCTGATCCACCTGCTGCATTCTTAGGTGTAACAACGATTACCGCTGCTGCATCTGTTGAAGTAGTCTTTGGTGCATAGACCGAAGCATCTGCTGTTGCAGTTGTAACTTCGCCTGAGTTAAGAATTGAAGTTGTTGTTGAAGCAGAAGGAACAATGTCCGCTGCCTTAACTGTTACTGTCCATGCAACTGATGGACCAGTTGATGGCTTAGTTGTAATAATTCGTGCCTCATATGTACCTGCAACAGAAGGGGCAACCAATGATACTGTGAACTTTGCAGTTACATATCCTGGTGTATTAACTGTTGAATTAATGTCAGCAGAAAGGTTTCCTGCTGCAACTACAACTGTAGCAGTTGTTGTTTCAAGTACTGTAAGTGTTGCACTCTTTGATGAGCCTGATGGCTGTGAGAACATGGCAGACAATACAGTTGCTGTATCTGCTGATGTTTCTGAAATATACGAAAGTGTAACTACCGCAGTTGCAGTCTCACCAGCAATGATTGTATCTGTAGCAGAATCAATCGTTATGGTAGGTGCAATCACAGCAGCACTTGTCGGAAGTGCCGTTAGTACGCCAAAGGACATGGCTGCAGCGAGTCCTAGAGCGATTTTCTTAAATGAATTCATCTTTCTCCTTGTTTGTTTGTTTATATTAAGTTGAATTTATCGAGGAAATCCTTAACATCGTTAGGCATTTCCCGATTATCCAATTCTACCATACCCTGTTGCTTTTGTGCAAGTCGGGTTGCCGAACTCCAAGTATGGACATCTATTTCTGTATTGTTATTCTTTTGTGTGTGTGAGATTGCTCCAAATACTGCCCCACAAACGGCATCTGCTAAGTCTTTAGATTTTTTTCTAGGGTGATCTACACGATTACCTTTCATAATCTTAAGTTCTGACATTTCTTCAAGCAAGATAGGAATCATTGGGATAGCCACTCTTTCCTCATAGATCATCATTGCTAAATCTTCATAATGTTTCTTGGCAACAGATACAGTCTCAGTCCTTATTCCAACAGCCTGTAGTTCATTTTGAATGTCAAATGATTGCCAACGGTCAAAGGTAACCATACCAAGATTAAAACCTTGCCTACGCAAATTCATGATCCACTGCTTTACCTCTGAGAGATTAACAGGACCTTCTGCTCTTGGTTCCCACCAGGCAACTGCATCTACGATTACAATAGGTGCTACCTGTTCATAGTCTTTGATTACCTGAATATTTACCCACTTATCTACGTGAGCAATTGCAACTGCACACTTGTCATGTTTTTGTGCAAGGTCAGCATGAATATAATAAACTTTATCTGGGTCTGGCTTAAAGGTTTCATCAAACCTTCTAAAAGAATCAAGTGGATTTCTAGTGTTCATACACTTCTCAAGTTTGTCTTTTTGTTTAAAGAATGCATCAGAAGCATATGTAGGCATGCATGCAAAACGCATCATTGCATCGCCAAGATCTGTGTAGAATGCTAACTTAAAATCTTCTATCTTTCGGGTAGGATTTACTTCCCATGTAGGTCTTTTAAATGCATATACTCTTGGTATCTTATATGAAAGTATTGTATCTTCATCCCACGAAATTTCAAACTGGTTTCCTGGATCATCGTGTGGCAAGTCTTCGTTCATGATAAAGGTGTGTCTGCGTTCAATAGTTTCTTTATCAGCAATAACTGATTCATACCGTTGAGAAATAAAGTCACCCTGATATCTTGGGAATGAAAGCAAAACAACCTTGCCTAAATCAGGAAAACGGGAGTCAACAGTACCACGAAATGCTTTATAAATATTATCTGCTGTCTTTCCTTGTTCGTTTCCAGTACCAACTTCCGTAGCAAAACCAGAAATCTCATCAAGTACTGCCATAAGAAGGTTTAAACCTTCATGTGATTCACGTTCTGAGTGTCCAGAATAAACAGTAATTGATTTGTCAAACTCTACTGAGTCAGCCTTAGCATTGTATTTACCAGCAAACCATGGCGACTTCTCAATCTTGGTTTTAAAACCTTTAAAGAAAACATTCTTAGCCTGTTGAGCGTTAACTGCAACGTTAATAATATCAATAGCATCTCCAGGAGGTTTACCAAAGTATGTTGCTGGATCTTTTAAGCATAGTAGTTTATATACTACGTATGCACATGCTACTGTAGATATAAAGTCTTTTCCAGATCCCTTGCCAAGTTGCAAAATAAGTTCATTCTTTGTATATTTATTAAAATGGTTTAGTCCTTCAGCCTGCCCCATTAACTCTATGAGGTCTTCTTTACGATAGATTTGGCTCATAGCCTCTACGATTTCATACTGAATATCAGATAGGATCGGTTGACCAAGATACTCTGGAGATTGGACAAAAGTCTTTACATCTACTGGGGTTTCAACAAAATGATTTTCTTTTAGAACATCAAAAAATTCATTGAACATCGTGGACAATTGTAATCACTTCGCCTTCTCTTGCAATAGAAGAAAGTCTATGCATAATTAAATCACGTATCTCTGGATGCTCTGAAGCAACATCTCTAAGAATTCCAATAAGGACTTCTTGCTTTCTTTCAATCTCAACCATCTCTTCTGCAAGTTCTTTGTTCTCAAGTAGACCAGCCTTTTGAAGCATTTCAATTCTAGATTTTTCAATATCCATAACAAGTTTAATAGCCTGGGTTTTTGCACTAAGATTATTTGTCAAACTAGACTCATCAATAACTTCGTAAGCCTTTGTTATAAGTTTGCTGTAGTGTGTGTCAGCCCCAGCAAGAGCCTCTTTAGCACGAGCACGAATGGCATCGTTAGCGGAAGCCAGAACCTTCCACTCATTAATTAGTGCAACAACACGAGTTCTTGGCATATCCAAGTCTTTAGAGATTTTAGTTGGGTCTTGACCCTTTAAGTATTCAGTTACAACTTTATTTACTTCGTCAAGATGTTCTACTAGTTCCATTTCACTTGACACTGTATTTACCTTCTAGTCTATTTATTTCATCTTTGATATAAAATATTGCCTTTTCAAGATCTTGAATTGTTTTTGCCTCGTCTTTAAGACCTGCTCTCCAAATATATTTAAAGGCATTGCCAATGTTAAAATTCCGATGTCTAGTTATTTCGATACACTCAACACCTGAAGGATCTGTTGTGTAGTGTATTGGGTGATTAACTTGATCAACCGTAATAGTTAATTCTGTATGCTCACTCATCAGGTTCATCTTCTTCCCAATCAAATGCTTCTGGCATACCTTTAAGTGCTGTGACAACATAGGTTAAGCCTACGGCACCAGCAATCCCAAGTCCAAGTAAAACTTTTTGTGCTTTATTCATCTTCGTGATTTCCTTAATCCAAATTTAGCAAGGTAAACATAGATTGTCTCTACGCTTGCCCCGCACTCTTTAGCAATGTCTTCAGGAGACTTTTTATCCATAAGATATCTCTTACGTAGCCAAATCTCGCTTGTATATAGTTTACCAGCCATGATGTTATTTGTCAACCTCACGCTCAAGAACCTCATAGTCATAGGCATTTGAATCTTCAAGAATCCATTTGTCGTAACTCTCTACATCCCACTTATTTGTATTAATTAACCTGTTTATTACTAGGTCTTTTTTGGTAACAAATGATGGCTCTTTGATTCTTACCCTGTTATTTGGCTGTACCGCAAAGTTTCCGTCATCTCTTTGTATTACGTGCCCACATTTATGCTGACCTGGGTTTTCAGAATATCCATCATCCAAAATGTTTGTTTCTGGACTATGCCAATCTAAAGTAAACAGGTATGTTCCAGGAATGTTAGTCTTAGATCTATCAATGTATGACATTCTCATATTGCTTAATGCTTGAAACTTTGTAACTGAAACGTGTGAACTAAAAGAATTCCACAAAACAAGATTATAAATTGGCTCTTCTGGAACTCCTGGCTTAGCACAAAAAGCATTTATTGGCATACGCCACCAAATACCACCATCCTCCATCATGAAATGAAACAATGGGCTTCTGGCTTTAATGCTTGACACTCCAAAAATTACACATGGAAAGTATTTATCATGACTATCTAACTGATCTCTTAAAAAATTACCACGCACATAGCATTCAATGGGTGGTATGTTTGCGTTTAACTCAGGCATTATTTATCAACTCCTATTGCTTTGTTCCAATTGTTTACAGCCCAATGACCAATGCCACAAGCATCAGCCACATCGTTATCAGTAATAGTCTTCTTATACTGAAATTCTATAAAGTCCATAGTTCTTTGTTTACGAAGATTGCGCTCAAAGGTTTTATACCAAGACAAAGATTTCCCAGGATTTCTAACAGCAATCGTGGCTCTTTCATCTTTAGATATCTTTTTATTACCAATATAATTTTGCCAGGTAATAGGTGAAACTTTGCCTACCGTGGTTATCCCACACATAGCAGCAGCACCAAGAAGAGCACCTTGTACTAGAGCAAGATCTGCAGCAGTCTTAGGGCTATTCATAAATACTGTATGTTCAATTACTATAGCATCTGCCTTCATAACTGTTTCAAAATATGCCTTAGTTTTTCTAGCAGCATCTCCTACTTTAGCGTATATATCTTCACCTTCAAAATTAATTTTTCCAATTTCTTTTAAATCTTTTTTATTGAACACAGCAAAAGCAAGGCTATTTGTACTAGCATCTATAGCACAAACACGGTCTGGCTGAACCTCTATACCCCACTTATTCTTGCTCATAATCAATAAAACCTTTCAATTCTTTTAACATTTTTGCAACTGCTTTTTCACTAACATTGCAGTTAGAACAAAATCCAGAGTCATTGTAAATTGATAGTTGTGTGTCACAACCACCTAAACAACGTCTAACCTTGCCTTTTCTCTTTTGACGACGAGTTATCTGATACCTTTCGGTAATCTTATCTTTAGTTGCAGCATCTCTACAATCAACGCTACAGTAAATTTGATAAGTTACCTTCGGTTCAAAATATATATTACATCTGTCACAGAGTTTCAATCAGCCCCTCCATAGATTTGATTTTAATTACTCCAGTACCCGCTTCGTCGCAGGCTGCCTTGATAGGGCATGTCTTGCATATCTTAGAATTTGCACGATAGTTTTTAGTTGGTAGGGTACGATCTACCCAAGCCTTACGAACCTCACGCATCCACTGGAATGTAGCATCAATCCACTGGCGATAATAATCGTCTACCTCAATTGGAAGAACAAGCAATTCATGATTGTTTTTATTTTCATAAATCAAGACTCCTTTTTTCTTACCAAGAATCTTCATATAAATAAGCAACTGAATTAGGTGACCAGTCTTTGGCTTCATTGAGTTCTTACGATACTCAAATCCTTCGTTGAGCATTGTCTTAATTTCTCCAACAATCTCTTCGCCTTCCCAGTCAAGCATTGCATCGCCATAACCAAAGATGGGAGGATCATCATATCTAATCTTAAATTCTGTAGTTGGCTGATTATCGTCATCACGATAAATCTTTGCAACACCAGCATTCATCATTGCATCTTGAATTCTACCGTGTGAAAGAGTTCCTGCAGTCATATTTGCTGCACCATAAGCATCTGCATTATCTTCAAATGTAGCACCATCAAATGCTAAATACCAATATCTTGGACATTCTCCATGACTATATGCAATTGTTGATGGAGCAAAGGTTTTCTTAGTCTGGAATTTTGGACCACGATTTACAACGTATCCAGATTTTATCTTTTCAATTAAAGCATCTGCATCTAGTATTGTACTTTTTCTAGAAACACTTTTGAGCATAACCTGCTGTAATAAACTTTTCGTCATTATATCCCCTTGTTTTATATAAGTATAGCATGTTATCGCATTATGTATTTAAGTGCTGATACTAAATTGTTTACTGCTTCTGCTGCTGTGTAGTAAATATTTTTCTTTGCTCTGTTGTTCTTATCAACATTTGCCATCCAAGTAGCCTTTAGCGCTAACTTTCCTGCAATTGCCTGAAGTCTTACAATCTCAATGCTTGCTACTGGGGCAGGGATATCTGGTTTAATGATTAACTTAGCAATCATTGTTAGGGCTGTGTTTAGTTCTTCATCTTCCATAAACTCAGCAATTTCTGCCAAACCATTAATCATTTCTAGCGTTGTTTGTCCTGTACCTTCTGTCATCTTATTCTCCTTCTATTAACTGTTCTAGTAGTTCTAACTCTATTATAGCCAGACGTACCTTCTTTGTACCCTCGCCTAGCACGATAACCAAGGCTGGATCCATGCTTTTCTTAAGAGCATCTGTAACTGCCTTAGCCCACACATCTTGATTAAGAGTAAATGATTTAGAACATTCTTTAAAGTCTAAAACAAAGTTATGCCAAGAGGCATCACCCTTAGTATTATTTCTACCAGAGTTCTTGTGCTGCTTTGCACCTATTCTTTTGGACTCTCCTCTTTCACTCATCTTTAAAGTCACTTTTCTTTTTCTTTGGTGGAATAAGATTTACCTTAGAGATATGTTTTTCTGGACACATCCATGTTGCATCTCCGCTTTCAGCCCAATACCTTAAAGATGTAACTTCTACACCACATTTTTTACATGGAAATTTTCCAGGATAAACAGTAAACTCTTTAGCCATTATTCAACTTATCTTTTAGGCTTTGCTGTAAGTCAAGATCTTCTTTAACACGAGCAATAAAACCATCTCTTCCCTGAACCTTTGTGCCATCATCTAATTGATACCAAGCACCAGTTCTATTAACAAGTCCTGCAGCCTCTGCTGTGTCTACAAGATCTCCGATAGAGTCAACTCCAATTTCGTCTCCTCTAAAATAAAAGTCATACTCGCCTGATTGAAAACCTGGAGAAGTTTTTGAGAACTGCAGTTCCCATCTAATCTTTCTACCAATCTTTTCTTCAATCAACTTATCGCCAATCTTAATCTTGCCCTTAATGGCTTGATTGTCAGACTCTGAAGAGAACAGTTTAATTACTGTTGACGAGTAAAATTTTGTAGCCTGACCACCTGTTGGTTGCTGGCTTGTATACATTGCATTAATATTATTACGAGATTGTGAGATTAAAACAAACAATGTTGGCTTTACCTTATTGTTAGCATAGTTAATCATCTTCCATGCATTAGAGAAGTCACGAGACTCTGCACCAATCTGCTTAGTATTTTCTAGTTGTTTTAATTCATCTGAATCTTTTTCAAAGTAAATTGCTGGAAGCAAAGATGTAATCGAATCAACAACAACAATATCTACACCAGCGTTGATTAGGTTAGTTCCTACATCAACCATTTCGTTAATTGTACGAGCCTGAGAATAAATTAATTTAGATGAGTCTACACCTAAGCGCTCTGCCCACTTTGGATCATATGACATTTCTGCATCAATCCATGCACAAATTTTTCCTTCTTTTTGTGCTAGACCAACCATCTGAAGACATAAAGAGGACTTTGCAGAAGACTTAGAGCCCCAAATAAGTACTTGACGACCATAAGGTAGCCCACCTGCTAATGCACGGTTTAAGCCAAAACTAGGGGTTTCTGCATATTCTGTTGGTGGAACTGAGTCACCAATCATAATAGTCTTACGCAACTTAGGGTTAAGTTGTGCTAATACTTCTTCCATTGTTACTGACATTAAAATCGTACCCCGTGTTTTTCTGGTCTAGTTTTATTAAAGTCGACCTTTTCTCTTAATGCTTGATCAAGCGATAACTTAGTATAACCTGCTTCAACCATTCCTGCATAAAGATCTAATGTGCGAATAATAATATCTGCAAACTCTTTTGTAATTTCTTCTTCGCCTTTATCTTTACGAACGGCTTCCATTACTTCTGTTACTTCTGAAACAATCATCATACATTGCTTTGCAATAAAAATATCATCTACATCTTCTGGATTTCCCCAAAAGCCTTTTTCTACTGCAACCTCATGCAAATTAATTGCTAGGTTATCAAACACGTTATCGTACATTTACTTCCTCCATTATCACTGTTCCATCTTTTGTCTTTCCAAACTTAAACTTATAGGCATTGCCTTCTTCAATATGCATGTATGCTTGTGCAAATGATGTTGGAAATACTGTTACTGGATGTAAGTCCCTACTTGTATCTGCAAGTGTAAGAGAAGCCATCTTTTTTCCAGCCTTTGTAATTCTTGGCTTGAAAGAAACAACAAACATCTCTTCATCTGTAAATGGCAACTGCTTATAGTTTAAAAACTTAACTAGTGCATTTGAAGAACCCTTTATGTCTTCAACTGGAATTGCAGAAACAATTCTATTATCTGTTGCAAGAAGTAGATACGTCTTACCTGGCTCAATAATTGTCTGCTCTTCATCAAAGATGCCTACAGATCCAGTCTTGTCAAGGACCTCAACTCTAGACCAGCCCTTGCCACGTTTAATTGCTTTAACCATACCCATAAGAATAAAAGAACCCTTTTCTTCAAAGTCACAAACCTCTTGTATAAAAGCATGATAGTGTGAAGGAATGGTAATGTTGAACTCTGGAAGATTTAAATAGTCATAAAGATTTTCTTTAATCTCTTCTTCATTACGTGGATTATCTGGAAAGTTTGCAGCACCAATAACTCTTAATGCTTGTAGTGCCCTACTATTTACTCCGTTGCCTTTTGTAAAAGTGAACTCTTCAAGTTCTTTGTAAGAACTAAATGGTCGTGCTGCAATATATCTTTCTGCAATTTTATCAGATATGTACTTGATAGCAGTGAGCCCAAACCGAATACCCTTACCCTCAATTTTAAAATCAATATCTGAATCGTTAATATGAGGTAATTTAATGCTAATGCCCATTCTTTTTGCTTCAATAAGATATTCAGTTCTTCCATCTTTATCCTTTTCATTTTTAAGGAGTGCAAACATAAACTCAAGAGGGTAGTAATATTTTAACCACGCCGTCCAATACGAGACTGTAGAGTAAGCAACCGCATGAGACTTGTTGAACGAGTATCCCGCATGCGCTTCAAAGTCGTGCCATAAATCACGAGCCTGATTGGGAGCAATATAGGCAGAAGCACCAGTAACAAACTGTTCTTTATAAGCGTCGAACTCTTTTGCATCCTTCTTCTTTCCAATGATTTTACGAACCTTGTCAGCATCAGACATTGACATACCACCTAGGTACACGCAAGCCTGCATAACCTGTTCCTGATATAGGATACACCCATATGTGTCATCAGTAAACTCTTTCATAATCTGATGGCTATAAGATACATTTTGCTTACCATGTTTACGAGCAATATAATCTTTTCCAATAGTATTCATGGCACCAGGACGAACTAGAGCATTTGATGCAGCAAGTTCATTAAGATTCTTTACGCCCATCTTAACTAGAAGGTTTGTATATGGTGTTGCTTCACACTGGAAAACACCCTTTGTATACCCGCTTGAAAGCATCTCATATACGTTTGAATCCTCTAAATCAATCTCAAGTAAATTGATATCTTTAAAGTGATTCTTTTTAATCATCTGAACTGTATCTTGAATTACACTTAATGTTTTAAGACCAAGTGCATCAATTTTGATAAGACCAATCTTTTCAGCCTCTTCCATGTCCACTGCAACGACTGGGATGCGATCATCACTACCAGGACTAGAACGAGTTTCCATTGGAGCGTGTCTAAATATAGGCTCTTTGCTAGTAACCACACCAGCAGCATGAATACCAGTACCACGAATACGTCCTCGTAATTTATCGCCATAAATCTCCGCTTCTGGATATTTTTCTCTAAACCATGCTGTAGTTTTAGAACTACAATATTCATCCCAAGTATCTACTAACTTTAAAACCTTATTAACATCTGTTAATGGAATATCCAATACTCGTGCAACATCTCTAACTACTCCCTTATCTTTAAACTGCAAGAAGGTTGCAATAGATGCTACGTGTCGATACTGTCTAACAAGATAATCTTTAACTTCTTCACGTCGGTTGTCTTGAATGTCCGTATCAATATCTGGAAAGTCATTACGTTCTGGATTAATAAAACGGAAGAATAGCAATCCGTGTTCGATTGGATCAATCTCTGTAATTCCAAGAGCATAGCAAACCAAAGAGCCAGCAGAGGAACCACGACCTGGACCTACCATAATTCCTTCTTTTTTTGCCCAAGCAATCATGTTTTGAACAACAAGGAAGTATGGAGCAAAATCTTTGTTTCTAATAATTTCTAACTCTTCCATTAAACGAACTTCATATTCGTCATTGCCTAACCAATTAGGGGTTAGTCTTTTTTCTTCTAGACCTGCAAATGCTAGATTTGCTAATTCTTGGTTTGGGTTCTTATACTGTACTGGAAGTAGGTTTAGCCCATCTTTAATGTCATAGTCTTCTATCTTATCTGAAATTACTATTGTATTGGTATACATGTCTTCTCTGACTATACCCTGCAATTCCATAGCAACCTTCATCTCATCATAAGATAAAAGGTGTATATCAAACTTGTTAAAAGACATCTGTCTGTCTTCTCCGTATAGATAGTCAAGACGCTTCATCATTCCATCTTGCTTCTTAGACTTTTCGTATGTTACATCTTTTTGAACTTTAGCATGAGAGTTCATTAATAGTTTAAACTCTTGAATTTCTTTTTGTGATTCGTCAACATGGTGACAATCTGGAGTAACAACTGTCTGAACCTTAAACTCATCAGCAAGGTCTGCAAGTTGTTTATTAACTTCTGCTCCATTATGTGGCATTAACTCCATATAGAAGTCATCTTTAAATACTCTCTTAAACCACTCAATGTGATTTTTTGCTTGAGCATACTCTCCATGCTCTAAGGCTTTTGCAATGATACCGCTTAGACATCCAGATAAAACAATAATGCCTTCGCTATACTTTTCAAGAGTTTCAAAGTCAAAGCGTGGCTTATTGAAGTATCCTTCAGTCCAAGCGATCTCATTTATCTTGTTTAGATTTTCTAAACCAAGTTGGTTCTTAGCGAGAAGGATAATATGATTGTAGACCATATCAGTTGGCTCAGTGCGTTCTGCCTTTGCCCTCTTATCAAATCTATCAGGACAAAAATATCCTTCTACGCCAAGTATAGGCTTTACACCTTTTGCTTTTGCAATTCGATACAGTTCTCGATGCCCAGATAAAGTTCCGTGATCTGTGATAGCCAATGCTGGCATACCAAGTTCAACTGCTCGGTCAATATATTCTTCTGGAGTAGCAACACCATCAAATAATGAATAGTGTGTGTGTACGTGTAAGCCTACGTAGTTCATCTATTACCAGTCGATGTTGGTTGCAGACGAACTAGATGGACCATCAAAGCCCAAATAGAATGCTTCTTGTTCAGCATATGGAATATTCTTCAATGCTAACTCAAGAGGGTATGGCTTTACTTCTGCCCAATCGAATGGTTCTTTATCTGGTGCACCTGGAATAATTGTGTAAGATGTTTCAGTTCCCTGACCATTACGCTTTACTTTCCATAGTACGTTGGAGATGCTTCCTGTTTCAAGAGCATACTCACGAATTGTATTAAATGCAGACTGCTTGCTAACACCCATTGACCAAATAGCAACATAAGGTGCTTCAATTCCATCGTCTACTAGGACATTGCAATAAAAACGAAGGCGACCTCTCCAGCCAGCCTTTGGATCTTTACGGTGCATCTCTTCTGCCCAGTCACGACCTTCTGATTCCATTGTATCTACAGCCTTACGCTTATAGTCCTTTGGATTTGTATGTTCTTTAACAACTAGAGCAAGACCACGTTCTGCATTATAGTTTGCAGAGTCTTCATCTAGTTCCTCAATGAAACGAATTTTTACTGATTGACCATCAGCAAGTTTTAGCCACTTTACCTTTGGTGAGTTTTCATCATACTTTGGCTTGTCGAGCAGGGCATTAATATTTTTAAGTCCCTTTACTACGCTCATATATTTCTCCTTTGTTTGTTATATTTATTTTAGCATAGCAGATATAGAATTGTCAAACTGAAACTTAAGTTTTCTTATTGACTCATCATCCATATCTCCTATGTCTTTGTATTTTTTATCTAGATTAACAATCGTTACTCTTGACCCAAGTTTTTCAATTAACTTTTCTGTCATGATAACTCCTGCTTCATCATTATCTGCTATTAGTACAACGTTGTTGAAGTACTTCTCTAATAGTCTGATTTGTGATACAGACACATTAGCACCCAGAGTTGCAACTGCTGGGAAACCTACTTGATCAAGCCTAATTGCATCAAAAGATGATTCTACAACATAGACTGTGCTTGATGCTTTAACTTTATTTAAGTTAAATAATATTTTACTTTTAGGCAATCCTGGAGTGTTCTTAAATTCTTTTCCTTCTATAGTTCTAGCAACAAAACCTAGACAAATTCCATCATGGTTGTGCATTGGAACAGTTACTGAATCTTGTTTTTCTGAGTATCCTAAAGTAAACTTTAACATAGACTCTTTGGTTATCTTTCTGCCTTCAAAATATCTAACTGCTCTAGGTGACTCCATAGCCTGATTGTTTAATCTTTTAATCAGTAGTTCGTCATACTGAACAAAGTCTGGAGGTGAGTATAGTGTTTTGTTTATAACGCTAGTTAAGTCAGTCTCTTGACCCTTACTCTTAATATATCTAACAGCCTCAAAGTATGTCCTGTTTGATATTGTCATTACAAACTCTTCTAGACTTTTTGTAACTTGGCATCCAAAACAAAAAAATCTACCATGCTCTTTTGATACTTCTCCTGCTGGAGTTCTACTATTATTATGATATGGACAGTATACGATTAGTTCATTCCCAAACTCTGCCTCAACATCCACGCCGATTCCGTTTAAGACTCTTCGAATCTGATCCTCTGTATAGATATCTGTCATACTATTTACCATCTTCATAATCTTTATAACGATAGTATCCCTTGTCAAAATCTACCTGCACTAAGAAGTCACCCATAAAACCATTACGGTTCTTTCTAAATACACACTCAATAATGTCACTGTTAGTAGCACGACCAAGCGCCATAACCCAGTCAGCATCGTAAGCAATTTGTCTAGACCATGCAGTTTGACCAAGTGTTGGAGCGCTGCTAAGATCCTTGACATCATCTGGTGTTGCAGAAGAGATAGCAATAATAGGGACTTCTTCACTAATAGCCATGAGTTTAAGTTCTCGTGAAAGGTTCTTCATTCGTACCGTTTCATTATCTGACTTTTGGTTTGGACTCATAAGTTGCAAATAGTCGACAATAACAAAGTCTGGTTTGTATTGATCAATCTTTCCACGAATAACAGATGGAGTTACCTCACCACCATTATCATTTGAAATAATGTGAAATTCTGGTCTACCCTCCACTTTATTTTTATGCCAACTCTTTAGCATATCCAGTTCAACTTCACCGTTGCTAAGTTTTCTGTGTGACCAAACACCTTCACCCATAATTGCAAAAACTCTATTACGAACCTCTGTCTCAGACATTT
>Ga0247831_1006203_pt1 | contig 14322 bp, 15 predicted proteins | sample LaCruzMarch2015__9_FD_192406 | JGI IMG/M metagenome (GOLD analysis project Ga0247831, IMG submission 192406) | Freshwater microbial communities from meromictic Lake La Cruz, Castile-La Mancha, Spain - LaCruzMarch2015_1m | ecosystem: Environmental > Aquatic > Freshwater > Lake | place: Spain...
TTGATCTCTTTAACTAATTTGTAGGCTTCAGTTGGGGTTTGAATTACTGCGATATGACTCATGGTTTAACTCTCGATTCGATTAATTAGGCCAGACTCATCTAGAGCTTCCCAAACCGCTGCTGGAATATCTCGATCAAAATCTACAATATTTGAGTTCATCTCTTTTGCAGTTCTAGAGCCAGTCAATACTGAAACTACAGCAGGATGGCGAAGCGGGAATTGAATTGCAGCTGCGGTAATTGGAATTTGAAAATCCGCAAGCAATTGCTGAATCTGTTGTGCTTTTTTAATTAACTCATCACTTGCTGGTACATAATTATAATTAGCGCCGGCTACTGGATTAGCTAAAATTCCAGAGTTATAAACGCCACCTACCACTACAGCAGTATTTTTCTTCAGACACTCTTTGAATAATACTTCTTGTGCTGATTGATCAAGGAGAGTAAATCTGCCCGCAATTAAAATGATATCTAGATCCATCTCTTTAACAGCTGTAATTGATGGTGCGCAGTAATTCATGCCAACACCAATGCCTTTAATAACCCCTTGCGCGCGAAGTTCATCTAATACTGGGTATGAGTTGGAAATTGCCTCACCGATTCGATCATCGGCGTCATGGATATAAACAATATCAATCGCATCAATCTTCAATCTTTTTAAACTCTCTTCGATTGATCGCAGGATTGCTTCTCGAGAGAAATCAAAGACCGGCACTACATCGGGGTCTTTATCAGCAAAACCACTTAATGAGGTATCAGGAACTGGGTTGTTTGGGTCAACTTTATTTAAAACTCTGCCCACTTTAGTTGAGATTACAACTTTCTTACCAGATTTATTTAACCCGGATCCGAGGCGACGCTCGGCAACTCCATGACCATATAAGGGCGCGGTATCAAAGTAATTTATTCCAGAATCAGTTGCTGCCAGAATTGTTGCCTCGGCATCAGATTCGGCAACGGTTGCTGGCCAACCACCCATAGGTGCAGTTCCAAGCGCAAGCTTTGTGACATATCGATCTATGCGAGGAATTTTTACTAATTCGCTATGACGGGCCATATTCGCAATAGTATAGGAAGGTGTTGAGATAGTTAATGGTGCTCAACTAATGAGATAAAGGTGAAGGCGGCATGAGTAAAGAGTTTTCTGGATTGATTGCAATAATTACTGGCGCAGGCTCAGGAATTGGCTTGGAAGTTGCAAAGGGCTTAACCGAGCGCGGTGCGACTGTCTTTGGTTTTGATATTAACCAAGGTGAAATGGGTTCAGCTGCAACATTTATAAAGTGCGATATTGGTGATGCTGCTTCAGTTGAATCTGCTTTTGCTGAATTTAAAAAAGCTAGTAATAAATTAGATATCTTAATTAACAATGCTGGTATTGGCTCATTAACTACTGTTGAAAAAGAGACTGATGAAATTTGGCATAAAGTACTAAATATAAATGTAGTTGGAACTGCCAGAGTTTCACGGGCTGCAATTGCATTGCTGCGCGAGAGTAAATCGGCTGCAATTGTTAATACCGCCTCAGTTGCTGCGATCGATGGAATTCCAAACCGTGCTGCATACAGTGCATCAAAAGGTGCGATCCTGGCATTAACACTTGCTATGGCAACAGATCACCTTGCCGATGGAATTAGAGTAAATGCGGTAAATCCAGCAACTACTGATACACCATGGGTTAAGAAATTACTTGACCAATCACCTGATGCAAAGGCGGCACGGGCAGCACTGGAATCTCGTCAGCCAATGGGACGGTTAGTTTCACCAAGTGAAATTGCAAATGCAATTATTTTTCTTGCAAGCCCCGTGCAAGCCTCCGTTACTGGCACGACATTGAATGTTGATGGCGGCATGCACTCACTTAGGATCCCCAAATAATGCATCCAATCAATAATTACAGATTTGGCGCCTATGCGCTTTTTGCTATGGGCTTAATTAATCTTCGTTATCAAACCGGCTCTGAAGGAAATTTATCTAAGAGCTCAGTTTTAATCGCAGTTGGAGCAGTTGTGTTGGCTCTAACCTTTATTCCAAAACTAAAAGATTTATTCATGAAAAAATCAATCAAATCACTCTCACTTGTGCTTCTGGTGGCATTGATTGCTTACGGCATATTGATTTAATTAATGGAACTTGAGCAAATAAAGCAACGCTGGAATAACGTTTTAGATCTCCTGCTTGAAAAGGATCGAATCGCCTGGTTAGCATTTTTTGATGCCAGGCTCGTCTCATTTGAAGATAACCAATTAACCTTAGATTTTTCTGATAGTCAGAAGTTTGCAAACTCCCATGATTTTAAAAAAACACGTAATCCTGACCACACTCAGTTACTTATCAGCGCGATTAAAACAGTTTTAGGGATATCACCCACAATAATAGAGCGGTGAAGAGAGTAGCCCTACTGTTAATAGTTGCTGTCACTTGCAGTAATTTTGGTTCGATCGCAAATGCAGCTACTGCAAAAACTTCAATTTCATTTGCGGTTGCAAGTACTCCAAATGCTGGTGAATCACTGGTAACTTTCTATGGCCAGGTAAAACCTGCTGCAAAAGGAAATGTGGTGATAAGTTCATTTGATGGTGTGACCTGGAAGGTAACACCACTTAAAACTACTTCTACTAGTAGTGGTTCATGGAAAATTACTACAGTTGCAACTGCGATAAAGGCAGAGGGTCAGTACAAAGCTACGGTTACGGTTGGCAAAAAGAAAACTCTTTCTAAGCCAGTAAATTTCAAGGTTGATAACTCTAAAACTTTCACCGATTTAAATGCACTTTTTATTACAGCTGAAACCAGCAAATTAACTGGTGGGCGCATCCAAGGCTCAGATATAAGTCGCTGGCAACATCCCAATGACAAGCCAATTGATTTCAAAAAGAAATTTGATGCCGGCATGCGCTTTGTTTTAATTAAAGGTTCTGATGCCCAAGAAGCAGCTGATATTTTGGCTATGAAATGGTTAGTTGAAGATCGTAATGCTGCCCAGGCTGCTGGCCTATACACCGGTATGTATCACTTTGCATACCTACCAAATAGTGAAGATCCTGAATATGTAATTAGAGATGCTAAGGCACAGGCCCAGAAAGTAATTTGGCGACTGGCATCTTTAGGAGGATACAACGAGCGAGATTTACCACTTGCCCTTGATTTAGAAAATAACTGTGTTAAAAAAAGTAAATCTGGATCATGTATTAAAACTATGTCTCGAAGTATGGTCACACTTTGGGCAGAAACATGGCTTAAAACTGTGGAAGAGAAAACTGGTCGTAAACCATTCTTATACTCATATTCACAATTTCTAGAAAGTGCCACAGCTCGTAGTGAGACTCTTCGCCAATATCCACTTTGGATTGCGCACTATGGCATCAACCCCGCAGATCCAATTGCTCAACCTGGACAGCGAACAACAATTGGCTGCTTTGTTCACTCTTGGAGCACCGCAAATTGTTCATCGCAGTGGCAAATCTGGCAATACTCATCATGTGGAATTGGAAGTAAGTATGGCGTGCCAAGTGCTCGGCTCGATCTAAATGTTTTTAGAGGGTCAGCTGAAAACTTTCTATCCTTAATTAAAGGTAAGTGGCAGCCTGAGGCAGTTGATTTAATGCCAATAAATGAGCCAACTAAGATGAATTTAATTTCAGTATCAGCAACTGACACTAATGATCCGGTTGAAGTAAATATTGAAGTGTTTAGAAGTATTGGCACCCCAGTAGTTACCGGTACTGTGGTATTTAGACCAATCGATACTAAGGTTAAAGTTAAGAAACAAACCGCCGTTAGATCTGCAAGTGGTCGGTGGGAGTTAACAATTGAAGGCTTACCAGCTGGCCAAACTGCGGGAACTCTAAATTACGTTGATATCTCAAAAACCCACTCTGATAATGAGCTACCACTTTCGATCAATTTAATGGCGGGGCCAGAACTTCCAACCCCTAAGCCAACACCTAAACCAACCACTTCTAAGCCTAGAGTTGATGGGTGTGCTAAACAAATAAAGCATTAACTCTTTGCACTACAGTTACCCTTTATGACGCACTCATTGCCCGGTGGAGTTACGCGAAGTGATCTTAAACTTTCCGATGGCAGAACTATTTCCTATTACGATAATTCAGCGGTTAATCGCAGCGCAGAGGATAAAAGGAAAGATGAAGCTCAACCTGGTATTGGCCACCTTCGCCTAGATCCATTACTTAATGAATGGGTAGCTGTTGCATCTCACCGGCAACATCGAGTCTTCTTACCACCAAAAGAGTTGTGTCCGTTGTGTGCATCAAATGGTGAGAAATTAACGGAAATTCCAGATAAAGATTATGAGGTAGTAGTTTTTGGTAATCGCTCCCCTGCTTTAACTGCGCCAGCAAATAGTTGGAAATTGCCAGCGATAAGTGGCATTGATACTCCTAATGCTGATGCAGCAGGTGCCTGTGAAGTAGTTTGTTACACCTCAGATCACGCTTCTAGTTTTGCAAAGTTACCGGTAAAACAAATTAGAACAGTGCTTGAGGCCTGGAAGGATCGAGATTCCGCGCTTTCAAAACTACCTTTTATTGAGTATGTATTCCCATTTGAAAACCGTGGCGAAGAGGTTGGCGTAACTCTTTCGCATCCACATGGACAGATATATGCCTACTCATTCATACCGCCTAGAATTGAAAAAATGTTACAAGCAGCAGATTCACACCTTAAGAAAACTGGTCGTATATTGCTAGATGATGTCATAAAACGTGAGATCAAAGATGAGAAGCGAATTATTTGTGAAAATAATGAGTGGATTGCTTATGTGCCATATGCGGCAAGGTATCCATTTGAGATTCATATTGCGCCAAAACGTTCAGTGGCTCGGATGAGTGATTTAGATGAAGGACAATCCGAAAACTTTGCCTCCGTTGCGAAGGAAGTTCTGACTAGATTAGATGGAGTTTTTGGAATTGAAATGGCATATATCGCCGCTTGGTATCAAGCACCGGTAAATCTTGGTAGCGACAGCATGAGACTGCATTGGCAAATAGTTTCAGTAAGACGCCAGCCTGGAAAGTTAAAGTACTTATCTGGATCAGAGTCTGCGATGGGTGCTTTTATTATGGATTTAGAGCCAGAACAATCAGCTCAGCAATTGCGCGCAGTTAAAATTTAATTATTCAACTGGGGTAATTGAGATAACCTCAACCCCACCAATAGAAGTTAAAACATTAACTAAATCTGTTGGATCACTTCCTGGAACTGCAATTGTGATGTCATCAATGCCGCGGCCATTTTCACTGCGCAGTACAACTAGTCCTCGAATATCGCCGCCAGCAAAACCAATTGCAGATGCAACCGCACCTAATGAACCAGGACGGTCTGGTAATGCGATCTGAACTTTATATAGCGCCATGCTCCCTGACTTGGACTCGAACCAAGAACCTGCCGGTTAACAGCCGGCTGCTCTGCCAATTGAGCTATCAGGGATTACGCCAATCTAATTAAAGATTGGTGAGGGCAAATAGTAGCGAATATCTATAACTGCTCAAACCTGCGCTTATTTCTCTTTAACTTTCCCCAAGCGCTAACTCTTTTTGCACCCTTCGGGCTGCCTCCATGCCAACTAATTGACCAAAAATCTCTTGGTACTGCGCATCATTTTCAACTGGATTAAGCCGCTGCAGAGTTGATTTAATCTCAGCAATAGATCTGCTTAATGCCACTTCGCGAAGACGGGCAAAAATACTGGTGATATAACGATCTGAAACCTCACCATCGGTTCTAATTGGCTCAACAGTTAACTCCGTAATTAGTGATTTAAGATCTTCACCTTCACATTTTTCAAGTAAATCTTGCGTACTAAACTCTTTTTGATTATCAATTAAGGTGCGAAGTTCGGCATAGAGTGGAAATGAAAATGCCGCTGGCTCTAAATCAACCCAACTATGCGCCATAGTTGGAAGTTGTAGTTTAACCTTTAAAACCTCACGCTCTAAAACCAAAACTGGATCGGTTAAGTTAACTCGTTTATCACTTTGGGTATCTGCTGGCTTACCGCTGCGTTTAACTGCAGTAGAGACAATATCTACCTCCATGCCAAGCCAACCGGCAAGTAAGCGGACATACTCAGGTCGCAATGATGCATCTCTGATCCGACCAATTAATGGTGCAACTTGATTAAGTGCACTTACTCTTCCCTCAGCGGCTGTAATATCGTAATTAGCGATAACTGATTTAATTGCAAACTCAAATAATGGAACTCTCCTGGAAACTAAATTTCTAACTGCATCATCACCATGAGCTTGGCGAAGTTCACATGGATCCATACCATTTGGTTCAACCGCTACAAATGTTTGAGCCACAAACTTTTGATCATCCTCAAATGCGCGAAGTGCAGCTTTTTGCCCAGCAGCATCGCCATCAAATGTGAAGATTACCTCACCACGGAATGCATCAGCATCCATTAATAATCTTCTAATAATTCTGATGTGCTCATCCCCAAACGCAGTTCCACAAGTTGCAACCGCGGTAGTTACGCCGGCAAGGTGTGCCGCCATAACATCGGTATAACCTTCAACAATTACTACCTGCCGACTTTTGGCAATCTCTTTCTTTGCCATATCAAGGCCATAAAGAATTGCATTCTTCTTATAAACCGGAGTCTCTGGTGAGTTTAAATATTTAGGCCCGGTATCAACCTCATCGCTGGCAAGTTTTCGAGCGCCAAACCCAACTACATCACCTGAAATATCTTTTACTGGCCAAATTAATCGATTGCGATATCGATCAATCATGCCCCCCTTACTTCCCTCTTTAACTAAGCCAGCAAGATTTAACTCTTCGTCGGTAAAGCCCTTACCTTTTAATTCTTTATATAACCCATCCCACTCATCTGGGGCGTATCCAACATTAAAGTTTTTAGCCGCATCCCGGTCAAAGCCACGTTTAGTTAAAAAATCCCGACCATGTTGAGCAGCAGGAAGTTGTAATTGTTCTTGGTAAAAAATAGAGGCGGCTGTGTTTGCTGCAACTAATCTAGAGCGATTGATTGATGGGCCGCTATTTACACTTCCAGCTTCATAGCGAAGTGTGTAACCAATTCGATCGGCAAGACGTTCAACTGTTTCGGTAAAGGTTAAATGCTCAAGTTTCATAATAAATGCAATTACATCTCCGCCAACTTGGCAACCAAAGCAGTGGAAATACCCCTTACTTGGAGTTACATGAAATGAGGGGCTCTTCTCATCATGAAATGGACATAAGCCTTTTTTCTGGCCACCGCCCGCATTTTTTAGCTGCACATAATCTGCAACTACATCATCAATTGGTGAATGGTCACGAATATAGGTGACATCTTCATCCTTAATTCGACCGGCCATATTCCTATCCTAGTTTCTGCTTAGACAATTCAAATTACCGCCTGTTGATTAAGCGATTATGCAGGGCAACTGCGCCTGGATCGGTAAGGGATGCCACCTGATCAATTACCACCCGAAGCCGTTGTTGATCGGTTTGCGCCTGCTGCCAATCCTGTAAGAAAAAGCCCTCTAAAGTCGCCGGAGCACTTTCTAATATTGCCTCTACCAATTCGGTAAGTAGTTTTTGTTGCTCTGCATATCTAATCTGAGAATCATCGGCATTAATTACATAATGACCTGCCATTGATTTCAGTAACGCCACTTCAACTCGTTGCGCTCTTGGCACAACTAAGTTAGCGCTATATCTAGTTAGATCACCATCGCCATATTTATCTTGGGTAGCCACTTCAGCAGCTTGGGCAAATCTGCCAATTAGTTGGCTTGCTAAATCTTTAAGCCGAGCAAGTGAGCGATGTGTGCCATCGTAGTAACGTGGCCAGCAAGATAATTTTTGTAGTGATGAAAGTGCTATTTGCATCTCAGCCTCAGTAATATCAGCTAGATACATCTGCTTTGCAACAGTAAATAACTTTGGTAGATCATTGCTTAATTGATCTAATTTAACTTGACCAGAAACTAATGAATCCTCTAAATCATGAACGCTATAGGCAACATCATCAGACCAATCCATAATCTGCGCCTCCATTGAGGTTTTGCCAGACTCGATTCCGGTGCGATACCAATTAAATATTTCAAGATCATCCTCATAAACACCAAACTTTTTAGCATCTTTTACTCTGCCCCATGGATATTTGGTGGCGGCATCCAGGGATGCTCTGGTTAAATTCAAACCAATTGATTTTCCATCTGGCAAAACAGTTTTTGCTTCTAGTCTGATTAATAATCTAAGACTTTGCGCATTACCTTCAAAGCCACCGCATGAATCTGCTATTTGATTTAACGCCTCTTCACCATTGTGGCCAAATGGTGGATGTCCGATGTCATGGGCAAGACAAGCACCCTCCATTAAATCTGGATCAGCACCTAAGGCAGCACCTAACTCCCGACCAACTTGAGCACACTCAAGTGAGTGAGAAAGTCTGGTTCGCGGAAAATCAGTTGCCCATGGAACTGCAACCTGTGTTTTTGCAGCCAAGCGCCGAAGTGCAAATGAGTGAATTATTCGCGCGCGATCTCTAGCAAACTCTGTTCGCCCACCACGTTTTGCTGGTTCATCTAAAAATCTGGCGCGATCAAAGGCGCTGTAACCAGGATGTTCAGCAGCTGCTCTAATCACCATTTGGTAATCCTATCGGTCTGTAAAACTATAAGAAACTGCAACAAATTAAGCGTTTGTGTGCTTATTAAATTTTGGTAAATGCAGATCAAAGTAGATAGAGACAATTCGAGTTATAACCACGATTGCTGCCCCAACTATTGCTGAAATGGTTTGAGAAACTTCAAGTTGATGAAGTACGACAAAAGTAATTGCCCCCATTAACGAGGAAGTTCCAATCGTTTCTCGATGTAAAAGCACAGGCTCTACTTGGCAGAGAACATCGCGAAGTAATCCACCAGTTACCGCGGTAATTAAACCAAGAATTATCGCTGCCCACCACGAAACATTTTCTTTAAAGGCAAGGTGTGATCCGGATATGGTGGCAACGGCAAGTCCTAAAGTATCCATTACCAATAGTGTTTTTCCGATTCGAGTAACTCTTCTAAAAACTAAAGTTATTAACACGGCGCTTAGTACTGAAATAATTATCCAAGGATCAACAATCCAAACCGGTGTTAATCCAACAAATAGGTTTCTTAAGGTGCCACCTGACAGTGATGCAACTGCGGCAATAAATGCAATACCACCATAATCTAAACCTTTATCAGCTGCTATTCGAGCGCCGACCAAAGCAAAAACTAAGGTAGAAAGTAAATCAAGTGCTGGTAGAAATTCCATGGCTTAAGAGTATAGATTCTCGGCGATTAATCTATCGCTTAACTTTATTCCTAGCCTTCCAACAGTTGCATAAGCCAAATATGCACCAGTTTCTCTTGCTAAATACTTAAAGCCAGAGTTTGCGGCCGGACCACTTTCCACAGCCGAACAAGTAGCTTTGATTCCAAGATCATTAGCCATTTTAAGTGCGCGGTAGCAGTGGTAAGGATCGGTAACAATTAACACTGAATTGAATTTAGCTTTTTTCATCTGTGCAACGTAAGCCTTTGTACTACTTAATGTGTCACGACCTTTAGCAATTGCAATCACCTTTGATTTATTTATACCGTTTTGCGTTAACCAAGCCTTACTTGATGCAGCCTCAGTTGTTCGATCCCCTGGTGCACCCCCGCCTACCGTGTAAATTCTTGGCGCAAATCCAGATTTAAAAACTGTTTTTGTCTCCGTTAAACGAGCCAGCAAAATCTCACTTGGCCGGCCATCAAACTGGGCAGCACCCATTACTAAAATCACATCCGATTTTTCTGGCTTACTATTTTTCGCTGTATACCAAATGCTGCCAGCTACATAAAGTGGAATAACAATTACTAGTAATAGAACAAAAGAGATAACTCTTCTAATTAATTTAAAAATAAACAATTACTTTATCCACCTGAAATAGCATCATCAATTGTGATTGTGGCAAACTCATCTGGATCATCTAGCCAGCCATCCGGTAATTTAACTTCGCGGCCATGACTAGTTCTACCCCGCGGGGCATCGCCAACCTCTTGTGGATATGGTTGATCGGCAACACCAGAAAGTAATTGCTCCATCTCTTGCAAAGATCCGACCATGCCAAGGGAAGCTCTAATTTCCCGCGGAACTGAAAAACCCTTTAAATACCAAGCCATATGTTTTCTAATATCTCGCATAGCTCGATCTTCATTTTCAAAGTATTCAACTAATAATTGACCATGGCGCAACATAATTTGTCTAACCTCAAACAAAGTTGGATTAACCCGGTTGTTTTCACCATTAAAAGCACTAACTAAATCTGCAAATAACCAAGGACGTCCCAAGCATCCTCTGCCAACAACAACACCAGCGCAGCCGGTTTGTTCCATCATGGAAATTGCATCTTGGCCAGACCAGATATCGCCATTACCAAGTACTGGTACATCTGTTGCTGAAAGATGTTCAACTAACTCAGTTATTTTGTTCCAATCAGAACTGCCTTCATATAACTGCGCAGCGGTTCTGGCATGAAGTGCTACCCAAGCGACTCCTAAATCAGCTGCTGATTTTGCTGACTCTAAAAATGTTTGATGATCTGAATTAATACCAACCCGCATCTTTACCGTAACCGGTATTCCAAACTTACTTGCAGCAGTAACTGCAGATTCAACAATTGCAGAAAATAACTTACGCTTATAAGGAAGAGCTGCGCCACCACCGCGCCTAGTTACCTTTGGAACTGGACAACCAAAATTTAGATCGATGTGATCAGCCAGGTTTTCATTACCAAGTAGATCTACCGCTTTGCCTAGGACAACTGGGTCTACCGCATAGAGCTGAATAGATCTAGGAGTTTCACCAACACCAGGTTTAATTAATCTAAAAGTTTCTTCACGTCGTTCAATTAATGCTCTAGCGGTAACCATCTCAGAGACAAATAATCCCGCACCTTGTTCGCGGCATAATCTTCTAAAGGCAGCGTTAGTAATACCAGCCATTGGGGCAAGAACTACTGGCGTAGTAAGAACTACCTCATTATTTTTAAAGTTGCCATTAGAAATTGGCAGACGAAGTGGTTTAACCTGCGTTAACAATTAGCAACCTAATAATTTAGGTGCTAAATAATTTTGCACCTGATCAATTGCAATTCGAGATTGGGCCATTGAATCACGCTCACGAATTGTTACTGCTTGATCATCTAAGCTTTCAAAATCAACGGTGATACAAAACGGGGTGCCGATTTCATCCTGACGGCGATACCTTCTTCCAATCGCACCAGCATCATCAAAATCAACATTCCAATTTTTGCGCAGTGAATCAGCTAGATCCTTGGCCTTTGGAGAAAGGTCGGCATTGCGAGATAGCGGCAGCACACCAATCTTTACCGGTGCTAATCGGTAATCTAATTTCATCAGCGCTCTTTTTTCCATCTCACCCTTAGAGTTTGGCGCTTCATCTTCGGTATATGCATCCATCATGAAAGTTAATGCACATCGATCAACACCTGCTGCTGGTTCAATTACATAAGGTGTCCAGCGCTCATTTTTCTCTTGATCAAACCAGGTTAAGTTTTCACCGGAAGCTCTGGAGTGTGATTTCAAATCAAAATCAGTTCGGTTAGCAATACCTTCTAGCTCACCCCACTCAGTGCCAGCAAACTCAAACTTATACTCAATATCAGCTGTTCGTTTTGAGTAATGGGAAAGTTTCTCTTTTGGATGTTCAAAGATTCTAAGTCGATCTGGATTAATCCCTAAATCTTTATACCAAGCTAATCTGGTATCGATCCAGTATTGGTGCCAAGTTTCATCAGTTCCGGGAACTACAAAAAACTCCATCTCCATCTGCTCAAACTCACGGGTTCTAAAAATAAAGTTTCCAGGGGTAATTTCATTTCTAAATGATTTACCAATCTGACCAATACCAAATGGTGGTTTTTTTCTAGAGGTCGATGCCACATTATCAAAGTTAATGAAAATTCCTTGCGCAGTTTCTGGCCGTAAGTAGGCAAGACCTGATTCATCTTCAACTGGTCCAAGATAGGTTTTAAGTAAGCCAGAGAATTGTTTTGGAGCGGTGAATTTTCCTTTGGTGCCACAGTTTGGACAGTTAACTTCTTCTAGCGAAGCAGGTTTCTTCTTATGCTTATTTTCATAAGCCTCTTCTAAATGATCTGCGCGGTAGCGCTTGTGACAGCTTGTGCACTCAGTTAGTGGATCAGAGAAAGTTTCAACATGTCCGGATGCTTGCCAAACTTCCCGAGCTAAAATTACGCAGGAATCTAAACCGACCACATCATCTCTGCCTTGCACCATAGATTTCCACCATTGGCGCTTAATATTATTTTTTAATTCGACACCTAATGGACCGTAATCCCAGGAAGCTCTAAGCCCGCCATAAATTTCAGATGAGGGGTAAACAAAGCCACGACGTTTGGCTAATGAAACAATTGTCTCTAAACGATCCTGCGCCATTTGATCTCCATCCGGCTGGCTGTCGGCGGCTTGCTATTGAAGATAAGTGTAGAGGCTTGACATATCTATCTGATCATTTGGCAGCCCTTCTTGCCTAGCCCATATTGATATTGATAATCATTATCATTTCTGGTACCTTCTACTTATGAACATATCCCTCGCACTTGCCGCAGTAACTGCCCTAGCAACCACCGCAGGTGGTTTGCTCGCTATTAAGTCAAAAGATCGGCTTCATATAGTTCTTGGATTAGCCGCCGGTCTCTTATTAGGTCTAGTCGCATTCGACCTACTCCCTGAGGTTTTTGAATTAAACACCAATGAAATTCTGCACGCCCCTGCCGTTTCAGTGGCATTTATTGCTGGATTTATGTTGCTGCACCTATTTGAAAGAGCCCTTGGCTCACATGAACCAAGTGATTCTGAGTACGCAAACGATCACAAACATACTCATAACTTAGCTGGAACGGTTGGCGCACTAACCATGAGCGGCCATGTATTTCTAGATGGTGTCGCCCTTGGCATAGCATTTCAAGTTAGCAACTCTTTAGGGTTTGCAATATTTGTAGCACTCATAGTTCATGCCTTTAGCGATGGATTAAATACTGTTTCATTATTAATTAAGAGTGGAAATTGGACCAAGCGAGGCGTTTGGCTACTAGGAGTTGATGCCTTAATGCGAATTAGCGGTGCCGCTTTTGGTAGCTACATTTCAATTAGCGATCCACTACTTGGTCTATACCTTGCTGCATTTGCGGGAATGCTAATTTACTTAGCAACCTCGCACATCTTGCCAGAGGCGCATGCTAAACACAGTTCAAAGTTAACAATGGTTGCAACCTTTGTGGGAATCATTGTGATGTGGCTAGTAGTAGCTAATTTGCCGCATGAGTAAATCACTACCTGCTGTTATCACCACCCTAGAGCGCGCTGGCGGCTTTGCTAGCGCGCAAGAGGTATTTCAGTTGATGAGAAAGCAAGGGAAATCAACTGGCCTGGCTACCGTTTACCGTGCCTTACAAAAAGCGGCATTAGAAAATACTGTTGATGTGTTAAGAAAAGATGATGGTGAAGCTCTTTATAGGTTGTGTGCAACCGGCCATCATCATCACCTAGTTTGCACAAGTTGCGGCAAGACTGTTGAAGTTGAAGGAAGCGCAGTTGAAAAGTGGGCTAATACCGTGGCTAAGAACAATGGATTTAAAAAGGTATCGCACGTAGTTGAACTTTTTGGCTTATGCCAAAAATGTTGATTTAAGCTTTACCAAACCTTCGTTCGCGCTCGGCATATATCTCAATTGCTTTCCAAAGAGTTCTTCGATCAGCATCTGGCCAAAGCACATCTAGAAAAACCATCTCAGCATAAGCTGATTGCCACATCAAAAAGTTGCTAGTCCGCTGCTCACCGGAAGATCTAAAGAAAAGATCGACATCGCGCATCTGTGGGGCGTAGAGATATTTATTAATTGATTTTTCAGTAAGTGAATCAGGCTTGACCCTCTTCTTCATTGCATCTTTTGCAATTGCAACCGCGGCATCTAACATCTCAGCTCGGCCGCCATAATTAATACACATATTTACAGTTAAAACTTTATTGTTCTTAGTTAACTCTTCTGCCTCTTTTAACTCCTTTAATACACTTGCCATTAATCTTTTCTCTCGCCCGACCCAACGAATCTTCACTCCCAGCTCATTCATCTCATCGCGCCGCTTGCGCAAAACTTGGCGATTAAACTCCATTAAGAATTTAACCTCTTCGGGAGATCTGCGCCAATTTTCAGTTGAGAATGCAAATGCACTTAACTCTTTAACTCCAATTTCAATCGCGCCGTGAACCATATCGAGTAGCGCTGC
>Ga0247831_1006205_pt1 | contig 14319 bp, 14 predicted proteins | sample LaCruzMarch2015__9_FD_192406 | JGI IMG/M metagenome (GOLD analysis project Ga0247831, IMG submission 192406) | Freshwater microbial communities from meromictic Lake La Cruz, Castile-La Mancha, Spain - LaCruzMarch2015_1m | ecosystem: Environmental > Aquatic > Freshwater > Lake | place: Spain...
ACGGACTGACGCGCCGCGGCCCCTTCTCCTGCAGGAGCAGCGCCGTCTCGGCGATGCCTTGCAGGCCGCCGATGCCCGAGCCGATCAGCACGCCGGTACGCTCCTGCTTCTCGGGCGTATCAGCCGTGAAACCCGAATCGGCCAGCGCCTGGTCGGCAGCCCCCATCGCGTAGATGATGAAGTCGTCGACCTTGCGCTGTTCCTTGGGCTCCATGTGCGCGGCGGCATCGAAGGTACCGTCGCTGCCATTACCGGTCGGCACGTAGCACGCGATCTGGCAGGCGAGATCGCCGGCCTCGAACGTGTCGATCCGCTTGGCGCCGGACTTGCCCTCGAGCAGCCGCTGCCACGACGCTTCTACTCCCGAGCCGAGAGGCGTGACGAGACCGAGACCGGTGATCACTACGCGGCGCATGACGACCTCCGGCTAAATTACATGTTCGACGGGGCTATTTTCTGAACGACCTGCGCGGGCCACGACGGCTTGCCGGTGCATCGTCCGGACCATCCGGGATCGCGCCTTTGACACCATCATCCTGCGGCGATCAGCCGACGCGCAGCGTTGGCCAAGCGCCAACTTCCGGCCCAAACACAAGCTAGCCCGACCGGGCGCCGCGGCCAAGCCGACGGCACCCTGCCGGGCGAAGCATTGGGCAACAGTGGCAACGTCAGGCAGGATTGGCGTTCTTGTCGAGAAACTTGACTGCGTCGCCGACGGTCAGGATGTGTTCGGCGGCGTCGTCCGGGATCTCGCAGCCGAACTCTTCCTCGAACGCCATCACCAGCTCGACCGTGTCGAGACTGTCGGCGCCGAGATCGTCGATGAACGAGGCGCCCTCGGTCACTTTCTCGGCTTCGACGCCGAGATGCTCGACGACGATTTTCTTAACACGTTCGGCGACATCGCTCATCAGCTTCCCTCGCGTCCTTCAGCAGTCTGTTGTCGGTGATGATTTCGTGCAGGACAGGCGTCCTGTGACGCGCCGCTCAGGGCCACTATTCGAACCGCCGGAGCGCAGCCGGGTGCCAGCCCGTCGATTCGTGGCCGTCTTTGCAGCTCAACCAAGGCGGCAGGTAACACACTTCCCCACCCTTGCAAAGCGCCGCCAGTGAGGCAGAAGTGCGGCATTCACAGCGCAATTCACGCCATCCGAAATCGCTGCTTCCGGCTGGCTTTACATATCATTTCATGGCGCAGCGCAGCATGGTGGAGCAACTCCACTGGAGGTCACGGCATCACCATGCCGCCGTTGATGTGCAGCGTCTGGCCGGTGACATAGCGGGCGCCGTCACTGGCAAGATAGAGGGCTGCCGCTGCGATATCCTCGGGCGTGCCGAACGTACCGGCCGGGATCGCACCCATGATTTCGGCGGTCTGCTTCTCGTTGAGCGCGTTGGTCATCGCCGTCTTGATGAAGCCCGGCGCGATGCAATTCGCGGTGATGCCACGCGCCGCCACCTCGCGAGCCAGCGACTTGGTCATGCCGATCATACCGGCCTTCGAGGCGGCATAGTTGCCCTGCCCCGGATTGCCGATGATGCCCGACACGGACGAGATGTTGATGATGCGGCCGTAGCCCGACTTGGAGCGCACCATGTGGCGGGAGCCTGCCCGCATCAGCATGAATGTCGAGGTCAGGTTGACGGCGATGACGTCGTCCCACTGCTCGTCCTTCATCACCATGAACAGGTTGTCTTTGGTCAGGCCGGCGTTGTTGACGAGGATGTCGAGCCGTCCGCCCAGCGCCTTCACCGCCTCGTCGATCAGCTTGCCGACCTGCTCGCGGCTGGCGAGATCGCAGGGGACCACGACGGCGCGCTCGCCGAACTCCTTCGCCATGGCCTCCAGCTTGTCCTGCTGGCGCCCGGACAGCGCAACGGTCGCGCCGGCCTTATGCAGCGCCAAGGCTATAGCGCCGCCGATGCCGCCGGTCGCGCCCGTCACGAGCGCGGTCTTACCTGTCAGATCCGTCATAGCATTCCCTCGATCACCGGCCGGACGCCGGCACGGCCAAGCTGCAACCATCGTTCCGGCGTCGTCGTCTGCTACTTCTCGCCGATCCAGGCGAGCGCCGCAACATGATCGGCATGAGGCGCCAGGGCCGCAGCGGCCAACTCGATATTGCGCCCGGAACTGGCGATGTCGTCGATCAAAAGCACTGTGCCTTGCACCTGCCGCAGCAGCTTCGGCTTGGTAAGGCGCGCAGATTGCGAGGGATGAGAAGACCCCTCTCGAAAACGTCGCTCAAAGGCGTCGATGTGGGGCGCATCGACCGCGCGACTGACGGCGCGCGCGACGACCTCGGAAAAGCAATGGGCAGTCTTGGAATGTCCACACGGCACGTGCACTACAGCCGTGATGTTGGACACGCCCAGCAACGCGCCCGCCGCCGCGGCCATTTCGGCGGCGATCGCCTCGACCAACGCAGGGTTCGGCTGCTCCTTCAGAAAGCGGATCGAGGAGATCTGATACGGCTTCAGAGAAGCCCTCCACGTCCGCAAGGTTGCAAACCCATGACCGTTGCGCACGCGCCATTTGGCGCGAGCCGGCAATCTGTCGAGCAGGAAACGGCTGACCGGGCACAGGCTCGCCGGCACGTTGTCCGCGACCTCATCGAAGCCGCCGCTGCTGGGGACAACCTTGGCAGTGGGCGCTGCTGTCGCGAACTGCTGACCCTCGGCCAGGATCGCAGCTGCGATACCCGCCAACTCACGAAGGCTCCGTGCGGTTTCAGGCCCAGGAGGCCATTTCAGCTCCGGATCGAACAGGACGAGCCCACCACGTGAACTGGTACCGTCGATCGCCAGCGGCAGATAGATCAAGCGCCGAAGCGTAGGCATCGCCTCGAGGAATGGGTGCTTTCGAAAGCGTGGATCACGTCGAACATTCGCCACATGAGCGATCTCGGCGCCGCCCGGATCGAGAAAACCGACCGACCAGGACGAGGGCAGGCGCTGCCACTCTATGCCCTCTCGACCCACAATCTCGATACCGTCCGCGTCACAGACAAAGATGAGCGCCGCGCGCCCCTGCACCAAGCGCTGTGCGACCCGCACGAGACGATCGAGTGAAGTAAGGCTGCTATGCGTCCAGGTCACTTCTACAGTGGCGACCATTTGTCTACGTTCCCACCCTAGACAAAATGCCAATATGTCAGAGCTTTGCGGACGATCAGTCTGCATTGCTCCCGACCACGCCACAAATCCAAAGCGACGAAGTTCTGATTTGCATGCGATCCCGCTGCGACGCCGCGCTTGGGATCGTATTGTTAACGCTGAACGTTGACCGGAAACGATTTTATCTTCACGTTCCGCATACTGCAGGTATTGTTATTCTATTTCTGCATGTCTGCCGTGCAAATTTGCGGGGCTGTTTTCAGCTACCGCCTAAACATCAATCCGCACCATAGCGCGAAATTGCTCTTTGAGCTAAACTTCTAGTTGCACCTGTGCCGCCAGAATGTCCTCTGGCCCGCCGATCGGCGTACCTTGGGCCTCTTTGGCGATCCGCTTCACGAGGCCGGACAACACCTTGCCCGAGCCGATCTCGTAGAAGTTCGTCACGCCGGCTGCCGCCATCGCCTCGACACATTCGCGCCAACGCACGGTGCCCGTCACCTGCTCAACCAACCGACGGCGGATCTCGGCCGGATCACTGATCGGCGCCGCCAGCACGTTCGAAACCACCGGCACGACAGGCGCCTGGATTGCAACCTGACCCAAGGCCTCGGCCATCGCGTCGGCCGCAGGTTGCATCAGCGCACAATGGAACGGCGCCGAGACTGGTAGCGGGATTGCACGCCGGAGCCCGTGCGCCTTGCCGACCTCTGCGACGCGATCGATCGCGCGCTTGTGGCCCGACAGCACGATCTGAGTTGGATCATTGTCATTGGCGACCTGGCAGACGTCGCCCTGCGCCGCTTCGGCCGCGATCTTGCGCGCCACATCGAGCCCGACGCCGAGCAATGCCGCCATCGCCCCCTCTCCGACCGGCACCGCCTTCTGCATGGCCTGCCCGCGCAGCTTCAGCAATCGCGCCGCATCGGCAAGCGAGAACGCACCGGCAGCGGCCAGCGCCGAATACTCGCCGAGCGAATGGCCGGCCACGAATTTGACCTTGTCGGCGAGCTTGAACCCGTGTTCGGTCTCGAGCACCCGCATCACCGCCATCGACACCGCCATCAGCGCAGGCTGCGCGTTCTCGGTCAGCGTGAGCGTCTCCTTGGGGCCCTCCCACATGATCGCCGAGAGTTTCTGACCGAGCGCCTCATCGACTTCGTCGAAGACCGCGCGCGCGGCGGGAAAGGCGTCTGCGAGCGCCTTGCCCATGCCGACGTCCTGGCTGCCCTGACCCGGAAAGATGAACGCGCGCGCCATGATTGCGGGCCTCCCTGTGTTGCAGTCGTGTGACGGAAAGTCGTCGGCGAAAGGCCACGAGTGGGTTGGCGGTGTCAAGGCTGGCGCCACTTCGCGACAATGGCCGACCGGCGTCCGCAGCCCGAAGCCATCGAAACACGACAGCGGCGGAACCGAGATGCGCCGCGCACGTTCGGACACAATGACAGGCAGCCCGCATAAGAGGCCACTATGAGCGCTGATCCAAGAGAGCCAAGCCCCGGTCCGGTCCGCGATCCGACCTACGTGCCGGACAATCCCGATCCCCAGCCGGCCCGTCACCCTGACGAACCCGTGCCGCGCCCACCCGACTTGCCGCCGCTGCCCGACATTCCCCAAGGCGACCCGCCGCCCGGGCCAAGCGTGCCGCCTGCTGGAAATCCTGACCTGATTTTGCGCCAAGCCACGTTCACCGACGCAAGGTCACAAAGCTGGACCGGGTCGGTCAATACCGCTTGGTGAACGGTGGATCGACCCGCGTGCCAGACGACTGGTTGATGCGCCACCAGCCGGCGATACCGACGCGTTGCCGGCAGGCCGGTTCGACCTGATGCGGGATCTCCTCCGACATCATGACAACGAGCGTCCCGGCCAAAGGTTGCACGCGCAGCGCCGGCGGACCGTCGGGATCGCTGTCGCGGCCCCATACCAGCAGCCCCCCGCCGTCCGCATCGCCCCACTCCGGGTTGAGATGGACGACCATCGACACGACGCGGTTTCGCGCGCCACGAAAGCTGTCGAGGTGGCGGGCGTAGAAGCCGCCCGCATCGTAGATCAGGAACTGGCTTTCGAACTCGAACAGCCCAAGCATCAGGTTGCGATTGAGGGCGATGCCCAGGTCCTCCGCCAGCGCCAGAAACTGCGCTTCGGCCTCGCCCCGCCCATCGAGCCACGCAGACCGGACGACGCGCACGTGGCTCGCCGAGGCCGCCCCACCGCCGCGTCCAATGTCGGCGTCGAGCGCTTCGCCAGCCGCATCCCGTGCCAGGGCTGCCGTATGAAGCCCGCGCACCAGACCGTCGGGCAGTGCGCCGGGCAGCACCGCATAGCCATCGGCGACGAGGCCGTCGATCAGCCGATCGACGCCCCCGCTATCAAACGTCGGCTTGCCGACGCCGGCCGCGTCGCTCTTCAACGGCATCAGCCGCCGGCCTCGACCTTCAGGCCCGTAGGACAGCTGAGCCCCGTGCCGCCGAGCCCGCAATATCCGTGCGGCACCTTGGCGAGATACTGCTGGTGGTACTCCTCGGCGAAATAGAACGCCGGGGCATCGACGATCTCGGTGGTGATCGCCCCGTAGCCGTTGGCCGACAGTACCGCCTGATAGGCCGCCTTGCTCGCCTCGGCGTCAGCGCGCTGGGCCGGCCCCGCGACGTAGATGCCGGACCGGTATTGCGTGCCGACGTCGTTGCCCTGGCGCATGCCCTGCGTCGGGTCGTGGCTCTCCCAGAACGCCTTCAGTAGTTGCATGTACGTGATTTTCGCCGGATCGAACACCACGCGAACCACCTCGTTGTGCCCGGTGCGGCCCGAGCACACCTCGTCGTAGGTTGGATTGGGTGTCGAACCGGCGGCATACCCGACTGCGGTGACCCATACGCCGGCGCCCAGCTCCCAGAACTTGCGCTCGGCGCCCCAGAAGCATCCCATGCCGAACGTCGCGATCTCCATCCCCTCGGGATACGGCCCCTGCAGCAGCCGGTCCGAGATGAAGTGGGTGCGCGCGGTTGCGAGCGCGGTCGTACGACCCGGCAACGCCTCGCTCGCATTCGGGATCACCAAAGCCTTGCGGAAACCGAACATATCAGTGCTCCTTTCGAGCTGGCGACGATGCAGGTCGTGGCGATTGAACGCGCCTGTCCGGCGCTGTCCGGTCGTGGCCACTCTGCTGTCCATTTGCTAGAGCCATACTATAGTGGCGCACGGGCGTTGCCGCCACGCAATCGACATCAGTAAGCCGTGACTGCGACGTGAACGGACGCGCATCCTGCAAGTTAAGCTGACAGCAGTCGGGGGTAGGTGATGGCAGCAACGACCATGGCGGGTACCGGCGCCGGGCCCACGGCGGCGCCTCCCACCGCCCAGCATGTGCGCACACACTACGAATCCAGCGGTCTGCGCAAAAGCCTGCTGGCGCTCACGTTTCTGCTGCTGTCACCCTTTGCGGCCAGTCTGCCGATCATGATCGGCCAGCGCCTCGTCAAGGGCGTGTGGCTCGACTTCGCAGGGCTTTTGGTGCTCGCCCTGGGCTTCGGGCTGATCATGGCGCTGTTGCTGGTCGAACTGGTCGCCGCCCTGCGCTCCCAGGTCGACATCGGCGAGCGCACCGTCACCTTCACGCTGCCCAATCGCGTCGGCGGCGTTACGGCGCTGCTGTCCTACACGTCCCGCGAGATCGCCTACGCCGACATCGCGGCGATCGAGGAACGCTGTGAGGTCTACGGCGGGCAGATCGCGCCGGTGTTCATGCGCGGCGTCCGGCTGGTCCTCCGCAATGGCGAGAAAGTGCCACTCGGCTACGTCAACGACGCCTGCGTCGACCCGACATTCCCGTTCCCCGAGATTGCCCGCGCCATTGCCACCCGTGCCGGTGTCACCATCATCGACCAGGGAAACATGCATCGCGCCGTCCGCTCGAAGATGCTCGGCATCGTCGGATCACCCGATCGCATTCCGGTGAGCGAGATCGACGCCCTCAACGCCCGCCACGACCGCAATATGGTGGTGCTCGCAGGCAGCCTCGTGGCGCTCGTCCTGCTCGGTCTGTTGATCGACGTGCTGACCGGCAGCCTCGATCGCGGCGAGCGGGCCCGCGACGCCGTCACGCAGTCGCCCACGGCCAAAGCAAAGCCCGCGCGCTGAGGCCGTCACCGAACTGCACAGCCTCAGTTGGCAAACACGTTGACCCGCCGACGCTCGCGCCCATACCAGCCGAGCAGCAGCCCGAGCAGCGTCAGGCTGATCGCCGCCGGCGTTCGCAGAATCACGGCGATCGCGTCCCAGACCAGCGGATGGGTCTTGGCGCTGACGAATTTGCGCGACAGTTCGAGCGTCGCCGGCGCGAAGTCCGACCAGTGGCGCGCAAACGAGGTCAGCGGTGGACCTGGCAGCCCGATCTGCCAGCGCGTTAGGTCATAGACGATGGCGATGGTCGCAAAGAGTAGCACGGTGCCGGACAGGAACCTGAGCGCAGCCATGGGCGGTCCTTTCCGAGAAGTGCGTATGATCGACGAACAACTCTTGCCAGAGACCCGCCCGTGGGTATAGTCCCGGCTTCCCAAGTCCGGAGGGGTGGCCGAGTGGTTGAAGGCGCACGCCTGGAACGCGTGTGTGCGGGAAACCGTACCGTGGGTTCGAATCCCACTCCCTCCGCCATTTTGCAATCCCCGCCCTGCACCGCCTCTAAAGCCTTGAAGGGCAAGGTGGTTTTTGGGGTTCTAAATCCCTCATTCCGGCTGTAGGCTAGGCGGTCAGCGAAGGTCAGTTTCAGCACCAGTCTCTTGTCCTCCAGTCGGTCAGAATCCCATAGTTCATGCGGGTTTTCGAGGAAGCGGAACGCGAGTTCAAACTGTTCGGCAGAGCCTTGCTTCGGGAAGGCGTTCGCTTGCAGCTTCTCGATGATGATCAGCTTCTCCCGCTCCAAGTGGGCGATGCGCCGTTCATAGGCGGCGATGACGGACGCCGTGGAGGACTCCACGATGCGGTCAAGCATCTGTTCGATCTGCTGCTCGGTCTTGCGGAGGTCATCGCGCAGAGCCTTGGCGATCTCCTCAGTGCGGCTGGCCCGCTGCTCCCATGCAAGGAAGAACAGGCCTTTGAACAAGACAGCCGTTTCCGCTGAGGGGCGCAGCCCTTCCAGCAGGATGCCGAACTGCTCCTCGATGATGTCGCGCTTGATGGACTTACCCCGGCAGGCGCAGCCCTTGGCGAAGCAAAAATAATACGGGTGCTTCTTTCCTGTCTTACTCTTCGACCAGCCAGCCGTGAGCGGCCCGCCGCAATCGGCGCACACGGCATAGCCGCGCAGCGGGAAGTCTTCGCCTAGGTCTTTGCTGGTAAATACGCGCACGCCGCCCTTGATGCGGCGCTGGATGGTCTCGAACGTCTGAAGATCGATCAGCCCCTCGTGATGGCCCTTCCGCAAGGAGACGCCCCAGTGGGGCACCTCGATATATCCGGCATAGTGTGGGCGGCTGAGAAGGCGCAGCACCTCCTCGTAACGGACGCTTCCAGCGGCGGTTTTGCAGGGGTATTCCGGCTGGGCTTCGAGGTAGCGTTTGACCTCAGCCTGTGTCTGGAAACGGCCTGAGGCATAGCCCTCAAGGGCTTCTTGGACGATGGACGCCAGCGGCTCATCGCGCACCAGCAGCTTCCCGTGCCCGGCAACCCTTTTGTAGGTGTAGCCCGTCGGCGCATGAAACACCCAGTAACCGTTCATCGCGCGGGCGCGCATACGGTTCTTGGTCTGCTCACCATTCTTCTGGCGCTGGTGCTGGCTGGCACTCGCCAGCACGTTCTCGACGAAGATGGAGTCGGAATCGTCGCCAAAGGTGATGGAGGGGCTCTCCAGCTTGCCCCCTGCCAGGTTGATCGCAAGGCGCAGGTCTGTATGGACGCGCGTGTCACGGGCTAGGCGGCTGATGTCATCAATGATGACGGCGATCTCACCCGTGCGGCTGTGATGCTTGAGATAGGAGAGCATGGCCATGACACCGGGCCGCTCGGATAGCGAGCCGGAGATGGCCTTGTCGAAGAAGGTTTCCACGACCTCATAGCCCTTGCGCTCGGCGTACTCCCGGCAGCGCCCGGCTTGGGATTCGAGGCCGTGCCCCTCCTCCACCTGCTTGGCGCTGGAGACGCGGGCGTAGATGACGGCCCGTGTGAGCTGGGTTTTTGTGTTGTCGTTGGCGCTCATGCTCTCTTCCCTCGTGTCCTAGGCTCCCTCTTTGCGCGCGACGATTTGTTGTCGTTCGCGGCTGTGGCGCGGGTTTGTTTGATGCCAGAGAAGTCTACTACATTGGCGGCCTCAAAGCCCGATTTTAGTTGAGAAACATCCACAACCGTACGTGCGCTGTACGCGTCATCGACGAAGCACTGCGCGATCAGCCACAGCGTGCGGATGAACTCGACTTTTTCAGCCGCGCTGAGATCCATGCCACCCAGATGGTGGATGTGGTCTAGCGGGTCGAACGGTGTGTGAGGCATGGCGCAGCGTGTGCGAAGGGCGGGCGTCAGCCCGCCTGTTCGCGCTCCTTTCTGCGCCAAAATATCAATGCTAGAGGCACTTTCTGGGGGGAAGCGGTCGACCGCTAGGACTAGCAAACAACCCTCGGACCTGAGCGCCTTTGTCCTAGCACTAGCATCACTTGAAATAAGAAAAGGGGTTCGCATGAACCCCTGCCCCTCGGCGAGAGCGGGGGTAGCAAGCGCAAGGAGGCTCCGAACGAGGGGCCCCGTATCCGGCGGGGATGCGTTTGGATGCCTTGCGCGCGCGAGGGGCAGAGCCCCTTAGCAACTTCCCTTGCGTCAAGGATCGAAGCCCGCAAGGGCCGAGACCGCCACTGCACTTGCGGGCTCGGCTCGCGAGAGCCTGGCCCCGACCATCGGGAGGGGAGACGCCCAAACCGTTCACTCCCCAAGACGCAGGTGACACATCCACAGGTTTTTGAGCATGCGAAGCTGAATTTATGGATCAGCCAGCAGTCGCATTCCATACTCAGTGTCATGAAAAGACCTGATAATCTCGTAGAACGGTCCTTCTCCATGATGATTGCCAGCTACTATCTGGCAAGATGCGGAGAGCCTGTTGAAAATGGTTCAGCCAACCCGCCAAAAGCGTTGGAGGCGCCAACATGGAATGCCGCCTACGATTTTTTCTATGATGCGATGGGAGATGGGCGGACGCCCTCGCAGTTTCGCAACAGCATGAAAAATGCCCGCGATACGTTTGATACCTTGTTTGATAATGGGCGGATTGGCTGGGTTGATCGCGACGGGCAGCAACCATCATTGAGCGCTAGTTTTCGCCGGGTTCACGACGAATGGAAAGATCGGTCAGATAAGGAGCTCGAGGAATTTGTCCTCGGTCTCCAGTCTGGCATGCCGACTACCAAGGGCGATTTGGATTCGTCGACTTTTGTGCGAACCGAAGGAGGAGAGAAGGTCTACGTTTCTGTGAGGCGTGAACGAGACCCAAAGCTGCGCGAACAAGCGATCGCAATCCACGGATCGGACTGCATGGCTTGCGGCTTCAATTTTCAGCGCACGTACGGCAGTGTGGGGCAAGGTTTCATCGAGGTTCATCACGCAACACCATTGTCTGAAACTGGCCTGACAGGGACGGATCCGAGAACCGATCTCGTTGTGTTGTGTGCGAATTGCCATAGGATCGTTCACCGCCGAAAGGGAACGTGTCTGTCTCTCGATGAGCTGCGCAGGCATCTCAAGACGGCTTCGGATAAAGCCTGAGATGTCAGGTCGGGGGGATGCAACGGGGGCGCGCAGCGGGCCCCCTTGCCGAGGCGGGCGATAGACCGCCGAGCAAGATGGTGCTGTCATACAGCACACATCTGGCATTCTCTCTTAAGCCCTGTTTTGCAAGAATGGGGTTGTCGGATGATTTTGTCCGGCGCGCGGTTTGGATCGTCACATCATGGGCACTTTGGTGCCGGTCGCCAGCCGGATCGGATCGCGCAAGTTTATTGATCTGAACAGATGAAGGAGAATGCTATTCATGTCTCGAATGCCAGAAAAGATAAATGAACCACTTGCTCGCGTACATTTGGGTATCGATGTTGGTAAGTCCCGTCTGGACGTTTTCGTCCATCCGGTCGGCGCGAAGCTTCGCGTCACGAACGACAAGACGGGGATCGACAGGATCGTCAAGCTTTCTGAGGGCTTCGACGTGCAGTTAGTCGCCCTGGAGGCAACGAACAAATACCACCAGCTCGTGCATCGCACGCTGCACGAAGCCGGGCTTAACGTTGCCGTGATCAATCCCTATCGCAGCCGCAAGTTTGCCGATGCCCTCGGACAACTCGCAAAAACCGATACAATCGATGCGGAAGTTCTAGCGCGGTTCGCCGCGCTGATGCAGCCTCAGCCCACAGTGCCTCCCTCAGACCATCATAAGGCCCTACGCGACCTTAATGTCGCTCGCCGCCAAGTGATTGATGAAATAAGCACGCTCAGCCGTCAGCTCCACACCACGGATCATCCGCTGGCCGCGCGCCAGATACGGACACGCATCCGCCTGTGCGAACGACAGCAACGTGCACTGGAAGCCGAGATCAAAGCGGTCATCGAAACGCAGGACAATATTCGTCACCGGTTTGAGATCCTCACATCCATCCCCGGAATCGGAGTCGTCACGGCAACGACGCTTCTGACCGATTTGGATGAGCTGGGGAGAGCCAACAGCCGAGAGATCGCAGCCTTAGCCGGACTCGCGCCCATGAACAGGGACAGCGGTGCGATGCGAGGAATGCGCATGATACGCGGCGGACGTCAGAATCTGCGCAACATGCTCTACATGTGCGCAGTCGGGCTATCGCGCCGTGACGGACCCATGGGCAGCTTTTACAGGCGGCTCGTGCGTGAAGGCAAGAACCGGAAAGTCGCCCTGATCGCTGTTGCCCGCAAGCTCGTGGTCATCGCCAACACTCTGATCGCCGAGGATCGCCACTGGCGGCCCACGGCGTCGGGGTTAGCGGATTGACGGCCCGAACGTCCTGCCAAGCAATTTTTTTCTTGCCGTCAGGCACAGATGCTGGCGATCCGTCAGAACGAGCAATTTTTGCGATCGGAGGGCACGGTCCCTCAGTCTTCAGGCGTGTATGTTTTTTCGTGTCGAGGGTCTCTGCGGGGACTCCCCCCCGATGTATCTTGAATGCCCTTTCCGGACTTCCTCTTGATGGGCCTGCTGTTGTAGGGGCCGGGTTGAAGCTCGCGACTCATGTAGATCGCGACGTCCTTGGGCAGCTTGGACATGTCATGGAGCATGACGGGGCCGTCCACCGGGGCAACCGGTCCCCGATACAAAGCGACAGATGTCAGATGGCGGTTGTGATGCCGCGCCGCTCCGAGGCTGGTGCCGAGGAGCGACTCGATGTTGTTGGACGCATCGCGCGCTGTGCTGTCGAAGAGATAGAAGCGCGGGACACCGAGTGTTCGCTCTTTCGTCAGGATATACAGGATCGTGCGCCCGTCCGAAAATGCTGTGCCTTCATAGACGTAGGTGAAGCGGCCATCGGCAATGACCTCGATGGTCTCCTCGACCGGCGCTTGATTCATGAATGAGCGCGGACCGATTTTCAGCCGGCCGCGAATGATCTTGTTGGCCTGCATGTTCGAGTAGCTATAGCTGGCCCACTCGCCCTGGCATGCGTCGAGCATGGAATCGGCTTTGGCGTCGAAGCCGCGAAAGAAGGCACTGAGATTCTGGAAGGCGACCTCGGCTTCCTGGCAGGGCGGAAAGCAGCCCTTCGCACCCAGGAACAGGGCGATCTCGCGGGCTTCGTCTGCAGAGTAATTATCGCGGCGATCGGGCTTGGGGGCGCGCTTGATGCGATCCAGCGTGGCTACGCTCATGGCAATGCCAGCGGCGTTGAGCTGTTCGAGCAGCGACGTGCCGTCATTCCTTTTTGTAGGATTCTGCGTGCAGCCGTTCTTGCCGGTGAACTCGTCGATGGCGAGCGCGAGCAACTTTCGGTGCCCATGCAGCGCAGCGTTGAAGTCGTCTGGCCGCATGTGATGTCCAACGTCAGCCGTTGAGGTCGACCCATGTTACTGGCGGACCGGCTTCCGGTTCAAGACGCCGGACGTCAGGCGACGTGAATTCTCCCGCCAAAACAGATGCTGAGTGGCGGGTGCATATGACTTTTATTGCAGGGCTCCGGAGACCAGCAACGTCGCTGTGCTCCGATCGTGAAGGAGCCCGATCCGATGTCCCAAAAGCCAATCTATCCGCACCTAGTGACCTCGGCGACGCCGGCAGCGTCGTCCGTGACGCGTACCGTCACGGTGGCGACGGATCGTCAGCTGATGATGATCTCGTATGTCGTCCGCCTGGCTATGTGCGCCGTGGCGCTCGGTCTTTCGCGCAGAACGTTCGCCGATGAACTGGCGCTGGTAATCTATAGCTTCGAGGGTGACGTCCTGTGGCCGAACGGCTCCCGGTTCGAGATCACCGATACGCTGATCGATGAAGTGTTCGGCGACGACCAGGATTTCCGGTGGCTGTCGGACTTCCTGAAATGGTCGGAGCAACCGCCGCGCCAGCGTCCGCAGGAGAAGATCCTGCCGCGCCTCCGCGTGATCGATCTCTACTTCCGGATCAAGCATCCGGTCCGTGCTGAGCTGATTGCGAAGTGAGCGGCAATCGTCCTGGGAGAAACTTTGCGCCCGGCCCCTGTGGGGGCCGGGCGTTTTCGTGCGCGCATGCGTCGGGGAACATACTAGGACTAGCCAAGAGCCTCGCGCTAGCGTGGGAGTGATGCGCTCGATCAGGACGGTGATACCTGCTAGCCTAGCATCCTCGCTCGAGCGGAATGCGACACGGTCGAGGGGCAGCCAAGAGATTGGCTGCCCAACGGATGCTTGAGCAATGTGCGGCGGAGATCCTCAAAAAGCCGGTGCGTAGGGTGGGCATGGGCGCGTGCGCCGGGAATGAAGGCGGCAAGCTTGTCCAGCGGATCGCGAGACCGGAGCTGCGGCAAGGCTCGCGTCATGCAGGTGATGATCTCGCCGGCCTCAAGAGTGACCGCGCGCAGATCCAGCGCGCACAAGATCCGCACGGCCATCTCGGTGGCCAGATACTCTTCGGCAAGCGGACACGAGAGGCGCGGGGCAAGGTGCCGGCGATGAGGCTGATAGATGCGGCTCTGCCGGATCGCCGTGAGCCAGTGCGGGGCGAGTTCATGGGCG
>Ga0247831_1006210_pt1 | contig 14316 bp, 11 predicted proteins | sample LaCruzMarch2015__9_FD_192406 | JGI IMG/M metagenome (GOLD analysis project Ga0247831, IMG submission 192406) | Freshwater microbial communities from meromictic Lake La Cruz, Castile-La Mancha, Spain - LaCruzMarch2015_1m | ecosystem: Environmental > Aquatic > Freshwater > Lake | place: Spain...
AAGTATGAACGTGTCTACAGAAAACGTGTCTACGACAAATACTGTGCAGTGGGTCGATACGCACTGTCACGTGTATGACGAACGCACACCGGGTGGTGCCGATGCATCCATTGCCAATGCCACCGCCCACGACGTGAACAAAGTGATTGTGATTGGCACCGATGCCAACACCACGCAGCAAGCACTTTCCATTGCTGCTCGCCACCACAACGTGTGGGCCACGGTGGGTTTGCACCCCCACGATGCCAAATTGGGTGTTGACACCGTGCTGCCCTTCGTTGATGGCCTGACTGCCGCCCAGCTCGAAACACAGAAAATCGTGGCAATTGGCGAGTGTGGTCTTGATTTTTACTACGACCACTCCGAACGTGATGTGCAACGAACAGCGTTCGCCCAGCAAATCGCATTAGCCAAGCAATTGGATTTGACGCTCGTCATTCACACCCGCAACGCGTGGCCCGACACATTTGATGTGCTCGACGGTGAAGGCATGCCCGAGCGCGTGGTGTTTCACTGCTTCACCGGTGACGAAGCCGAGGCTCGACAAGCCGTGCAACGCGGTGCATGGTTGTCATTTTCGGGCATCGTAACTTTTAACAAAGCCGACGACATTCGTCGCGCGGCAAAATTCTGCCCCGCCGACAAACTGCTCACCGAAACCGACGCGCCGTGGCTCACGCCAGTGCCACATCGTGGCAAAGAAAACGAGCCTGCACACGTGCGACTGGTTGGCGAATGTTTGGCGCACACGCGCGGCGAAAGTGTGGCATCTATTGCGCAAAGCACTGTGGCCAACGCTCATCGGGCGTTTCCGGGTATCTCTCGCTAGCGTTCGCCAGCGTGTTTCTTACTGCTAGCGACCGTCGCCGCGTGACCCTCGTTGGGCTCTTCACGCTTCTTGTTGTGCCAGCGGTGATCTTCTTTACGCGCGGTGAACCGCAGGCCGAAGTGGCATCTGTTGCCGCCGCAGGTATCGAAATTGCACCGAGCCAGCCTGACGCAAACGATTCGCCTGCCCCAGTGTTTTTGTCGGGGCCGATTGGTGCGGCACCAACGGGCACTGCCCCAACTGCGTATCCGAGCGCCGACACCGCCAAACTCACCGGGCTAGCAACATTCAGCAGTTTCAACGGCGCTCCTGTCACCATCTGCAATTGCCCGCAGGCGCCCTACGGCCTGGCGCTGATAGTAAAAAACCTCAATAACGGTCGCACTATTACGTGTTCCAACGTGATGATGCCATCCACCCCAGCCAATGTGACCATCGTGGTGCACACGCAGCTGTTCGTTGGCCTTTCTGATCTGGTCAACGCACCGATTCCTGTTTCCATCACCTGGTGACTCTCACCCGCTCGCAAACGTCGGAGTTGCTGGCGCGCCACGGCCTGGCGCCACGACGAACTTTCGGGCAGAACTTTGTAGTTGAACCCGAAACCGTGCGACGCATCGCGACGCTGGCTCGTGTGGGCCCAGGCGACCACGTGGTGGAAATCGGCGCAGGCCTTGGCGCACTCACGATGGCCCTTGCCGAAACCGGTGCACAGGTGGTTGCCGTCGAGATTGATTCGGGGCTCGTCGACGTGTTGCGTGAAAATGTGGCGTCACTCACCAATGTAAAAGTGGTGCACGACGACGCAATGCGACTCGATTGGAACGTGTTGCTGGCTAATGCCCCACGTTGGACTGTGGTCGCTAATCTTCCGTACAACGTGGCCACACCACTTGTTGCCGACTTGCTCGACCAAGTTACGCAGGTGCAGCGACTGTTGGTGATGGTGCAAAAAGAAGTCGCCCAGCGACTAGTGGCGCAACCAGGCAGCGATGCTTTTGGTGCCGTGAGTGTGAAGGTGGGCTACTGGGCCACTGCGCGAATCGTCGGCGAGGTGTCGTCGGCGGTGTTTTTGCCGCGTCCGCGAGTTTCATCATCGCTCGTCGAAATTACCCGGCGCGACCAACCAGCAGTGAGTGCACCGTTTGCCGACATGTTTGCCTTGATTCGCCAAGGCTTTGCCACCCGCCGCAAGATGTTGCGCCGTGCGCTTGATGGCGTGGCGGTCAACGAAGATTTCGTGGCTGCCAACGTTGACCCGCAGGCGCGTGCCGAGCAACTCGCCATCGACGACTGGTCGCGCCTCACGCTGGCAATCAACGCCCGACGCGCGCTCACCAACGACACGGCTACTCAATGACTGGGTTACCTAAAGACAGCACTTCAGAAACACAGGCGATTTCCGTCGTAACAGCGCCAGCCAAGCTCACGCTGTCGCTACACGTCGTGGGCGTGCGCAACGACGGCTTTCATCTCATCGATGCCGAAATGACCACCTTGGCGTTATGCGACACCTTGCAGATCGACGCGCAAGGCACGGGCATCAGCGTGAGTGGGCCATTTGCCGATGGCGTGCCCACCACTGCTGACAACTTGGTGGCGCGTGCATTGCAGTTGGCGCAACGCGATGCGGGTGTTCATATCGACAAGCAGATTCCCAACGGCGGCGGACTGGGGGGTGGTTCGGCTGACGCCGCAGCAGTGTTGCGTTGGGCAGGTTTTACCGACCTAGTTGCTGCGTCGCGCGTTGGCGCAGACATTGCGTTTTGTATGGTCGGCGGCCGAGCGCGAGTGCGTGGCATCGGCGAAGTGGTCGAACCCGTTGCACCTGACCCGGGCAACAGCGAGCCGCTCGTGGTGACCCTGATCGTGCCACCGTTGTTTGTGTCAACCCCTGCGGTGTATCGCGCTTGGGACGAACTTGCAGTGCCGGCGCAACGTGCAGCAATCAATGATCTCGAGGCAGCCGCCATCGTGGTCGAGCCGCGCTTGGCGCTGTGGCGTGACCGCATTCGTGAAGCCGCTGGTGTGGCGCCAACTTTGGCCGGCAGCGGTGCCACATGGTTTTTGCGTGGACGATATGAAATTGCCGAAGCGCTTGCCGATGCGACGGTGATCGTCACACGCGCTGATTAGCGCAGCTGGCTATGTCTGTCCACTATGTCTGCTGACTAGAGCGGTCGCGAAGCGAAGTTATTTGTTGGCGCGTTGGTGGCGAGTGCGACGAAGCATCTTCTTGTGCTTCTTTTTGCGCATTCGCTTGCGGCGACGCTTGACGAGTGATCCCATGCGAGGCAAGACGCTACCCTGAAATAAGGCGCATCTGCGCTTGGAGTCTTTCCGGGGTCGTTCAATGGCAGGACAGCGGGTTTTGGTCCCGCTTATAGGGGTTCGAATCCTCTCCCCGGAACCAGCCGAGTCGCGTCTAGCGACCACCTAAAACGTGTCAAATGGGGCGCCCAGTGCCTTGCGTTCTATGATTGCCCGTAGTGAACACATCGATCGACAAAGTCACCACCAAACGGATGGTGCTCTACAGCGGTCGTGCCCACCCGGCGCTAGCGCGCGAAGTTGCCGCCCACCTCAACATCACCCTCGGTGAAGCCGACGTGGTGGAGTTCGCCAATGGCGAGATTCGCCCGCGCTTCGGCGAAAGCATTCGCGGTGGCGACGTGTTCATCATGCAATCGCACTTCGGCCACAACGGCCACAGCATCAATGACGCAATCATGGAACAGCTCATCATGATTGATGCTGCTTATCGCGCGTCGGCAAAACGTGTTACCGCAGTGTGCCCGTTTTACGGATACGCCCGACAAGACCGCAAAGCCGCGGGTCGCGAACCGATCACTGCACGCGTCGTGGCCGACATGTTCAAAGCAGCGGGCTCGAAGCGAATGGTGTCGGTGGATTTACACAGCGGGCAAATTCAGGGCTTCTTTGATGGCCCCGTCGACCACCTCACCGCCATGCCAGTTCTCGAAAAATACCTGCGCGAAAATGCGCGCGAAGGCGTGGTGATTGTCTCGCCCGATACTGGTCGCGTAAAAGTTGCAGAACGATTCGCACAGCACTTGGCCGACATGAGCGCCGACGTCGCATTCGTGTATAAACGCCGCGAGAAAAATTCGGTCAATGTGTCGAGCGCCAAAGAAGTCATCGGCGATGTCGAGGGCCGTTTGTGCGTGCTCACCGACGACATGATCGACACTGCTGGCACCATCACTTCGGCTGCCGACTTGCTGTTGGCTCGTGGCGCCAAAGAAGTGTGGGCAATGGCCACCCACGGCGTGTTGTCTGACCCGGCAATCGACCGCCTGAAAAAGTCGTCAATCAGCCGCGTGGTGCTCACCAACACCATCCCATTGGCCGAGGAAAAGCGCATTGACCGCATCGAAGTGCTGTCGGTTGCCAAGATCATTGCCGACGCGTTGGCAGCTGTGTTCGAAGAAACCAGCGTGAGTGAGCTCTTCGGTGGCGAAAACCTCGCCTGATCAGGCCCGAATTTGCGCCCTTAGACTGACCAAATGCCAACAGCACTAAAAACCAGCCTCGGGCGTGCGCTCGGTAGCGCCGCTGCCCGCCGCTTGCTCACCCAAGATCAGATTCCTGCTGTCGTCTACGGACACGGCATGACACCAACACCCGTCACCGTTGACCGCAAAGCATTGCGCGTTGCGCTGTCGGGCCCCGCTGGCCTCAACACCGTGTTGGATTTGCAAGTTGGCAACGACACCTATCCAGCCATCGTCAAAGAAGTGCAGCGCGACCCAGTGAAGCGCATTGTGCGTCACGTCGACTTTTTGCAAATCAGCCTCACCGAACTCATCACGGTGCACGTGCCACTGCACATCAAAGGAACCGCCAAGGCCGTTATCGCCGAGGGTGGTCTCGTTGATCCAGTCGTTAACTCCGTTGATGTGCGCGCTACTGCGGCAAACATTCCGAACGAAATCATCGTCGACATCACCAACCTCACCATGGACACCGTGGTGCGACTTGGCGACCTGCAAATGCCCGCAGGTGTATCCATCGTTGGTGACCCCGAGTTCGTGGTCGTCACCGTGGTCTCCACCAAGATCGAAGAAGTTGCCGCCGTGGCAGCACCTGTCGAAGGCGAAGCCGGTGCCGAGGGTGCCGCACCCGCTGCCGATGGCGCTGCCGAAGGCGATGCTGGCAAGCCGGCTGCAGGTGGCAAACCTGCCGCGGGCGGCAAGCCAACCAAATAAATCGCGATGCGGTAATCCGCGATGGCGCTGTTTGGTCGCTCGTCGCGATCTGAGCGACGCGGAACCCCATTCTCAGCACTTGTCGTTGGTGTCGGCAACCCAGGCCGCGAATACGAACGCAGTCGTCACAATGTGGGCTTCGAAGTCATCGACGAGTTGGCGCGTCGTGCCTCGACCACACTCAAAGCGTCACGCGATAAATCGTTGTTAGCTGAAGTGCACTCTGACTTCTTGCATTATTTGTTGAGCAAGCCAATGACATTCGTGAACAACTCAGGCCAAGCAGTTGGCCCACTGGCGCGACGATTCGGCATTGACGAAGTCGCACGCATCGTCATTGTGCACGACGAACTCGATCTGGCACCTGGTGTGGTGCGCGTCAAGGTTGGTGGTGGGTTGGCTGGTCACAACGGTCTGCGTTCAATTACCCAACATCTGAAGTCGCAGGATTTCGTACGTGTTCGCATCGGCGTGGGCAAGCCACCCAGCAAAGAACACGGCGGCGATCACGTGCTCGGCAAGATTCCGACTGCAGAACGCCAACTGCTCGACATCGCCGTGCAACGCGCTGCTGACGCCACCGAACTGATCTTGCAACATGGCGCCGACGCGGCCATGCAACAGATCAATGCCAACTGAACGGCATCCCGCATGATTGCTGCAGACAACGTGTCGCTGGCCGTGCTCGCCGAACTTGCTGCCAGCCACGGCCGCACATTGGGCATCGGGGTTCCTGCGGGTGCCGTGGTGGGGTGGGCAGAAAACGCTCGCCCATTGCTGCTGAGCGCACTGGCCCGCACACGCCCGCGCAACATTTTGGTGGTGGCGGTTCCCACCGATTCGCAGGCCCGTGTGTTGTACGACGACTTGCGCGCCTACAGCGACGCAGCGGTGGCGTATTTTCCGGCGTGGGAAACCCTGCCGTTCGAGCGAGTGAGCCCCGGCATCGAAACGATGGGCGAACGAATGCGCTTGGTGTCGCAGTTGCGCAGCGCAACGGCGCCGCAAATGATCATCGCGCCGATTCGTGCCTTGTTGCAGCGACTCAGCCCGGCTGCATTGACCTTCGAGCCAATCGTGATTCGTCGCGGGGCAACGCTCGATCTTGATGCCATCGCCGCGACCCTCGTGGAATGGGGATACGCGCGCGAGCAACTCACCGAACATCGTGGCGAGTTCGCCCAACGCGGCGCGATCTTCGACGTGTTTGACGCCACCGCCGATGCACCAGTGCGAGTTGAGTTGTGGGGTGACGAAGTCGAACGGCTGAGCACTTTTTCGGTAACCGATCAGCGCAGCACCGGCGAACTCGACGAAGTGGTGTTGTATCCGGCGCGTGAATTGTTGATTGACGACAACATCGCGGCTCGCGCCGAGCAGTTGAGCACCACCGAGCCGTGGGGCCGCGAACAGTGGGAGCGCATCGCGCAACGCAGCGGCTTTGAAGGAATGGAGAACTGGCTCGCCTGGCTTGTCGACGATTCAACGACATTGCTCGATGTGTTGCCAGCCCATGCCGGGCTCGTGGTGTGCGACCCTGCATACCTGCGCTCGCGGGCGCGCGAGTTGCACAAAGAAGAGCGCGCCGTGGCCGAAGCACTGGCCTCAACCTGGTCGTTTGCCATCGACGAAGACATGCCGCGACTGCACGTGGATGTCGACACGTTGTTAGAGCGCACCACTACAGAGTTGGTGTTGTCGATTACTTCACCTGGCTTGGGCGAACCAACTGATGGTGCCATCAATGTGGCCGTGAGCCGCTGGGGTTCGCCAGCCAACACCACCGAACGACTGGCCGAACGACTACGGGAACTACTGCAGATCAATTTTCAGATCGTGCTCGCCTATGACAGCAACGAGTCGGCCACTCGTGTTCGACACGAACTCGCATCGTATGGAATCCCCGTCGTGTACGCCGCCGTTGGCGCGATACCCGAGTCGTCGTTTTCGCGAAATGTGGTCACGGTCGTGGTGCAGCAGTTGCACGAGGGTTTCGTGTTGCCAACGGTTTCGATCATGGTGGCGACCGAAGCCGAAATTTCGGGTCGTCGCCTCACGCGTCGTCGTCGCACACGCCGCCGTGGGGCCGCCACGATGTTCGAAGATCTCAAGGCTGGCGATCATGTGGTGCACGACGTGCACGGCATTGGCGTGTTTGAAGGCATGGCGCGGCGCAAACTCGACGGGGTCGAACGCGACTTTCTACACCTGCGATACGCCGACGGCAGCTTGTTCGTGCTCAGCGATCAAATCGACTTCGTACGGCAATACGTGGGCGGCGACGCGCCACCGCTCAACAAGATGGGTGGCGCAGATTTCGCGCGCATCAAACAGCGGGTACGCAACGACCTGCGGGTGATTGCCCAAGAACTCGTGGTGCTGTACCAACGACGACTGCACACGCCTGGGCACGCGTTTAGCCCCGACACACCGTGGCAAACCGAAATGGAAGCCGCCTTTCCATTCGTAGAAACCCCCGATCAATTTGAAGCAATCATCGCCGTAAAACAAGACATGGAAAGTGCCAGCCCGATGGATCGTCTCGTATGTGGCGATGTCGGCTTCGGCAAAACCGAGGTGGCGATTCGCGCCGCTTTCAAAGCCGTGCAAGATGGCAAACAAACTGCGGTGCTCGTGCCAACCACGTTGTTGGCATCGCAACACATGGCCACGTTTAGTGAACGCTTCAAGCCCTACCCAATAAAAGTAGAGATGCTGTCGCGTTTCGTCAGCCCCACCAAGGCCAAGCGCGTGATTGCCGGCCTGGCCACGGGCGAAGTCGACGTGGTGATCGGCACGCACCGCTTGTTGCAAGAAAACATTCGGTTCAAAAACCTGGGCCTGCTCGTGGTCGACGAAGAACAACGCTTCGGTGTGCAACACAAAGAGTCGATGAAGATGATGCGCACCAACGTTGACGTGCTCACCATGTCGGCAACGCCAATGCCACGCACGTTGGAGATGAGCCTGGTTGGCATTCGCGACATGTCGCTGCTCAACACGCCACCGGCCGACCGGCAACCGATTCGCACTTACGTAACTGCGTACGACAATCGGGTGGCAGCCGAAGCCATTCGGCGAGAGTTGCTGCGCGAAGGTCAAGTGTTTTGGGTGCACAATCGTGTTGACACGATCGAAGAACGCGCAGAAGATTTGCGGCGATTGGTGCCCGAGGCGCGCATCACGTTTGCCCACGGCCAAATGGACGAAGCAGTGCTCGAGCGCACCGTTATAGATTTCTGGGATGGCAAGTTTGACGTGTTGGTCTGCACCACCATCATCGAAAGTGGCATCGACATGCCGGCGGTCAACACGCTGGTGGTCGAAGACGCACAGCGGCTCGGGCTCGGGCAGTTACACCAGTTGCGTGGTCGTGTCGGGCGCGCCGGGCAACAGGCGTATGCATTTTTGTTTCATCCTCGTGACCAGGTGTTGACCGAAATTGCCTACGAACGCCTCAAGACCATCGGCGAGTCGACTGATCTTGGAAGTGGCTACAAAATCGCGCGCCGCGACTTAGAACTGCGTGGTGCTGGCAGTTTGCTGGGCGAACAACAAAGTGGCCGCATCACCGCGGTTGGCTACGACTTGTATTGCCAGATGGTGAGCGAGTCAGTGGCCGAAATGAAGGGCGAGCCGATCACTACCCCGTTGGAACTCAAGATCGACACGTTGGTCGATGCGTATCTGCCGCACGACTATGTCGACTCCGAAGAATTGCGTCTGGACGCCTACCGAAAATTGGCGATGGTGTTTGACGACGATGCACTGGCCACCTTGCGCGAAGAGTGGGCCGACCGATTCGGCCCACTACCCAGCCAGGCAACTGCATTGTTGCGTATCGGCACTTTGCGGGTGGCGTGTCATCGAGCGGCACTGTCGCGTGTGGTGGTGCAAGATGCCTCGGTGCGGCTGTTTCCGGTGCGTCTCAACAGGGAAGGCGAACTTCGCGTTGACAGCGTGACGCCAAAGAATACTTACGACCGTGACGCCCTCACCCTGCGGATTGATGTGCCCAAGGGCGAAGGGGCAGTCGAGTTTTTGCTGCGGGCGTTGCCACAAATCTTTCCGGCTGGTCATGCGCCAGCGACTGACAACTAGGGTAAAACGGTGCCTCGTCGTCTGATTGCCACTCTTTTGCTCGTCGGTGTGCTCGCTTCGTGTGGCACCACCCAAGACGCCGCCACCATCAACGGCGTAGGTATTCGCACCGCCGACTTAGACCAAACCGTCGCCGATTTCGTGACGGTTGGCGAAGCACAACTCACCAACGGTGTTGCCGATGGCGAAACGGTCCGCGGGCTACTCACTTCGTTGATTCGTTCCCAAGCAGGCGTGCAAGTCATTGCCACAGCTGGTGAATCGGTCACCGATGATGATCGCGCAGCGATGCTTGCCCAAGTTGAAGAACAAAACCTCGAGGGTTTTCCGCAAACCTTGCTTGATCTCATCGTCGAACTCAATGCCGCCACAGCGGTGCTGGGGCGCATCAAGGCTCCGAGCGCCGACGTGATCGCCGAGCAATACGCCACTAACCCCAAGTCGTTGGGCATGTTGTGTGTGCGTCACTTGGTGGTCAACGATGAAGCCCTGGCCAAAACTGCGTATGCCGAACTTAGCCAGGCCCCATCCGACGACGAGTTCGCCGCTGTCGCTGGCAAGTATTCCACCGAGCCCAATGCCAAAGAGTCGGGTGGTGCGCTCACTGGGCAAACAGGCGACTGCATCAGCATTAACGAATGGCAAGCCGGTTTCGACCCTGACTTCGTCGCAGGTGCGCTTGGGGCTCGCACGGGTGTGCCAACCAAGCCAGTGCAATCGTCGTTTGGCTGGCATGTGATTTTTATTCGACCGTTCACTGCAGTTGCCGAAAGCGTTACCGCAAATCTCACGTCTGCGCCTGGTGAATATTTGTTGTTGGGCGCACTTGCCGACGCCGAGATCACCGTTGCCTCTCGCTACGGGCGTTGGGATCCGCTCGCAGGCAGCGTCGTCGCTCCGTAATTTTCGTGAGCCGTCCGGTTGTAACCGTCGTCGGTTTGGGGCCTGGCCCAGTTGGGTTGGTGACCCAAGAAACTCGTGACGCCATTGCGGGTGCAACCACTCGCTTTGTGCGCACCACTCGGCACCCGAGTGCTGCTCTCGTTGGCGATGCAATATCTTTTGACGACGAATACGAGCGCCACGACACATTTGCCGAGGTGTATGCCGCCATCGCCACTCGGGTGACCGAAGCCGCCGTGCGCGATGGCTCGGCGTTGTATGCAGTGCCCGGCTCACCTGGCGTGCTCGAAGATGTGGTGCAACGACTGCTTGCCGACACGCGGCTTGATGTGCGGGTGATGTCGGCGGTGAGTTTTTTGGATCTCGCCTGGTTACGCCTCGGCATCGACCCGGTGAATCACAGTGTGCGGTTGGTGGATGCCCATCGGTTTGCCGAAGTTGCCGCCGACGACCGCGGCCCATTCTTGGTGGCGCAATGTCATGCCGACTGGGTGTTGTCAGAAGTAAAACTGGCTCACGACTCGGCCCGCGGCGACGAGCCCGTGGTGGTGTTGCATCACTTGGGACTGCCCGACGAACAGGTGGTGACCACCACATGGGACGACATCGACCGGCTCGAGCGGGCCCACGGCGTGGTGGCCGACCATCTGACGTCGATCTACATTGCGCAACTCGCCGAGCCGATTGCCAGCGAGATGGCCCGACTGCACCGTTTGGCGCGCACGCTGCGCGAGCAGTGCCCGTGGGACCGCGAGCAAACACACGCTTCACTCGTGCGTTACCTGATTGAAGAAACATACGAAGTGGTTGATGCGCTGAACGCACTCGACGCCAATGACCCCACCACCGACGACGCACTCATCGAAGAACTGGGCGACTTGTTGTATCAAATTGAATTTCACACCACGATTGCCGAGCAAGAAGGCCGGTTCAGCCTGGCCGATGTTGCGCGCGCGACCCACGACAAATTGGTGCGTCGTCACCCGCACGTGTTTGGTGATGCTTCAGCAACCACTGCGGGTGACGTGGTCAAGACCTGGGACGAAATCAAACAAGCTGAACGTGCCGAACGCGCGACGCGTGCGACACGTGCGACGCATGCCGAACGCGCGACTGACGCGCCCGACTTTTTTGCGGGTGTGGCACGTGCTGCCCCGTCGCTGTCGTTGGCCCAAAAGTTGCAGAAGCGCGCTGCCGAGGTTGGGTTCGACTGGCCCGATATTGCTGGTGCCACCGCCAAACTCACCGAAGAGATATCCGAACTGCAGGAGGCGACTCAGACGGGCGACCCTGACGCCGTGCGTATGGAACTTGGCGACGTGCTATTCAGCGTGGTGAACGTGGCGCGCAAACTCGGCCTTGACGCCGAGACAGCACTTCGCCAGGCCTCCGACAAATTTGTTGCACGTTTCACCCGCGTGCAACAACTGGCAACTCAACGCGGGTTAGACCTAACGGATTGTGACCTTGCGCAACTTGATGCGTTGTGGGACGACGCCAAACGCGAACTCGCCTGAGCCACCCACCGATAGCCACCCACCGACAGCGAACTAGAATGGGCGCGCCATGAACATCGTCGACATAGTCGGTCGCGAAGTGCTTGATTCGCGCGGCAACCCCACGGTCGAAGTCGATGTGCATCTCGACGGTGGCGCAATTGGCACAGCAATCGTGCCATCGGGTGCTTCCACCGGCGAACACGAAGCAGTGGAATTGCGTGATGGCGGCTCGCGCTATCTGGGCAAAGGCGTGACCAAGGCCGTAGCAAACGTCAATGGCGAACTGCGCGCCGCACTCGTAGGGCGCGACTCAGCGGATCAACGCGGCGCTGACGAAGCCATGATTTCCCTCGACGCCACTGCCAACAAAGGCCGGCTCGGGGCCAATGCAATGCTCGGTGTGAGCCTGGCTTTGGCTCAGGCCCATGCTCGCGCCACCAACACCCCGTTGTATGCCTCGATCGGTGGCTCAGCCGCGTGTGTGTTGCCGGTGCCAATGCTCAATGTGTTGAACGGCGGTGCCCATGCCGACAACAACGTGGATCTGCAGGAGTTCATGGTGATGCCAATTGGTGCACCGTCATTTCGCGAAGCGTTGCGCTGGGGTGTCGAGACCTACCACGCGTTAAAGAGCGTGTTGCGCGAACGCGGGCTCAGCACCGCAGTGGGCGACGAAGGTGGGTTTGCGCCGAACCTTTCCAGCAACGAAGAGGCAATCGTGGTGCTATTGCAAGCAGTGGAGCGCGCCGGGTTCGTCGCGGGCAAAGACATCGCGATTGCACTCGACCCCGCGATGAGCGAGCTCTACAAAAATGGCGCGTATCACCTGGCCGGCGAAGGCAAGACCATGTCGGCTGGCGAACTGTGTGCATGGTGGGGCGATCTCGTGGCGCGCTACCCCATCGTGTCGATCGAAGACGCAATGGCCGAAGACGACTGGGATGGCTGGTCACAACTCACTGCAGCACTCGGCGACAAAGTGCAACTCGTAGGTGACGACTTGTTTGTTACCAATGTCCAACGCCTGCAACGCGGTATTGACAGCAAAGTGGCCAACAGTGTGCTGGTCAAGGTAAACCAGATCGGCACGCTGACCGAAACACTCACCACCGTGAATCTGGCCGACCAACACGGCTACACCAGCGTGATGAGCCATCGCAGCGGCGAAACCGAAGACTCCACCATTGCCGACCTTGCCGTGGCCACCAATTGCGGGCAGATCAAGACTGGCGCCCCCGCCCGCAGCGACCGCGTGGCGAAATACAACCGGTTGTTACGAATTGAAGCCGAACTTGGTTCGCGTGCCAGGTTTTTGGGTCGTGACGCACTCAACCCCTAATACGGGGAGTCCACCGAGATACACAGGCCAGCCGTCACAATAGAGATGTGAACTTTCCACTTGCGCTAGCCAGCCGCCTGCGGTCGTTCACGTTGCCCATTGTGTTGTTAATGGCTGCGGGCATCACCATCACGTTTTTGGTGGTGCCGGTGCGCACCTGGCTGTCACAACAAGATTTGCTCGACTCCCGATCTCGGCAGTACGGCGTGTATGAAGAAGTCAACGATGCTTTGCAAGACGAAGTCGACGCATTGTCGGCGCCAACTGGTGTGCGCCAAGCAATTCGCTCACAACTTGGGTACCTGTTGCCCAACGAACGACGCATTCCCCTACTCGCTCAACCCGAAGCCCCAGTGACCCTGCCCGATCGCTGGCCTTACACCTTGGTGGCTGGCATCGTGAGCGTGCGCGAGACGCAACAAGTGGGCGTGGCCGAAGGCAATCTGGATCTATTTGACCCGGCGCGACCGTAGTAATCAGCCCGTAACGCTGTAACTTTGCTGCATGGCTGGAAGCATTCTTGGTAACCGCGTCTTACGCAAAGAAGATCCGAAGTTTCTTACCACCGGCGGTGTCTATGTCGATGACATGCACACCGAACCACTTTTGGCAGGTGCCGCCCATGTCACTTTTGTGCGCTCGCAAATGGCCCACGCCACGATTCTGGGCATCGATATCAGTGCCGCGCTGCAGGCACCAGGTGTTATCGCAGTGCACACCGCAGCATCGTTAGGGCTGGCGTCAGAAACTTCGTCATACAACGCAGGCGTGTCGCGCACGTTGCTAGCCAGCGATCGCGTGCGCTACGTGGGCGAACCCGTAGCAGTCGTGGTCACCGAACACGCCAACCAAGGCGAAGACGCTGCCGACTTGGTGGTCATCGACTATGAACCACTCGAGGTCTTGATCGACATCGAAGCAGCAATGACATCATCGACGCTCATCTACCCAGATGCCGGCAGCAATATCGTCGTCGACTCCACAGTGTGGGGCATGCCCGATGTGACGGGTGACGATTTTTTCGCCGACTGCGAAGTGGTGGTCAAGGGTCGGTATGTCAACCAGCGTCTGGCGCCATGCCCGCTCGAAGTGCGCGGTTCGGCCGTGGCTTGGGTTGATGGTCGATTGTTTCAGTGGATCTCCACGCAACATGCCCAAGGTGTGCGCGACCAAATCAACAAAAGCGACGCCACCAGTCACGTGCGGGTGATCACCCCCGACGTCGGTGGTGGGTTTGGTGCCAAAATTTCGGCCTACCCCGAAGAAATCGTGTTGGGTCGTGTAGCACTAGCGGTCAATCGCCCGTTGCGTTGGCGCGAAACCCGCAGCGAATCGATGATCTCGCTTGGTCACGGTCGCGCACAGTTGCAATACATCACTATTGGTGGCAACCGTGACGGCAAGGTGCTCGCCTAC
>Ga0247831_1006212_pt1 | contig 14315 bp, 9 predicted proteins | sample LaCruzMarch2015__9_FD_192406 | JGI IMG/M metagenome (GOLD analysis project Ga0247831, IMG submission 192406) | Freshwater microbial communities from meromictic Lake La Cruz, Castile-La Mancha, Spain - LaCruzMarch2015_1m | ecosystem: Environmental > Aquatic > Freshwater > Lake | place: Spain...
AGCTGGAGGAGATTATTAACAAAAACTGACTTATCAACAAAGAAAAAGAAGCAAAAAGAAAATTTACAACAACTAAAATAAATAAATTTGAAAACTAAAACATGTAAACCATTTTTAGGAATAGACAGTCAGCAGTTGCGAAAGTAGGAGTTCCATCTGATTCTAAATAACCTTGCGCCCATCTGTCTTGTAATTTCGGAAGTTTATTTACTTGTTGTAATTCAACAGAAGAAGAGAAAGTTACGCCAATTCCTTTTTTGTATTTACCTTTTTTAGTGGTGTAAATAATTGCTCCTGTACCAGCTCTTTGTCCATACAAAGCTGCAGCAGCAGGGCCTTTTAGAACAGTTACAGATTCAATATCATCAGGATTGATGTCTAATGCACGATTTGAATTTTGAACACCTTGAAGGTTTCCATTATAAGGGTTATCTGCTCCTGAAGAAGTGAAAGTAGAATTGTCAATTGGAATTCCATCTACCACAATTAATGGTTGGTTATTTCCAGTAAATGTTTGATTTCCACGAATGTTAATCTTACTAGAAGCTCCTGGAGTACCGCCAGAACTGGTTACTTGCACACCAGCAACTTTGCCTGCAAGACCTTGAATAATGTTTGCTTCACCAGAACCAACTAATTCTTTACCAGAAACTTCTGAAACTGCATAACCTAAGGCTTTTTTCTCTTTAGAAACGCCAAGTGCTGTAACAACTACTTCTTTCAAAGCTCCCTTCAATTGCATGTTTACAGAAATAAACTCACGATTGGCTTTTACTTCGCGGGTTTCCATTCCCACATAACTGAAAACCAAAATGCTCTCAGAATCTTTTACTTTAATTTCAAATTCTCCATCCAAATTGGAAAGGGTGTTATTATTGGTCCCTTTTTCCAAAATAATGGCTCCTGGTAACGGAGAATTTTCGGCTTCATTGATGATTTTTCCTTTCACCAATTTCTGGGCTTGCACAGTTGCAGCCAGTAATAGGAATGCAATTAGAAAATTGCTTTTTCGTAAAAAGTGTTTCATGTTTTATAGATTTAATTCATGAAAGTTGAATAAATTTTTTGGATTGAAGTTTTATTTCTTAAATTTTTAATAACAATTAGCGTCTGTATTTTTACAAACATCACATTGTTATGTATTTATAAGTTGATTATTATTTTGCATGTTTGCAGGGTTTGATGGGATATTAAAAATTAATGTTGAATAATTGGGCTGTTTTAATGAATAATGAATAATGTATAATTGGGATTTGTAATTATAAAAGATAATAATCCTAACGGGATTAAATGTTTATAGAAATTTCATGAATATTGAAATGTGCGACCCCGAAGGGGTCGAATTAACATTTGTAGAAATTGAGGCTAGAATCATTTGAACCCTTTGGGTTCAAGAGTTTTTTTAATAATCCTATTCAATTTCTATAGATTTAAACTCATGAGATATTTCAGCATCAAAATATAATCGGCCCGCGCCAGTGATTGTAGCGGAAACCCGGTGCGAGGCTCTTTGCCGAGCAGCGCGTTGCAGCGGAAAGCACGGTTTACAAAACAATAACGTGTTACTTAATTTTTTCAAAAAGCTTGTATTGTTTTGGAAAGGCGCCCAAGAAATTAAAATTATGCTTATTGTTCTTGAAACTGCATTTCGTAAAGTTTCCTATAAATGCCTTTGTTTTTGAGCAATTCCTGGTGGTTGCCACTTTCTATTAATTTGCCTTTGTCTAAAACCAAAATTAAATCGGCATTTTGGATGGTAGAAAGTCGGTGGGCAATAATAATGGATGTTCGGTTTTTAGTGATAGTTAAAATTGCTTTTTGAATGGCGAGTTCTGTTTCTGTATCGATAGATGAGGTGGCTTCGTCGAGTACTAAAATTGAGGGTTGGTAAAGATAGGCGCGAATAAAAGCAATGAGCTGCCGTTGGCCGGCACTGAGCATGGCGCCACGTTCCATTACATTGTAGTTGAAACCACCTGGTAATTGATGAATGAATGTGTCTGCACCAATTGCTGCTGCAGCGGATTCTATTTGGTTGATTGAAATTGAATCGTCGTTGAGCGTAACATTATTGGCAATAGTATCTGAAAACAAGAACACATCTTGCAGCACCACGGCTATGTTTTTTCTTAATTGGTCAACATCATATTCCTTTATAGAAATGCCGTCAATTAAAATTTCACCTTTGTTAAATTCATAGAAACGATTGATGAGGTTAATGATGGTAGTTTTGCCAGAACCTGTGGCGCCAACAATAGCAACTGTTTGGCCTTTTTTAATGGTAAAGCTGAGGTCTTTTATTACCCATTCTTCGTTTTTATAGGCCATCCAAACATTTTTAAATGCAATATCTCCTTCAATTGATATTGAACTTGGGTTTGAAGCGTTATGCATAGCAGCATCGGTATCGAGCACTTGAAAAACTCTTTCAGAACTTACCATGCCCATTTGAAGTGTATTGAAACGGTCGGCCAAGGTGCGAATGGGCCTAAAAAGCATGTTGATGAAAAGGGTAAATGCTACAATGTTACCAATGCTGAAATTACCGGCAATTACGCCTCTTGCACCCAACCAAATGATGAGGCCAATAGATACGGCACTTAAGATTTCTACAATTGGCAGGAAAACCGAATAATGCCAAACTGAACGGATATGAGCATCGGCATGTTCTTTATTTATTTTGTTGAAAGCATCGGCTTCTTCTTTTTCTCTGTTAAATAATTGAATGATGCTAATTCCGGAGACATGTTCTTGCACAAAAGTATTGAGTCTTGCCACTTGTGTGCGCACGTCTTGAAAAGAAGATTTAATGCCATTTTTAAAAACTCTTGTGGCGATAAGTAAGAGCGGAATGGTAGATATAGAGATAAGTGCCAAGCGCCAATCGGTATAAAACATTACAATAAGCACGACCGACAATTGTAATAAATCGCCAAATACAATTACAACACCTTCGGTAAAGATGCTGGCAATGGTTTCCATATCGCTTACTACGCGGGTTACGAGCATGCCAATTGGGTGCTGGTCGAAATAAGCGATTTTGAAATTATTGATGTGTTTGAATAGTGTAATTCTTAAATCTTTAATCACACTTTGGCCCAGAAGATTGATGATGTAATTGCTAAAGAAATTACCAATTGTTTCAATCAACAACACGCCAATCATGAGCATTGTCATGGTGAGGAGCATTTTAGCATCGGGAATAATGATAAAATGATCGAGTGTGTATTGCACCAATAAAGGTCTTATTGGGGAAATGAGCGCTAAGAAAATAGTCAATCCAATTGCACCAAACAATTGGGGTTTGTAAGGTTTGGTAAACGATAAAATGCGTTTTAATAAACCTACATTAAACGCATTGCCTGAAACCGACATCTAAAATATTCGAGCTAAATTTAAAAGGGCAAAGTTATTTTAATAAAGTAACTGTACCTTTAAATTCTTTCGATTTATCTTGATATTTATAAGCAGCGATGTAGAAATAGGTTCCATCGGGTAATAAATTCCCTGCTAAATCGTAACCATTCCATTCAAAATATGGATTTACAGATTCGTGCACGCGCAAGCCCCAACGGTTATATATTTTTACGTAAAACTCGTCGTAAGCAAAAGAAGTTATTGGAGTAAAGTAATCGTTTTGCTTGTCTCCATTGGGTGAAAACGCATTTGGAAAAGTTAGTTCCTGGAAGCAAGGTTTATTTTTAACTAAGAAAGAATCCAATTTAGGACATAGTTCACCAGGGATTTGCACCAAGACAGAATACCAACCGGTATCTTGAACAGTTATGATAGCTGATGTTTCTCCGGTGCTCCAGCTATAAGAAATGGCAGTTGAATCTCCGGCAAGTAGCACGCTTTCTCCAGCGCAGACTTTTATTTCTTTTACTTTTCCTGTATCCGCAAATTGCACATTTACTGTAATGGTATCGAATGCCGTACAAGCTAAACTTCCATTGCTATTTACTTCAATAATGTAAGTTGTAGTGCTATCGGGAATAACTTCAACTTCCCGGTCTGTTGAAAATTCTACACTATCGGTGCTCCATGTAAATTTGTAAGAAGAACCTGCCAAGGTAGAAAGCAAAATTGGGTTTGATTCGCAAATTGTGGTATCGTTTCCTGCATCAACAGTAGGAAGAGGTCTTACAATGATGTTTCTGCTATTTCCTAGATTGCCGCAATCATTAACTGTTTCTACGAAAATAGGAATTGAGCCGCTATTCGGAAAATAAAAATTTACTTCGTTGTTTAATGAGTCAATTACTGTTGCCAAATTAGAATTCCATGCATAGTAAGTGTCTTCGCTAAGCGGTAAATTGTATGCTGCTGTATCGCCAACACAAACTTGAGGAGGTCCAATGATAGAAACATTTGGAGGTCCAACTACAGTAACATTCGCTATTTCGGAGCCAGGGCCGACGCAACCAAAATTTGTTTCAGTAACGTAAACGGTATAATCTCCTACACCATTAAAAAGAATGGGATTGAATGGCCCTCCCTCGAAAAAGTTAGTAATGTTATTGAGTCCCCAAACATAGGTTGATTGGAAATTATAAGGTTGCATGTAAAAATAAAGGGCAGTATTGAAGCAGATAGTTGTATCTAAATCGAAATCTACAAATGCAAAGGTCACAGGGTCTAATAAATCAATGGCAAGTCCCGCTGGGTTTGGCGCTCCAATCGTTAATCGGATGAGTGTTCCCAACTGATCCCAACCTTGTGAAGAATTAGTAGAAACAACCCGCATATAATAATTTCCTGGTGCAAGTCCAGTTAATCCCAAATTTGGAAGGTTAGGAATGGTAAGTAAAATAGTGGTGTCGCTGGTGGCTGCCACACTGCCAATAACACCAGTATTAATCACAAAAAAGCCGTTATAATCAAGTACTTGGAGCTGAAATTCGTTTGGAGCAGTATATGTTGCGGGAGGTGGATACACTCCGATTTCGACGGTTATCAGCGTGTCGGCGCCATTTACATCATCAATACAAAATTGTACATCTTCAGTATTATTAGTTTCGATATCACATTCTCGAATACAAAATGGACCTTGAAGCGTGCCAATTGTATAAGGGCTTGTTGCGATTACACGCAAATAATAATTACAACCAGGCGGAATAGGTTGGTTTTGTGCAGCAATTAATCCGGAAACGGAACCTGGCAACCCTGGATAACTTGCATCGTCGTTGCTAGTGCCAAGGACGTTAGGGTTTGGCGGGAAATTTCCGTTAGAATCAGATAATTGAAGCACGTATGTATTGTTTACGAATACTCCGAAAGAATTGAATTTGGTATCAATTACACTGCCCACACAAACAGTGTCTAACGGATTTGAAATTACGGCAGTAGAGCCAGTAACAACGCTATTTGGGCAATCAACCACATTGATACAAACGCTTGTATCAGAGATAATTATCGGGTCAATATCTCCTCTAACGACTCTGATTCTATAACATGGGTTTTCATTTAGTGTGGAAGGTATTGCTAAAGTTTGAAGAATTTGAACAGGATTCAAATTGTTAAGTTGATAGATACCTAAAGAGGTAGCCAACGAAAAATCTCCAAATTCGTTAGATAGTTGAACTTCGTAAAATCCATTTCCGCAAAGCTGAACAGGATTACTGAAAAATAATAAAACAGGGTCGCCTTTACAAACTGTTGTAGGAGAAATACTGTCTAATTCTAAACGAACATCATATAAAACAGGGTCGTATTTTCCAACAATTCTAAGTCCATCAATACCTAAAGAACCAGAAAGCGGTTCTTGCGTGCTGCTGTTAACCCATCTAAAACCGAAACGCACATCACTTAAGTTATTAAAAATAGGATTGTAGAATTCGAAATACGTCCATTTGTTGATAGAAGAAAACTGTGCGTTAGGAACAGGTGTCCAAGGACCACCAAGGGCGCTATAATAGAGTTCACCATAAGCACCTTGATTTCCTTGGCAATTAGCATAAAAAACAATTCTAACACTGTCCATTCCTAAGGTGCAATTAGGTCCCGTGCTGGCAAAACGGTCAGAGGCTATTTGAGGATTGAAATTAGCATTTGAAATATTCGGTGAAGCTGCAAAAGTTGCAGAATCTGTAATGTGAAGGTAATTGCTGAAAGGAGCAAAGTTTATTAATCCACCTGTGGTGCTATCCTGACTGATTGTATTCGGATAAACGGGCGCTCCTGTAAAATCGTTGTTTACAACCCAATAATTTGGACCTGCATTATTTCCAACTAGGCCATTATTTAAAGTAAACAAGCCAGGCCCATTTTCAAAATCTTCTGAATATACAAGTATATTTTGGGCATTTATTAGACATCCAAATCCAAGAAAAAGCAATAGAAAAAGGCATTTGTATAGGTGTTTCATGCTTGCGAAATAAGTATTTCAAAAAGTGAATGAATCTGTGTTTAACATTGCTAAGTTATTTATTTTTTTGAAACATTTTATTTTGCATTCCATTTTTAATAAATTTACGATGCGTGAAAATTAAATTTGTCCTATTAATTTATGTATTTTGTTTTATTTGCCTAGGAAAGGCGAGTGCTACGCATTTAATGGGAGGAGAAATTACCTGGGCTTGCCAAGGTAATGGGAATTACATTTTTACTATGAAACTTTACAGAGATTGTAATGGTAATCCGCTCAATACTAATATTTCTTTGAGGGTTCATAATCATCCATCTGTTACTGCTATACCAATGCAGTTATTGAGTGATATTGACATTTCTCCTCAATGCAATGGCTCAGGACCGACAATTAGTTGTGCTACTGCCAATGGAAATGATCCAGGGGCAGTGGAGGAATTTATATTTCGTTCTAATTCAATCAACTTAGCTGGTGTACCTCCGCCCCAAGGTTGGGTCTTTACTTTTGATGATTGCTGCAGAAATTTGGCTATTAGTAATTTGGTAATAAATGGAGGTACAGGATTTACTTTACGAGCTGTAATGTATGCTTACAATGGAGCCAATACATCTCCTTGCTTTGATTCATCACCTGTATTTGCTCAGGTTCCTGCAGTAATTATTTGTAAGGGAAATGCCTTTACCTATAATCATAATGCTTACGATGTGGATAAAGATTCTTTGGTGTATTCTTTTGGTAATCCATTAGACTGGTTAAATGGAGCAGCTTGGGGGACGAATAGTCCTCCTGAGTTGTTTTTTCAGCCAGCTTACAGCGTTACAAGTCCATTTCCAGGTCCTGGACAAGGAATACCACCAAGTGTTCCAGCCACTTTAGATAATGCAACGGGAGAAATTTCATTTACCCCTAATTATACTGGAAATTTTGTAACGGTTATTTCTGTAAAATCATACCGTTGCGGAACGCTTGTATCTGAAATTTTCAGGGAGATTCAAGTAGTTGTAATTCAATGCGCACCTAATACTGCACCAACAGTTACTGCTCCTTTTGTTGATGCGATCACAGGTCAACAAACATCATTTATAGATACAGTGCAGGCTGGCGATTTTGTAAGTTTTTCAATAACAGCTACGGATAATGAATTTTTGCCAATTGGTGTAGCTCAAACTATTAGTGTTGCTGCTTCTGGTGGACAGTTTGGAGCTAATTTTAATGACCCATCAAATGGTTGCGCATTTCCACCTTGTGCGACGTTAAGTCCTGCTCCTCCAACAGTTCTTGCAAATAATGGAAGCATTACTTTTAACTGGCAAACTACCTGCGACCATGTAAATTTTTCGACCGATTGCTATGTTCCCAGCAATACTTACACATTTGTATTGCAATTTCAGGATGATGCTTGCCCAGCGCCTGCATACAGAATTGCTACAGTAGCCGTAGTGGTTGAAGCTCCGCCAATTTTACCGCCCCCACAACTTCGCTGCACCGATGTGCAAAGCAATGGAAATGTGGTGCTTTCTTGGATTCCAATAACGGATACTGAAGGGATTTTTAATACGTATATGATTTATTCATCTTCAGCTGCTGGTGGTCCTTACGTTTTGGTTGATAGTGTGTTGAGTATCAATCAAGCAAATGCAACACTTACAGGAACCAACGCGAATAACGCTCCTGTATACTATAGAATTAGAACACGTTCCAGCTGTGGAGGATTTGGTAGTGTTTTGAGTATACCTTCTAATACCATTGCCACTATGTTTGTTACAGCCACTGATGGTGGTTCTGGGCAAATTAATGTCGATTGGACAACGCTTTCAAATCCGCTTTTAACTACATCGGTTTTACCGTACACTGTGAATAAGCAAGTTTTGCCAGCTGCTTTGGCCTTTTACACTACTTCACAAACCAATTCAGCTACAGACTTTATGCAAGGTTGCTTGCAAACCATTAATTATCAGGTTTCGCTTCCCGACCAAAGCGGTTGTATTTCCCGTTCAAATATCAATGGTGGAGATTTTAGCAACGACCAGGCGCCAGATGCACCTGTTTTAGATTCCATTTCTGTAAATCCTTCAAACAATTCTGTTTATATCGGGTGGACGGCTTCATTGGCAACTGATGTGAGAGCTTATGTAATCTATCAAACTTCAAATGGAACCATCATACAAGTAGATACTGTTTTTGGTGGAAATGTAGAAGCTTTTATTGCGAATAGCAGAAATCCAAATTTGGCTTCGGTAAGTTTTTCTATTGCCGCAATTGACAGTTGCTTTAATTTAAGTCCAGTTTCAGCAGTGCACACCACTATTTTTAATAGGTACGATTTATCCTCTTGCGAAAATAAAGTTGAATTGCTCTTTTCTGCATATCAAGGATTTACTGTAAATTCTTATCAGGTGTTTGTAAAAGTTGATGACGGGAATTATCAATTACAAACAAGTTTGTCGGGAAGTGCTACCAATTATATTCAAAATAATTTAATTCCAAGTGCAACGTATTGTTTTATAGTGCAGGCAATAGGTGCAGGCGGTAGCAGCACATCTAACGAAATTTGTTTTTTAGCTAATGTGCAGGATTTGCCTGAATTTGCATATGTAAGAAAAGCAACTGTTACCAGTGATGGTTTTGCTTATTCACTGTGTTATATTGATACTGCTTCAGATGCCGCATTTTACAGGATTAAGCGAGCAAATTACCCAGGTACAAACTTTGAAACAATTGCCACTTTCCCAATTCCGGGAAATACTGATTTGGTAAATTTTACAGATTATGATGCGGCAACTTCTACGCAATCATATAGTTACAGATATTATTTAGTGGATAAATGTGAAAATGAATCAATGATTTCTAATGATGGTCGAACAATCTTGTTAAGAGGCGTTGCAGGAGATGGATTTGTGAATAGACTTAGATGGAATCCTTATTATGACTGGGATGCAGGTGTGGATCAATATAATATTTACCGTTCTCTAGATAAAGGTCTTAATTTTGAACTTATTGCAACTAAAGAAACAGATACCACTCTTATTGACCCTGTTATAAATTTAGTTGATACTGTTTTAGAATTTTGTTATTACGTAGAAGCTATAGAAAATCCAGGAAATCAATTTGGATTTAGAGATACTTCTTATTCGAATGTTATTTGCGTGGTACAGCAACCTACTATTTATATACCTAATGCTTTTAGGCCCACAAATCTATCAGGTAATAACTTATTTAAACCAATTGGTTTATATGAAACGCTTGCAAAAAATCATGAATTCAGAATTTTTAATCGTTGGGGTGAGCAGCTTTTTTACACTAAAGACACCAAAGAACCGTGGAATGGTAAGTATCTGAATAGTTATGTGCAAACTGGAGTTTATGTATATAGTGTGCGTTTTAGATTTCCTGATGGTACTTTATTCAATAAGCGAGGTTCTGTTTTGGTGTTAGATTAAGAATTGAATTGTTTTAAAAACAAAAACGCCCATTCTTTACGGAATGGGCGTTTTTATTATCTAATTGTTTGTTAGTGCCTTACAATTCTTCCTGAATTCCGCCTTTTTAACACCCTAGATCAAAAATCTCATTGAGTAATTTTTGCTTCTCCGTGAGTAAGAGTATTTTGAACTAAAGTTCTCCATTCTGATTCAATTAGATTGTGATTTCCATGATGTTTTCTGCTATTTCAAAGCTTTGGCTGGACTTACCTTTGATTTTCTTTCATTTAATTGTCTTTCAAGCTCTTTGTGAACTCTAAACGCTTAGGAAGTTATACTTATATGGGCTTCGATTCTTCGTTGTAATCGGTGATAGATGGGCTTGGTTTTTAAGTCGAACTTATTTATTATGAATGCTTTTAGGCTTTTTACGCATTTGCCATTACCAGAATGATGGTGAAAAAACACCCGATAAAGGCTTAAAAATTCCATTTTAGTTTTCTAAATGTTTTTTAGCAGGAAGGAAAAAGGCTAAGATAACTAGCAATATTCCAATGATAAGGAATATAATTCCTAAATCATTCATTCCCGAACTCGACTCATTTAATGCACCTAATAGTGAGAAAATAGTCATTAGAAATCCAAAGACACCAGTAATAATTCTTGGAATTAATTTTCTTTTTCTAATAAATACTACAAGACTTATTAAAGAAAATATTAAGAAGGCAACAGCCATAATTATCATCATAAATGCGGCTTCTAATGCTTTTTCAGTGCCTTGTGCACGTAAAACATTAGTATTTAATAAAGCTAAAAAAAGTAATAGTCCTTTATTCATAATACTTGTAGTCAATCGTATTAATTAACTGAACGGTAGGTGTTGAAACCCTTCTTACATGATTCTCGGGAAGAAGCGCGATTATTTGAACGCCATTAGAAGTTTTTGATTCCTTTGAAATTTCAGGTGCTGAAGTATCTTCCATGTAATACAAAAGATAATGTATTGTTCGTAATCCCTTTTCATTTAAATCAAATTTATAAGAAATGCCATCATTCCAATGCGCTATTCTGTAATAATGACTTCCACAATAGTAAGGTTCAATGTATTCTGTCGGCTCATCAAAATTCTCCCCTTCAATAAAATATTCCATTGTAGAAATAGCATCACAGTTTTTGCAATAAAATCCATCGTTTATAGCATTTAAGTCTATTTCATTTTTTCCGTTTTGAGTACTCCCATATTTGTTGTCAATGAATCTATAATTGAAAGTAGCATACATTTTCAGCGAATCGTAATTAGTTTTGAATGGCTTTTTTAAATAAATTCTTGGTTTTGCATAGTCCTCACCTTCCATGTAAATCATCAATGGTGGATTTTCTAATTTTATTTTTTTATTTAAATACTGCTCATTGTAATACCTGTTTTGCTCATTAAGTAAATACCCAATTTTGTTTGTTTTTAATTCGCGCTCAGAACAAAAAAGCAAGGTGTCGTTGCGCTTCCATTCCATTTGCTTTAACCTATTGGTATCGGTTCTTACCAATATTTCTCCTTGCCAGTAGCATGTTACTGAACAATATAAACTATCTTTATCATAATAGTTTTCGCTCGTTTTGAAGTAATATTCCTGCACACCAGTTTTAAGCACTTTACCATTTGTATCTAAATCAAAAGAATACAACTTGTTTTTTCTTTCCCCATAAACTGTAATGCTTTTTACTTTTTTCGACTTGTAAAAAGCTGCATCTCCAAAACTTACCTCCGATTGATAAAAACCATAAAACCTATTGTTAAATCCAGGTTTCATTCCTATAGACTCTTTGTAACTGTGGTCAAATTCAATTTGTTGAGCAACACTTAAGTGCATCCCAAAAAAGAATCCCCAAAAAAGAATAGTAATATTTTTTCTCATCTTCTCTATCAGTTAAAACGATTTTTTTTAAATATATTATTATTTCAAACATTTTGAAAACTTAATATACTTAATATACTTAATTCCTTAATGGTTAAAAATATAATTAATACATTTTATAAGCTTAATATTCTTAACTCCTTAATGGTCAAAAAATGTAATTAGTCCATTTTGCAAGGTAAAGTATATTTTTAAATACATATTAAATATGATAATTTACCCTACTTATAAGAATAACCAAAAAACTTATTTAATTTGCAAACATGAAAATTTCCAACATACTATCCCTCTCATTGTTTGTAATTGCAGTTGTTCTTGGTTCTTGCGGCGGTTCTGGCAAAAAAGCAACTTACAAAATCGAAAAAGCAAATTTTAATTTAGAAGCACCTCTTTTTAGTGGAGCCAATTCAACACAGGCAGAACATAAATTAGATTTATCTGCAATCAAAAAAGAGTTAGGTACAGACGCATCCGAAGTAAAATCAGCAAAGCTCACTAAAGCTGTTATCTATTTCCAAGATTCTGCATCAACTGATTTGGCCAACTCTATTGTAATGAGCCTTGCAGGCGATAAAGTAAATATGGCACAAATGGCAGTTGCCAATCCGCTTGAAGCCGGGAAAAAGGAAGTAATACTGAAAGGTTCTTCCGAAGCTGAAATTGCAGAGTTTTTCAATCAAACTATGATGTATATTGTGCTCGATGTAGATTTAAAAAACGACACCGAATCATCCTTAAAACTATCTGCAGACCTCGAATTTGAACTTGAATTTTAAAATTAGAAACTATGAAAAATCCAATAAACTTACTGTTACTATTTACACTACTTTTTACCTCAACTATCACTTTTGCCCAACAAGCCGACGATTTAATTGGTGTTTGGGAACCAAGTAACGGAAAAGTGCGCGTGAAAATCGAAAAAATAGGTACAAAATATTTTGGAAGAATCGTCTGGCTCAAAGCACCAATAGATTCAGTTACTAACAAACCTAAAGTAGATAAAAACAATCCAGATGAAGCTTTAAGAAATGTACCTTTAAAGGGATTTAGATTATTGAAAGATTTTACCTTTAAAAGTGCCGGTGAATGGACAGAAGGAACCATTTACGACCCCGAAAATGGCAGCACATATAGTTGCACCATAAAAATGAAAAATAAAAACACACTGGATATTCGGGGCTATATCGGAATTTCCGCATTTGGACGAACAGATGTTTGGAAACGATTAGAAATCAAGAAGCAATAATAAGTATGCCTAGAAAATTCTTTTTCCTATTTCTTGCAGTTCCTGTTATTGGCTTCGCTCAAATTGATTCAACTAACAATCAGCCCGTTGAAGAAGATTTTAGCCAATATGATAGCTACAATTTAGTAGACAAAGCCGCAAAAAAGTATTGCACTTCCAAAGTGTTCGACCTAAGTCCTTCAAAACTCATTTCCATTGGTTACGACTTTCAAGGTGGTTATGACTTAACTACAGATACACTTTTCAATCCCAATTCAAATCAATACGAAACCAGAAATGCTCCTGGTTTTAGCAACATTCAGTTTTCTCATGGCTTGCGATTGGCTGTAAATATTCCCGTAATTTCTAACAATGCCATCATCGTACAATTAGGAGCAAACTATGCTGAACAGCGTTATCAAATCAACAATTTAAAAAAGGGAATTGCACCTAACGACTTAATTACCAGCTTAAAAGAAAACGGCCTTCGCACTACAGGACTCAATACCACCATTTTCAAACCTTTCAACGAGAAGCATTTTTTACTTTTTCAAGCCTCTGCAGATTTAAATGGCGATTATGGCTTCAATTCCATCAATTTAAAATACCTCAGAACCTCCGCTGCTGCTATTTGGGGCTGGAAAAAAGGTGACAGAAAAATGATTGGTGTTGGATTTTCGAGAACTTACAGAGTCGGTGAAATGAACTATATTCCCGTTTTGTTACTCAATTACACAGCACCCAATCGTAAAAACGGTTGCGAAATTCTTTTCCCAGCACGTGCGCATTACCGACGTACTTTTTCGGCGAGGTCTTTGGCATTATTTGGCTACGAACTCGAAGGACAATCTTATCGCTTAGGAAGTCGTAACACATCACCTGCATTGCAAGACCTTGAGTTAAGACGCGGAGAGTTGCGCATTCGTGCAGTTTACGAACGTTCTATTTCCAGTTTCTTGTGGCTCTCAGCTCAGGCAGGTTTCCGTTACAATTATAGTTTCGATGCCGACCGCCTTCCCGACGGCAAAGAATTCTTCCGCGGCTTCTTTGGCGACCAAGCTTACGCCATGCAAAATACCTTAGGAAATACCTTTTATTGCATGGTCGGAATAAATCTGGTTAGTCCGTAATTTCAATTTTTTGGGCACGCCCTTTCAGGTCGCGTGTTCGCCTGCACAAGGTGCTTGGCTCACCCGCTCGTGCTACATTACAGTTAATATGTACTTCTGTAATTTATTAGGCAATGGATTATCAATAATGAAAAATTAATGATGAATAATTTTGGCGGGGGACTTGGTTTCGCCTTTTTGCCTTCGGCACGACTTCCTTTTGTCTTGACACAAAAGGAAGCAAAAAGTCAAGAAGCTTCGAAGAGCTGTCCTTCGGAC
>Ga0247831_1006217_pt1 | contig 14307 bp, 13 predicted proteins | sample LaCruzMarch2015__9_FD_192406 | JGI IMG/M metagenome (GOLD analysis project Ga0247831, IMG submission 192406) | Freshwater microbial communities from meromictic Lake La Cruz, Castile-La Mancha, Spain - LaCruzMarch2015_1m | ecosystem: Environmental > Aquatic > Freshwater > Lake | place: Spain...
TTGAAAGCGCCGAGCAATTGGTTGGCAAACTCAAAGAAGCAGGGGTCCTCTAATGGCAGTTCTCGTTGTTGCAGAGCACGATAATGCGTCGGTGAAGGACGCAACCAACAAAACAGTTACGGCCGCTTTGGCCTTGTCGTCGGATGTCGACGTGCTGGTCGCGGGCCTTAGTGCCGGTGCCGCCGCTAGCGCCGCTGCCGGTATCGCAGGGGTTCGCAAAGTCCTCCACGCTGAAGGCGAAGCCTTTGAGCAAAATGTCGCTGAAGCTGTTGAAGGCCTGATTGTGCCTTTGATGGCCAATTATGACGCCGTTTTGTTTGCGGCCACCGCAACCGGTAAAAATGCGGCACCCCGCATCGCCGCCGCTTTGGACGTGTCACCAATCTCGGAAATCCAAGAAGTCGTCAATGCATCCACCTTTGTGCGCCCCATCTATGCGGGTAACGCACTGGAGACGATTGAAACCTCTGACGCCAAAAAGGTGATCACAGTTCGTACCACTGCCTTTGCCGCTGCAGGTGCCAGTGGTTCTGCGGCGGTGGAAACAGTCACAGCCGGCGCACCTTCCGCCACTGTGGTGTTCAAGGGCGCTGAGATCGTTAAGTCCGACCGTCCAGAACTAGCAGGGGCCAAGCGCGTTGTCTCCGGTGGCCGTGCCATGGGCTCGGCGGACGAGTTCCACACTGTGATCGAGCCTTTGGCCGATAAATTGGGTGCGGCAGTTGGTGCATCGCGTGCGGCTGTGGACGCAGGCTATGCGCCGAATGACTATCAGGTTGGCCAGACCGGCAAGGTTGTCGCGCCTGAGCTTTACGTCGCTGTCGGGATTTCCGGTGCCATCCAGCATTTGGCTGGCATGAAGGATTCCAAGGTCATCGTCGCGATCAACAAGGATGCTGACGCGCCTATCTTCGCCATTGCCGATTATGGCTTGGTTGCGGACTATAAGTCAGCCGTGCCAGAGCTGATGGGTGAATTGGCGAAAGCCGGTCTTTAATCTTTATCTGGACCTTCGGAAACAACACTGAAAACCAACGCTTCCCTGCTTTGCAGGGAAGCGTTTTTGTTAGGTGACCTTAGAGTTTAGAGCTGAAAGCGCCGGTCTTGCGCAGCCAGATAAGCAAAGCGCTTCACCTCGCGGCGACCACGCGTGACTGTATCGAGGACAAGGCCTGAAAATACCGAAATCACCGCTGTAATCATCAGAGCGCTGGCTAAAATGGCGGTCGGGAAGCGGGATACGAGGCCTGTCGCTAAGAACTCCATCACCACCGGAATGCCAAGTCCTAAGGCTATGAGTGCGAGTACAGCGCCTAAAATACTAAAGACCGCCAAGGGGCGTTCCTCGCGCACAAACAGGCCGATAATAGAGACGATGCGAATGCCATCGCGAATGGTATTGAGCTTGGAAATCGACCCCTCGGGTCGTTCGGCATAGGGGGTTGGTTGTTCCTTAATGGTCATACGCAGCTCAAGGGCGTGAACCATCAGCTCCGTCTCAATCTCAAACCCACTCGAATGGGCCGGGAAAGACTTCACAAATCGGCGAGAAAAAATCTTATAGCCTGACAGCATATCGGTGGTCATTTGGCCAAAGACAGCGCTGACCAAACCGGTCAGCAAGCGATTGCCAAAGCGGTGGCCGGGCCGATAGGCCTTCACCGCGGTGTCGACGCGGGCGCCATTAACCAGATCGGCATGGGAGGAGATCATCAGATCAATCAATTGCGGGGCTGAAGGCGCGTGATAGGTGGCATCGCCATCAATCATCACATAGATATCGGCCTCAATGTCGGCAAACATCCGGCGAACAACTTCACCTTTACCGGGGCGATCTTCGCGACGCACAATTGCACCAGCGGCGACCGCGCGCTCAAATGTGTTATCGGTCGAACGATTATCATAGACATAGATCTTGGCGTTGGGCAGCGCGTGAGCAAAGTCTTTAACGACCGTCGCGACGGTCGCACCCTCATTGAAGCAGGGCACCAGCACCGCAATCGACAGATCGTGTTTATCTAAGTCTGACATCAGAACCTCTATGCCACTTTGCCATAGGGTGGGTTGGCCCAATTACGAAGCGGGATTCGCACCAATCGCCCAAGGTCCCCAAGGAGGGGGTCCCATGCGATCATACACGAATTGCCACAGTCAGACAGAGTAGCTAGAGGGGGGGTTAGATTCTCGGCGATGGGCACATCGCGGCTCGATTGAGGAAAACGGCATGTCTGAACAAGTCCAAGATGTCACGGCTCAAACCAAGCAGCGCTCTGGCTTAGACCTCCTCGATTTTTTCTGCCAAGGTTGGCGGCCCCATGTTCTGATCCTTTTGGTCTTGCTTGCTTGCGCTCTACCTGGCTTTGTGGCGCTTCAGCCTTTGGACCGCGATGAGAGCCGCTTTGCGCAAGCGACCACTCAAATGTTCGAAACGAGCGATTTCATCCGCATCAGCTTTCAAGACGAGCCCCGGAACAAAAAGCCCATCGGCATTCACTGGCTGCAGGCGGCAACTGCAGGCCCCCTCAATGGACCAGAGACCCGCACGATCCAGGCATTTAGGATTCCATCTCTATTGGGTGCGGGCTTAACGGCTTGGTGCGTGTTTCAGATCGGGGCCTTGCTTTATAGCCGTCGAGTTGGGTTGTTGGCTGGCCTTGCCATTGCCTGTGGCCTCTTATTGTCGACCGAAGCAGGTATAGCGAAAACCGATGCGGCACTCGCCGGCTTTACCGCCTTAGCTTATCTGGGGCTAGCAAAGCTGCGGGCATCGCCTTCAGGTAAAGCAAGAGATTGGGCACCTTGGGCGCTGTGGATTGGCCTTGGCATGGCGGCTTTGATCAAAGGCCCCATCGGACCACTCTTAGTGATCCTATCGGGCGTCATGTTGCTCGTGTGGGAACGTGATTTTAGTTGGGTGAAACGGGCCTTGCACTGGCCTTCGATGCTTCTCGCGGCGGCCATCGTTCTGCCGTGGTACATCGCAATCTGGCAAGCGACCAATGGCCAGTTCTTCTTCGATGCTGTTGGCCAAGACCTTGCACCCAAGCTTGCCGGACAGTCTGAGAATAAGAGCGTGCCGCCCGGTGCCCATCTCTTGCTGTCACCGATTATATTTTGGCCAGGCAGCATCTTGATTCCGCTTGCACTTTGGACAGCGTGGCGAGAGCGTCAAGATGCACGCGTGCGCTTTCTACTTGCTTGGCTGATACCTGGCTGGTTGATGTTTGAAGCAGCCCCAGCGAAGCTCGCACATTATACGTTGCCGGTTCACGGCGCTGTCTTGCTCTTAGGAGCGATTGGCCTTCTGGGTGCAGGTTGGCACAAAGCGTGGCTGCGCTGGACAAGTGTGGTCCTTTTAGGCTTCGGAACTTTGATCATGACGGCGCTGCCGCTTGTCCTCGCGCAGGATGTTGCAGCGGGTGCACAGAGCAAGGCCCTGCAAGCCAGTGCAGCGATTGGCTTTGCCGGATTAGTCGCACTTGCGATGGTGCTGCGCCAATCACGCTGGGCTGGCGGAGCCTTGATTGGCAGCGCTATCATCGCCAGTCTTGCAATCAAAGTCCTGTTCGTGCCGTCGATCCCGCAATTGGATTTAAGTCAGCGCGTTTCTGCCGCCTTGGTCCAAGAGGGTTTGCACCCACGCTTGTCGCCCGGACAGCCGGGTCCTTTGATTGGCGCAGGCTATCAAGAGCCCAGCCTGATCTTCCTGACACGAAGTGATTCAGCCCTTTCCAGCGTGACAGCGGCTGTGGCCGCGGCAAAACCCGGTGTAGGCCTTGTGGTCAATGCTGACCCAAAATTTGAGGCCCCGCTGATCGACGCCTTGGCACAAAAGGGCTTAAACGTCGCATGGCGCGGTGCGCCGCTCGCGGGTCTCAACTACTCAAAGGGCGACGAGGTCACCCTTAAGATGGGTGAGGTCGTGGCTAGCCCTAAACGTACTCAGGCGAGCGGCCCCCAGCGCTAGACCGTGGTGTGTGCGCCGCAGGTGGCGCAAACTCCAGGTAGGCTTGGCGAATGTCGGACGCTAGGTGCAGCAATTTGGGCAAAAGCTCACCAATCGCGCGATCATCGCTCAAGGCCGAGCGAATAAAGCGCACAGTTACCGCTGCCAGAACCTCCGGTCCATCGCCTGCAGAAGGCCTTAAGACTGGAACCGCAATGTTGATTTCGCCGCCAATGGGTTTCGCATCAAAGGCAAAACCGCGTGTGCGAATGTCTTCCAATTGCCCTTTAAGCGACGTATGCCCCTGGCGATGGAGGCCAATTTCCTCCAGCAAATTGCGTTTATGCGAGGTCTCAAACGCTTGCACGACTTGGCCAGCACCGGATTCAAACAGATCCAAATGGGCACCACTGGTTAGGCGATTGAGGGCAAGCGGGCTGGTCCGATCTGTCGCAGCCCGCAAAATCAAGTCAGAGCCTGTCAGAGTCCAAATCCCAACTGGCCAGAGGATCTGCTTACCCAGAGAGGCGATTAGAGGCCAAGCCCCTTCCCGGATCCAAGCTTCGTTTTGCGCACCCTCAGCGAGATTGGTTACTGCCAAGGTGGGACGATAACGATCATCCATTTCATCGCGAATCACAAAGCCGCCCTGACACAGGGTTTCTAGAATGCGATAGGCGGTTGTTCGCGGGACACGGGCACGCTCTGCCACTTCAGTGACAGTCATACCGTCTTGACCGTTTAGCGCGCGAAGCGCCTCTAAACCGCGAAGTAAGGCTCGTATTGGGCGCACTGCCTCTGAATGGTCTTCTATCATTAGGTAACCCCTTATCTCCGGGTGCGCACTCGATCCCCCATAGAAAAGAATGTGACTAATTTTATTGACACAATAATGCGTCCAAATTTTTGGAATATCAAGCTCTATCGCGCAGGCCGCTGTGCTAATAGGCTATTTGGCGGTGATAACTCGCAGGAGCATCGCAAGCGCCAGCACGGGAGCGACCAAAATGACGCTGAAATGCCCAAAGGGCGGGCGAGCAAATTTCCAAAAATAATACAAAAAGCTTTGTAATTTTGCTATTTCGACGCGCCACGACGCCGTTTGACTGGTTCCGCCTATGTGTGTGGCGCGTGCGCTTGGATCAAATATGACCTTGCCGCCACCCAGGCGATAACGATGGCAGAGATCAATATCCTCAACATGGAGGAAATACGCTTCGTCAAAACCGCCAATCTGCCAGAATGCGTCGGCACGGGTCACCATCAACGCACCTGAAACAACTGGGGTCTCGATCGGGCACGTGGGCAAGGGCTCGCGGTTGCGGTTAAAGTCCCGCCATATACCCGCCTGCTCACTAGGGCGGCCCGCGCCTAAAAAACTGACGCAGGCAGACCACACGGACAATTTTCCACGTCGGGCACCGCGTTGCTCAAGGCCTTGCGGGTCACAAATGCACCCGCCAACGAGCACAGGCCCAGATGCATCGGCGAGCGAGGCCATTTGCGCTAAAGCATCAGGCTCAACCACGCAGTCAGGATTCACAAATGCCAGCATGGAGCTAGTCGCGTGCTTTGCGCCAAGATTGCACGCACGGCTAAACCCGACATTGCCATGCCCGCTTATGAGCTTCAAACGCGGCTCGGCCTCTGTCCAAGCGCTCAATTCTGTTACGAACTCATCGGGATTGCCGTTATTGACGAGGATGATTTCCTCACAATCCGGACTTGCCAGCAGGTTTGTCAAACAAGCACGAAGAATATCCCCGCTATTATAGGTCACAACGACTGCGCTGATGCGCGCCTCAACCCGCACGGCGCTCTCTCAAATCGTCCGCCCACCAGCGTGGGTTGCGCAACATGAACGAGAAAGCAATCAAAGTGGCGAAGCTCGCCCAAACCCACTCTCTCCAGGCCGAATGACTAAAGCCCCAATTGAGAGCAAGAAAGGTTAGACCGCCAACCAAAGCCGCTGTAGCGACGCGGTACTGCCCAAACACGCGAATCGCCACAACGCCTGCCATGATCAGCGTAACCGATGCCAAAAGCGCCCCAATTCCACCTGTTTCCAGCCAGATATGCATTGGCGCAGCATGGGGGTGCAATTGAATAATTGGCCACTCAAATCCACCATACATGATCGGCGTATCAAAGGTGCTACCCGCTCCTAATCCCCAGCCTGTCAGCGGCTTTTGAGCGATATAATTAGAAGCCGTCTCCCACATCTGCGCCCGACGGCCATAGGATAAGGACATCTTGTCGCCGGGCAATAGCTGAAACGCGACCTTCGCGATTGCAGGATATATCAAAGGCGCAGCGGCAATTAGAGCTGCCGAGCCACCCGTCACCATGCCCAAAGCCAAGCGCGGAAAGCTCAAAGCAAACAAGGCAGCGATGGTGCCCACGGCAAGGCCCAAAACGTTGATGTCTGTCCCAAACTGAAGTGATACGAAAATCGATAAGGCAACCAAAAGAAAGCGGATGCGGGCATCAGACATTTGCTGATAAAGACACGCATAAGCGACCCAAAAGAGGGTGAGGGTCGCAGAAGCAGCGCGGCCCATATCCCCCGCAATCTCTAAAGGCTCTTTGTCTGGAGAAGCAAACCTGTTCATCGCATAGTGATTTATGGCTTCACTTACCAAAATGCCCAGAGACACAAAGACACCTGCAATAATGGCGCGTTGTGCCAAGAGGCGGTCTTCACCTTGGCAGCCATAGACTGCCCAAATGCCGATCGGTGCCAAGACAAAGACAGCGGCCAGCCGCCGAGTTGTCTCTGCGGCTAGGTCGCCGGCTGGAGACCAGAGCGAGGTTAACAGCACCCAAATCACAAACAAGAACAAACACAGCCACGTTCCGCCGTGCCTCTTCAAGGCAGCAACAAAGGCTTTATCGAGCGACTGGCCCGGCGCTCTGAAGCCGTAAATCAACCCCCATAGCCCCGCGATCCCCAAGCTCATAGCGAGGCCCGTAACACCGGTACCGGCAAAAAAGCCAAAAGCAATTCCAAAGGCCCCCGCGATTTTCGCGCGGGGATCTAAAGGTCTGTTTGGACTGGGGTCTAAAGGCACAGTACTCACGCAAGCGTCTCTTTCAGATCAGGGGCCAAACTCTCTGCCGTCAGGATCGCGACCGCCTCGTCCAATGTCATGATCTCTTGCGCTTGGCTGCCAAAGCGACGCAGGGCGACTTTGCCCTCTTCCGCCTCACGTCGTCCCACCACCGCCATGACAGGCACTTTGGCGAGGGAATGCTCCCGCACTTTGTAATTGATCTTCTCATTGCGCAGATCGGTTTCAACACGAATGCCCGCCCGCTTAAAGCGCGCCGCAACTTCGTGCCCATAATCATTGGCTTCAGACGTGATGGTCGCAACAACCGCTTGGACCGGGGCCAGCCATGTTGGCAAAGCGCCGGAGTAGTTTTCGATCATAATGCCGATAAAGCGCTCAAACGTGCCAAAAACAGCGCGGTGCAACATCACCGGGCGATGTTTTAAGCCGTCTTCGCCGGTATAGACCGCATCCAGCCGTTCGGGCAGGACATAGTCCAGCTGGAACGTACCGCATTGCCACGTGCGACCAATGGCGTCAGTCAGGTGGAATTCCAGCTTTGGACCGTAAAAGGCACCGTCGCCTTCCGCGATTACGAAATCGACTCCAACACTGGTCAAAGCATCGGCCAAGGCTTTTTCGGCCTTATCCCACGTCTCGTCCGTACCTGCCCGCTTTCCTGGCCGCGTTGCCAAACGGTAATGAATGTTGGTGAGACCACAGGCGGTATAGGCGCGATTGAACAGGTTTAAGAAGCGCTTGGTCTCCTCACCAATCTGATCTTCGCGGCAGAAGATGTGCGCATCGTCCTGAGTCATCTGGCGAACCCGCATTAAGCCGTGCAGGGCACCGTTGGCTTCATTGCGGTGGCAACAGCCAAATTCAGCCATCCGGATCGGCAGATCGCGATAGCTACGCTGGTCAGACTTGAAAATCTGAATGTGGGCCGGGCAATTCATCGGTTTTAGCGCCAACAAATCTGCTTCGCCAGAGAAGATGGGCGCACCTTCCTCGACTGAAGGGGCTTCATCGGGCACGACGAACATGTTTTCGCGGAATTTCTCCCAATGGCCCGATTGTTCCCAGAATTTTGACGCCAAAAGCTGGGGTGTTTTCACTTCAACATAGCCATCGGCATCAAGCTGGCGACGGATAAAGGCCTCCAGCGTGCGCCAGATCATATAGCCCTTGGGGTGCCAGAAGACCGAGCCTTGCGCCTCTTCTTGGAAGTGGAACAGATCAAGCGACTTACCAATCTTGCGGTGGTCGCGCTTTTCAGCCTCTTCCAAGCGCATCAAATGATCGGCCAATTGCTTATCATCGGCCCAAGCCGTGCCATAAATCCGCTGCAGCTGCGGGTTCTTGGGGTCGCCACGCCAATAAGCGCCAGCCAGCTTCATCAGCTTAAAGGCTTTGCCCAACCGACCGGTCGACGGCAAATGCGGCCCACGACACAAGTCCTTCCAGCTATCGCCTTGGCGGTAAACCGTGATGACTTCGCCCGGCGGGATGATGTCGTCGATGATATTGGCCTTAAACGTCTCACCAATCGCATTGAAATGTGCGATGGCGGCGTCGCGATCCATTTCCTCGCGCACGATGGGAAGGTCGGCATCGACAATCTCGCGCATGCGCTTTTCGATGGCTTCAAAGTCGTCGGTCGAGAATTTTTCTTCCCGGTAAAAGTCGTAATAGAAGCCATCTTCAACCGTTGGCCCAATCGTCACCTGCGTACCGGGGAAAAGCTCTTGCACGGCTTGGGCCAGTACGTGGGCGGTGTCGTGGCGAAGCACTTCGAGGCCATCGGCGCTGTCGCGCGTGACCAGTTCAAACTTCCCGCCGTGATCGAGCGGGCGGCTTAAGTCCCACCAGTGACCATCGACCTTTGCGGCGACGACTTTCTTGGCGAGGGATTTGGAAATGCCTTCGGCAATGGCCAAAGGCGTAACCTGCGGCTCATAGTGGCGGACGGCACCATCGGGGAATTCTAAGTTGATCATTTTGTTTACTGCCAGAGTGGAATTTCAAAGAGTAGCTTGCGTAGGAGTGCTTTGACCGTTCAACGTGCCATCTGCCCCATTCGGTTCGGCAAGACGTGCACCTAATTTCCAATCGCCATAGCACCAAGGCGTGAAGGCCGAGACTTCCTCGCAGGTGAGGGGTGCAGGATCATAACCAGACCCGCCACCAGGACGACATCGGCAGACCCGGGCGAACCCCATCCAAGATCCTCGCCAAGCGCCAAATTGGCGAACACAGTCTGCAGCATAATCGGAACAGCTTGGCAAATAACGACATTGTTGACCGATCAGCGGCGACAAGGTCACCTTGTAAACGCGCTGCGCGGCCAGAAGCGCCCGTGCCGGTACAGAAAGGGTCGTTGGTGTTGCCATGATTTTGTCAGCTGCGTCGTCAATCTGATTGGAAGCCAGAGCCGCTACATCCGGTGCCAAACCTCAGAGAAGAGAAGTCTATGTGGAACAGTCAGGCAGGGTGAAATCTTGCCGCAGCGAAGCGCCCTGCCGCGCCTCGCCGGCTTTAGTCAGTAGTCAAATGGGCAAACAGAATGGCAAACATCATCAGGCTCTATACCGCGATATAGGGTGGCTTGTCACCACCCCTTCAGTTAGATTTCACCTGTGGCCGCTTGCTTGGCCAATGCGCGCTCACACGCCTCCACAGCTGCCTCGAATGCCAAAAGCGCGGAGGTGTGGCGCGGGGGATATTCTTTGACGGCTTCGAGGTAGCGTAATTCCCAGAAACGCCCGGTCGGGGCGGGGCCTTCGCCTTTCAACATCGCCTTAAACGCATCACGTGCGGCACGGATTTCATCGGCGGTGGCACCCACAATATGGCGCATCAAAATGCTGGCGCTCGCTTGCCCTAAAGCGCACGCCTTTGGCTCAATCCCCGCCGCGATGACCTGACCATCCTGCAGACGAACATCCAATTCGATCTCAGACCCGCATAAGCGAGAAACCCGATGCGACCGCCCATCAGGGCCTTCCAGCAAACCGACACGGGGAATGTCAGCCGCCAGTTCCAGAACGCGCGAAGAATAAAGGTCTTGGCTCATGAGGCCTACATAGGGATTTGTTGGGGCGTTGGAAGGGCATGATGGCGGCTTTGCGCCTTCCAACGGTATTTCTGATGTGCTTCAATAAGGATTATGATTATTGAGCATGTTATTGCCCTCTGCAGATCATTTGAGTCTGAAAGCCTCGCCTTTTGGGTTGACGGAGGTTGGGGGGTAGACGCACTTTTGGGCCGACAGACCCGATCTCATTCAGATCTCGACTTTGCTGTCAAACACGAAGACCTATCTGCCTTCCAAAGCGTAATGGAGCTTCAAGGCTATGTGCGTGTCCTCTCTTCAGAAGGCGCAGAGTGGAACTGGGTCTTTCGGCACACAAGCGGTCGAACTGTCGACTTGCACGCGTTTGTCCTTGACCAACATGGCAATGGCTTACTGGGTGACCCAGCCAATGGTGAGATGTACTCGGCCGGAGCCTTTGAGGGTATAGGGCGCATTGGCTCAACCAATGTCAGCTGCATCGCCGCGCCTTTCGTCCTCGGGTTCCGCAATGGTTTCGAGCCCCGTGATGTTGACTATCATGACGTCAATGCCCTTTGCGCCCAGTTTGGTTTGGCATTGCCATGCCGGTTTCAAGCGAAACAGGATAAGCAATCCAATTAAGCTAACGGATCACACGAACCGCTGGCTACAGGTGTTTGCCTCGCTGTCACCGCTTGCGAATAACACTAGCAAAGAAACTGAAGGCTTCGTGGAAGGTTGGGTGCCAGCTTTCGTCAAGCGTTAGGTCTATTGGATGCCAAAAGAATGTAAAAATATGGCCATGGTCGTCTTTAGTGGCATATGACCATGTATCGAGAAGCCCCGTTGAATGCCACCTATAGAAATGCCAAGTCGTCTGGTCGGGACTGATCAGCGCGCTGCCAAATGGCTCCATGGGATCGGGGCAGACCAAACCGCTTTCTTCAAAAAGTTCGCGCTTTGCCGCATCTGAAGGGGTCTCACCCTTTTCAATCGTTCCTTTAACAAACTGGCGCCCGGCCAAAGGATGGATGAAGGCAAGAACTTCCAACCTCCGATCTGGGGTTCTGGTAACGACTGGGCAGGCTTTCTGGACGTTCAGCATGAGACAATGAAGGCTAGTGGTTTATTCGATGTCAATGTCGCACATCGCACGCATTCCTGCCAACCTTGAATTAATGCGACCGGTTTCAGAGACCCAATGTTAATCCAAATGAATTAGAAGAGGTATGGAATTATTGCGAGTATACCGCCTTGATACGTCCATATGCGCTGCACAGACACTTTGCCAAAGTCCGACAGGAAACCCCCTTCATCGTCTTGATGATTGTGATCGCGGGCAGTGCATTTGCCCTAACATCCAATCATATTTGGCCATTGATTTGGGCGGCCGGGTTTGTAGCGCTGTTTATGGTGGACATTTGGTTTGCCGGCTGGTTGCTGCGAAGTGGGCGCGATCATTTGCGTACCAAGACCGCGGCAATCCAGTTAGGTGCGATCTGCGGCCTAACCGTTTGCGGCTTCATGATCGCCCCGATTGCGATGATCTCGACGAATGATTTGGCCTTGGCGATTGCCGCAACGGCTATGTTGGCCGCTTCTGCGACCAGGGCCACGGGCATTTTGTCGATCTCCCGCCTTTCTGGCAGCATAACCTTAGCGCCATTTGTAGTGTTGCCGGTGCTGAGCTTATTGTACCCGCTGATTGACCATAAAAGTCCCTCGGAGTTCAGCCACTACGTCGCCTGTCTAGCTGCTATCTGCTCGCTTGCTTATTCTATCATTGCTTGGCACGGGCGCGATGTTGTTGAGCAAAAACTTGAGCGCGCCCGCAAAGAAGCTTTGGCGCAAGGCCGCGCCGCTGCGCGTGATGCAATGATCTCAAAATTGATCTTCAAACATACCAGCATGCGCGCCGCCCTATTTGATACCGAGGCCCGCTTTATTGCGGTTAATGAGGCGTGGCTTGGGGCGGGCCAGCTGAGCGAGCAGGACGTCTTAGGCAAAACCATGGCCGAAGCTATGCCTTCAGCTAAGCAGGACTGGCAACAAGCAATCGCCTTGGCCCTGACTGGGGCCAGCAGCCAACAAGCAGGCGACCACCGGGTGCGGGTGGACGGGGTAGAAGTCTATCTCGATTGGGAAGTACACCCTTGGTATACGCCCAACGGCAAGATTGGCGGGGCGATTGGCTATGCTCAAGACGTCACCGAGGTTTCCCTCGCGCGCGCAGATGAAAAAGCCAAACAACAACGTTTGACCGTTATGATTGCGCGCGCGCAAGAGGCCTTGGACGAGAAGCGCAAACTCTTGGAAGAAATCTGTGGTCCAGAAGTGTTGAGTTTAAAGCCAAGCCGGCCCTCTTGGCATGAGAAACTCGAGATTTTGAAAGAGCCGCTCGATATGTCGGGGGATCAAGACCCAAACAATCAAAGTGCCGGGCAATTGTTGGCAGGCTTTGAGCGCGTTCTGAGCGATATCGACCAACGTGACAATTTGCTGGCGACTGCCGTGCAACAATTGAGCGAAGCTCGCCTGAATGCAGAGATCGCCAGCCAAGCGAAATCACAATTAATGGCCAATGTCAGCCATGAACTGCGCACCCCGCTTCACGCCATTCTGGGCTATACTGAAATGCTGATCGAAGATGCCGAACAGGACGGCAGGCAAGATGCTGCCCGTGATGCGCGCAAGGTTCAGGATTCAGCCCATCACCTCTTGAAATTGATCAATAAAATCCTCGACCTTGCAAAGATTGAAGCGGGCAAAATGGAAATCACCCACGAACCGGTAAACTTGGCCGAGCTGGCTGATGAAGTCCTGCAGAGCTTGGGCCCTTTAGCAAAAAATCGTGGCAATCAAATGATTTTGGCAAGTCCAGACGACCCGATCGTCGTTCTAACCGATGGGTTCCGCCTGCGCCAATGTTTGATGAACCTCATCTCCAATGCGATCAAATTCACTCAAGATGGGCAAGTCGCTGTCACGTTTGAGAAACAGCGCACAGCAACAGGGCGTGCACAGTACGAAATCAAAGTGGCCGACACAGGCATTGGGATGAGCGCGGAAGCTCAATCCCGATTGTTTGAGCCGTTCCAACAGGGTGATGGCTCGGTGACGCGCGTTTATGGCGGAACCGGCCTTGGCCTCGCCCTTACCCGCGAAATGATGCAACTCCTCGGTGGAACTGTTGGTGTAGAAAGCGTTGCCGGACTTGGATCAACCTTTACCCTCTCGCTGCCCGCCAAAGGCTTGCAGGCCAAGGATGTCGATGTGCAGATTGCGGCAGACGAGGCTGCGCCATTAATCCTCGTGATCGATGATGATGAAGTCAGCAATACGTTGGCGCTGCGGGCCGCTCAAAGCCTAGGCCTGAATAGCGCGATGGCGTCTACAGGCAGTTCGGCCCTCGCCTATTTGGCCAATCGCGTCGTTGATCTTGTAATCTTAAACCTCGAACTGCCAGATATGGACGGTTATGCCTGTCTGGCCGCTCTGCGCACCAATGCAGCGCTGAATGACACACCAATTGTTGTGATTGCGGCCGATGATGATCAACGCAAGTCGATCGCCCTTGGCGCACAAGAGCATTTCATGAAGCCAGTTTTAGGCTCAGTTTTGGGCGCTGCGATTGCGCGGCTCATCCGTCCGAAGAACGAAATCCTCGATGCCGAAACCATTGAGTTGCCGCGCTATCGCCAATGGAAAGCCAAAGCATGACCTATGGGACACAGTTTTGTCTATTCAAATGCCTGCAAATCATGAAATTGCTGAACGGGAAGTAACAGGGGACAGTCATGCAAAGAATTTTGCTGGCCGAGGATCATGACGACAATCGCGAAATGCTGATGCGTCGTCTTACACGGGCTGGATTTGAAGTGCGCGGGGCCAGCGACGGTCAAGACGCCCTAACCCAAGCTTTGGCATGGAAGCCAGACCTCGTGCTGATGGATGTATCCATGCCGATTATGTCGGGCCTCGATGCGACGCGCATGATCCGCGCGAAGCTTGGCGCGACCATCAAGGTTATTGCTTTGACCGCCCATGCGATGAACGAATCCCGCGAAGCGTGCTTTGAAGCAGGCTGTGATGCCTTTGCCACCAAGCCGGTGGATTGGCCGAACCTGATGGAAGAAATGAACCGCCAATTTCAGGGGAGGCCAACGGCATGACCGAAGACTTCCAAAATCAATTTGCCAACACCAACATCCTAATTGTCGACGACATGCAGGATAACATCGATGTGCTGGCCC
>Ga0247831_1006220_pt1 | contig 14304 bp, 18 predicted proteins | sample LaCruzMarch2015__9_FD_192406 | JGI IMG/M metagenome (GOLD analysis project Ga0247831, IMG submission 192406) | Freshwater microbial communities from meromictic Lake La Cruz, Castile-La Mancha, Spain - LaCruzMarch2015_1m | ecosystem: Environmental > Aquatic > Freshwater > Lake | place: Spain...
TGTAGCCGATGTTGTATATGCTGTTATGATGATAGATAGTAAAGCTACCCCGCCAATTATCATCTCTACGCCAATTTGGCTATACGTAACAACAGAAAAAGCACCAAAAATAATCATAGCCATTGCAATGAAGTATGCACCATAAATTAGTCTACGCCGATGCCTCCAGGAAGGGCCTTGTGCAATAGCTTTATCTGATGCTTCTATGTTTTGTCTTCTACGTATATTAAAATTATTCCATGCCATCATTAAATTAGACCACATAGCTATATTTTTCCTGCGTTAAGTTGTCTCTGAAGCTCACTGATGGTCATTCTGCCCCATACCCCGTCGTCCTTTAGCCCCAGCTTACGCTGTACAGCTTTCCTGGTCATTGTTCCCATTTGGCCATCGGCTTTTACCCCAGCCCACTCCTGGATAGCACGGGTTGTCATTGGGCCTGGTTTCCCATCTGGAATGCCTTTATATAAGCCTTTGGCTTTCAGAGCTGTTTGCCAAGCTTTCCAGGTTGCGGCATCTAGGTTGCCACTTACTGATGATGGCGGTGGCTCTACTGATGGGCTGCCTTGCAAATAAGGCACGGGATCAACCTGTCCACCAGTTTTTGTAGTCCTAACTTCGAAGTGGAGGTGGTCGCCTGTGGACAGGCCTGTGGTTCCTGAAGTATATACGAAGTCTCCAGTTTTTACTCTCTGACCAACTTTAAGTGCTGACTGATGTGCTCCGTGGTAATAAGTAGTAAAAAGATTATTTTCATGCTGAATGGTTACAACGTTTCCACCAGACTGACGCTGCTGTTGCAACCTGCTTAGCTTATGCCAGTCTGGGGATACATGAACAACGATGCCGTCTTGTGCAGAGGTAACTGGAAAGCTACCCCCCACGTCAACACCATTATGAAATGATCTCTTTTTGGTAACTGGATGTACTCTCCATCCAAACGGACTTCTAATTGTTTTGCCTTTAGGCCAAGGGTTAGTTAGTTTCATGATTCTCCAATCAAGGTCTATTTTATTATATCATTAGAAATAAAGTAGTGTATAATTATGCTATGACTCAGCAAAATATTTATACACTAAGCGATACTACCGCTACCAAGATTACCCCGAGTGGAACACATTCTGGAATGGACATAACTGTTCAAAACATCAATGCTTCTGGATATATTTATATTGGCAATGATGACGTTACTGACTCAGTTTTTGGATATAGACTACTTCCTAATCATGCCTGGTCAATTGAGCTTCCAGGTCGTGACGAGCTATGGCTAACTGCACAAACCAATGGTATGCAAGCAGCCGTACTGATTACGTCTTTGGAACAGCAAGACTGATGGCCAGATTTACCCACCCAGCTTTTGGCGATACTGATGGGCTAACTACAGAAATTAAATCATATAGCCCAGTATGGTCTGGCACTGGTTTAGTTTTTACTGGCACTCCAACAACTGGATTTTATGTTAAAATTGGAAATCTTATTCAATTACAAATTGACGTTATCTTTACAAACGTTAGCAACTTTGGAACTGGCCAATATTCTTTAACACTTCCAGTTGCATCTAAATACCACACTGATGTTTACGGTGGTTCTATCCACGATGTTGGCAATGGAGGAGTGGTTGACCACTATAGCCTTAAGGGTCACCTAGACATTTCCAGTACAAGCATGACTCTTTGGGATTTAAAAGCTAGTGGATTAGATGAACCATTTGATCACAATTCTCCGTTTGTGTTGACCACAGCAGATAAATTCCACATGTCATTTAGCTATATTGCAGAATAATTAAGCAGCTAAAGCTGTGATTTTATCAGGGTTAAATCCTGACCAAGAATCATTCTCTGTAACAACAACAGGAGCTGCTTTGTATCCCATTTCAATTAGTTTGTCTAATTCTGCGGGGTTATCAACAATATCAACTGTCTCATAATATACCCCCAATTTATCCATCATTCTTTTTGTAGCATCACATTGGACACAATTGGGCTTAGTATAAACAGTTGTCATTGGTTTTCTCCTTTAGTTGAATGTATTTATTATACATGTGTTTTATTCTTTGTTCTGTCTGAAAATAGCATATTGCACAAATTCTTTTGCAACATTTGTATTACAAAATTTTTCAAACCCCTCAAAACCTGGAGCCGAATTTACTTCACAAACCTTGTATCCATCTTTTTCTATAAGAAGATCTACCCCAGCAATTTCTAAATCTAAAACTTTTGCCGACGTTAAAGAAATATAAGATAGTTCTTCATTAACTTCATAGGTAGAACCAATACCGCCACGAGAAATATTTGCTTTAAATCCTCCGTCTGTGCTAGACCTTTTCATTGCCCCGATAACTTTTCCACCTATTACTAAAACTCTAACATCTGTTCCTGGGTGCTCTCCAATATACTCTTGAATTAAAATGTTAAGTGGAGAGTTTAGGCTACTAACAAACTCCATTAGTTCTTGAAGTGCTGAGGCATCTTGAACTAGATGTACTCCTTTGCCATAACTTCCACTCAAAACTTTTATAACGCAGGGAAATCCAATCTGTCTTTCCACCAAAGATATATCTACAGGAAATCTAACCAGCATAGTCCTTGGAACTGGAATATTATGTTGAGCTAAAATCTGAGTAGAATACATTTTATCCTGGGCAGCATCTATGCTGTTACTTGTATTTAAAACTGGAACATGCATTCTTTCTAGGTGTCTTAAAACACTCATTGCATAGTAGCTAGTTCCACTGCCAGTCCTAGGAATAACCACAGAAGGAAGCTCTACTGTTTCATTGTCTAGTCGAATGCTTCTTCTATCGCTTCTGGTTACAACAAGATCAAAATTATCTACTTCTACATGTTTTATTTCTTCTCCACGCAAATTGGCTTCCTCAAAGATACGATTAAGCTCGTAGTCTTTTCTATTATTTTTTGTAAGATACCAAATCATTGTTTGCCCTTTCTTTGGCGGTACTCTGGGTTGGGATTGAACCAACGTGAACCGACTAACCTTTCTACACCTTATAAGAGTGAGGGTATACCAGAGCTTGTTTATTTAATTATAAGTACCCCTAGAGAGGGTCGAACTCCCGCACACGGGGTAGAAACCCGTTGCTCTTCCGCTGAGCTATAGAGGCATATTAAGTTGTAGTCCCGTGTCGAAGAATCGAACTTCGCTAGCCTTTGGCATCGGATTTACAGTCCAATTTCTGTCCCAGCAGCCACGGGTTCGGGCCTCCTATCGGATTCGAACCGATGACCCTCGCTTTACAAGAGCGATGCTCTGGCCAACTGAGCTAAGGAGGCAAACCTTATTTGTTTTTAAACAGACTGTCTAGTCTTTCTTTAAAGTCTTCTCCATTATATGCTCCCTTGCCCAAATTAGCAAATCGTGTAGTTAAAACAATATTATCTTTTGTATAGTGTCCAGACGAAATTAATCTATCTACAGATACAGCAAAGGGAGATCTTAATATAAAAAGATCTTGTAGGCTCATGTCAATACCCAGCCAATAACACTTCCCGTTTTGAATTTTCCATTGCTCTTTAAGGTCATCAATGGTAATGTGTACCTCGTGGTAGCTAGTTGACTGATTGCCTTTACGAATCTTATTTCCGTTTGTGTTGGCTGTGGCAGACTCTTTTAAAAAGTCATGAGCCGCTTTCCTTTGTGTATTTGCAATATCTCTTCCATCAATAGACGACATATTCACATTACGAAACAATTTCTTCCAACATTTTTCTTCATCAATATCCATATAAACCACTATACTACAAACCTGATGTTTGCGCAAGGTTGCTAACAAAAATTTCTGTTACACTTTCCCAAGAAAATGGTAATGATGTTTCATAGACTTTGTCTCTAGGTAGCTTTGACGCTTCTATTAGTGCCTCTGGAACTTCTTTTAGTGAATCAACGGTATATCCATTTACCCCTGGAATTATTAAACTTCTTGGAGCTACCTCGTTATAAGCAACTACTGGTGTTCCACAAGCAAAAGACTCTATCATCACAATACCAAAGGTATCAAACCTGCTTGGGAAAAAGAAAGAATCAGAGGCGTGATAGTATGTATTTAAATTTTTTTGATCTACCTTCCCAACATAGCTAACTCTTGGAAACCTTTTCTTCATTTTATCAAGTTCTGGGCCAGCACCTACCAAGGTATAGTTGTGTTTGTTAACTTTAGAAAGATCACAAAAGTCTTTAATATTTTTTTCTTTGCTTACTCTACTAACACAAAGTATATCTAAATGTTTATTTTTTTCTTTTTCTTTATAGAAAAAGTTTGATCTATTTACCCCGCGATTCCACACAACAAGGTTGTCCGTAAATCCTTTTTCTAGCAGTACTGATTTCATTCCCTCGTTAGTAACAAGAACTCTGTCACTTGTGCTGTGAAAGTATTTTGTCATAGCCCAAGTCATTTCTTCTGGCCAATATAAAATTTGATTAAGAAGCAAGGCAAAGTTTGTATGAAAACTAGTAGTATGTCTAAGATTATTTTTTAAACAATAAGACTTTGCAGCAATGCCTATCGGGCCTTCTGTAAAGATGTGTATATAATCTGGCTCAATTTTATCAATCTTTTTCCATAATTTTTTTGGAAAGGCCAAAGATATTTCTGGGTAAAAAGCAATTGGAATTTGCTCAAACATTCCAGGGTGAATAATAGTAACTTCATAGTCTTTATCTAATTTTTCTTTTAGATGAGATATTGTTGTAACTACCCCGTTAGTTTGTGGAAACCAGGCATCAGTTATTAGTAATAGTTTTTTCATTTATCAAAATGTTTTCTTGCAAATTTTAAAGTGCTTTCTATTTTCTTTTTTCTTTTCTTTTTTGAAAAAGATTCTGTATGGATTTCTGCTATGATGTGGCCGTTAAAGTTAGAATCTTTTAAAAATTCTAAAGTTTTTCTTACTGGCTGGTCGCCCCTTCCAGGAACTAGATGATCATCGTGTATTGACCCAGTGTATCCATCGCATAAATGAACGTGGCTTAATTTTTTTTCCCATTGTTTTGCAAGTTCTAAAGAATCTATTCCTTGAGATGCACAATGAGAAAAGTCAAGGGTAGTGTGTGAAATATTAATGTCCCCTGGATTCCAACCAGGAAGAAAGGTTGAAAAACTTTTGCCCCAGGCACGAAGATTAAACATATTTTCTACAGATATAAACACATGAGTTGATTGCTGCAAATCATTTATAAAATGTTCAAACTCTTTTCCAAAAGCAGTTTGAAAAAAATATGGGGGATGAACAACAACAGTATCAGCACCAACCTGTTCTGCTAGCTTTACAGTTTTCTTTAATTTTTCTTTTGCACCAATCCCAAAAACAAAAGAAGTCAAAACTAATACTGGTGCATGTATAGACAAAACTGGAACATTATATTTTTTAGACAATTCCATTATCTTGTGAGCGTCTCTAGTTTCTTTTTGTTTACTTATCATGATTTCAACACCATCATACCCAACTTCAGATGCTATTTTAAATGCTGTCTCTATGCCCGATGGGAAAACGCAACTAGTGCTTAAGCCTATTGCCATTATATTATTTTACCATTCATTTGCGAACCATACCAGATTTGAACTGGCGATCTCTACCGTGACAGGGTAGCGCTTTAACCGCTAAGCTAATGGTCCGAGGAAATAGCGGGGATCGAACCCGCGTCATAACCTTGGCAAGGTTAAGTTTTACCATTAAACTATATTTCCAATATTTAGTTGTCCGCACCGACCCAGAGAATTGAACTCTGTCCTGCAGTTTTGGAGACTGCTGTGCTACCGTAACACTTGGCCGATATGAATTCCTACCCAGTGAAATATCGTTGAGTGATGCTAGGATAGGAATCCGCTGGGGTACCTGGACTCGAACCAGGAACCTTAGAGTTAACAGCTCTCTGCTCTGCCAATTGAGCTATACCCCACTAAACATTAATACGAAGAACATGTTGGCATGGATCAAATCCATCTTCCCACTCTTGTTGCTCTTCGTCTGTCATTCCTGGGTCTACATCGTGTGTGTTGCAAAATGGTTCTGTAATCCAGCCATTGTCAATGCCCTGCCTTAACCAGACACCAAATTTTTCTTCATCAATCATACCCAACACCTTTCAAAAGTATTTCTTTTACTCAAAATAGTTTATCAGAATATCATCAAGATTGTCAAATCCTTTATCCTCTAATCCCACTGCACTTAGCAGCAACATAAAAGATTCTTCAATAAAACCTTCAATTGCAGAGTTTTTATCTGTGACTATTTCTTCTGCAATTAAAAATGCTAGAGGCAGGCTAAGGTCATTGTATTCAAAAAAGTCTTCCAATGTTTCTTCGTCACGGTATTTAATCCATAACTCACTTAGTATTTGACACTTTGCTGTAAATGTAGTTGACACGTTATCCATCTTTGAACAACCTTTTTAGAAAAATATTTTGGAAAGCTCTAGTAACTCCAAAGTTTAAACTTTTTCTTCCTATTGGTACACAGGCTTCTCCACTAGTTTTTAGTAGTTCTTTAAGATCGCTAACCTTTATATACCCCGAACCATTAACCCCGTAGCTAGTACCCCAAGAATTTCTCCAACGAAAAACTTCTTCGACCCTTGAACCTATTTTAAATTCTGGATCATAGCCAGTAATTGTTAGACAGTGTCCTCCGACCACTGGCCCAGTAACAGTAACCAGTCCATTTTTTAACGTTGAGTACATGTTTTTATGCCAGGGTACACCAATTACAACTGGCCCCTCTAAAATAACAGCATCTCTAATATCTTCAACAGAAAAACACCAGCGGTATTCTTTAATCAATCCTTTTTCTTTTACTGCTTTTGCACCAGCAAGAACGGATGTGCCTTCATAGCTTTCTCCAGGCCATTCATCTAACTGCTTAGCCCTGTTGTAATATTCTAGAGCAATTTTGTTAGCTACCGTTGCCGCTGGCTGTTTTGCTGGAGCTACTGGGGTTGCCAAAATTTCTGCCATCCAGCCAAATCCAACACAAGCACCCTCAGAGCCTTGGTCTAAAACCGTTCCCTCTTCCCACATAACTTTTCGTGGCGTTACTGTTGTTTTACCAATTAGTGATCTAAGGCTGTACCCTTTTGATCTTTCGTCATGGTAAGACTTCCAGTCAAGTTTTCTTTTAATTGTTGACAATGTGTACCCCGTATCTTTGTTAAAACAATTATATCAGAAGTTCCAGTCACTATCTTCTGTCGATTCATGCTTTGCAATCACATAACTCGACCCACTACCGCTAAAAAAGTCATGGTTTTCATCTCCGTTAGGAGACAAGGCAGAAAGAATTGCAGGATTAACATTAGTAGTTTCTTTCGGAAACAATGGGTCATATCCTAGATTCATTAGTGCCTTGTTCCCGTTATACTGTAAAAACTTCTTCACGTCTTCAGTCAAACCTACCTCATCATACAGTTCAGCGGTATACTTTGTTTCATTGTCAAATAGCTCCATAAGAAGGTCATAGGCATAGGTTTTAAGCTCTTCCTGGCGCTCCTGTGGCTGCTCAGCTAGTGCTAGCTGGTACTTGTATCCGATGTAATACCCGTGAACAGCCTCGTCACGAATAATAAGGCGAATCATATCTGCTGTGTTAGTTAGCTTAGACCTAGAGGATAAGTATAGTGGCCAATAGAATCCAGAATAAAACAAAAAACTTTCTAGCAATGTAGAAGCAACCTTGCGTTTTAGTGGGTCGTCTCCGTCATACTTATCAATTACTATACTAGCTTTTTTATTTAGGAATGGATTTTCAATACTCCACCTAAAGGCATCATCAATCTCTTCCGTAGAGCATAGGGTAGAAAAGATGGTAGAGTAGCTCTTGCTATGAACGCTTTCCATAAAAGATATATTTGTTATAACGGCCTCTTCGTGTGGTGTTCGAGAGTCTGGCATAAGGCTCATAGCCCCAATAGTACCCTGGATTGTGTCCAAAAGAGTAAGACCAGTAAAAACTTTCTTGGTTAGTTCTTTTTCTGCCTCTGTTAGATTTGACCAAGAGGGGATATCGTTTGCGATAGGCACCTTTTCTGGCAACCAAAAGTTAGCCGTAAGTCTATTCCATACCTCAAGATCAATCGGGTCTTCGATTCTATTCCAATTAATTGCCCTGACCACTCTATCGCTCATTTACAACTCCTTTATAGTATTCATTTGCCAGATCTTCTAAAACTATTTCTTTATCTTGGTTTGCCCTAATATAAGACCTTGCACGATTGCAGGCTAGGCAAGATCTCCAGCCTCTGCTTAGCTGACTTTTCATTAGGTTCGGTTTCTCTAATAGGTGGCCTAATGGGCAGGAGGTTCTGGTTATAGAGTGTGTGCTCTTGTCTGGATTTCTTCTAAAATCTTCCCAGTTGCCCTTTGCCGTATCGTATCTTAAGTTTTTTATATTATTGTTTTGCTTGTCCCCGTCTGCATGGCATACATGCATACCATCTGGCCTAGGACCAAAAAAGGACTCAGCAACCACAACATGAAGATTTTTGCTTACTCCATATCTGGCCCCTACCTCTCTTAGACAAACCTGACTATAACCCCTTGAGCCTAACGATCCATTCGTAATGCCCCTAGGACCTTTTAGCCTTCCAAAAGATGATACCTGATACCTGCCCTCGAACCCGACGACATCTTTCCAAATTTCTTTCATATATCTATGGTACCATACACTCAAAGCTGACAGCTGACGCATCCTTCGCTTTCTGTTCCTTCTAGTGCCATTTGCCTAATACGAATGTAGTAGATAGTCTTGATACCCTTTTTCCATGCGTAAATCTGTGCTTTGTTTACGTCACGAGTTGTGGCTGTGTCCTTAAAGAATAGCGTAAGAGACAGTCCTTGGTCTACGTGCTGGGTTGCAGCGGCATAGACATCAATAATTTTATCTGGGCCAATCTCATATGCATCCTCAAAGTATTCAAGATTGTCATTGGTTAGATATGGGGCAGGGTAGTAAACACGACCAAGCTTTCCTTCTTTACGAATCTCAACCTTAGAGGCAATGGGATGAATAGAGCTAGTACTATTATTGATATAGCTAATTGATCCAGTTGGCGGTACCGCCTGAAGATTCTGGTTATAAATACCGTGCTTCATTACAGACCTCTTTAGCTTTTCCCAATCTTCCTGTGTAGGAATATCAATACTTGAATCCCTAAAAAGTTTGGCAACCTTTTTAGTTAGCGGCTTCCATTCTTGCTCAGTATACTTGTCAAAAAATTCTCCAGAAGCATACTTTGAGTTTTCAAAATTATCAAATGGTGAACCAGTATCCTTTGCCATTTTGTTAGATGCTTTTAGTGCATGGAATAGGATGGTATAGAAATAAATGTTGGTAAAGTCAATTGACTCTTCGTCACCATAATGCATTTTTTCTTTACCAAAATAACCATGAAGATTCATCTGACCAAGACCGATGGCTCTGGACTTCTTGTTACCCTCGGCAACAGACATGACAGACTTAATATAACTAAGATCTGCAACAGAGGTTAGAGCTTTGATAGCAACTTCTACCGTCTTTCCAAAGTCTGGCGACTCCATTACCTTTGCAATATTTAAAGACCCAAGGTTGCAAGAAATGTCTTTACCAATCTTATCGTAGGATAAGTCTTCCTTATATGTTGTTGGGGTATTAACTTGAAGAATCTCCGAGCAAAGGTTTGACATGTTGATTCTACCTTGGATTGGGTTGGCGGCATTAGCCGTGTCTTCATAAACAATGTAAGGATACCCTGACTCAAACTGTAGCTCAGCGATAGTCTCAAAGAGTTGACGAGCCTTTATTTTCTTTTTCTTAATATCTGGATTGTCTACCATTTCCTGATACTTTTCAGTAATAGAAATGTCAGACATTGGTACCCCGTAAATTCTTTCTACGTCATATGGAGAAAACATGTACATGTCTTCGTTGTTTTTAGCCAGCTCAAGCGTAATGTCTGGAACAACGACCCCAAGGCTAAGGGTTTTAATCCTAACCTTTTCATCAGCATTTTCTCTCTTAGTGTCCAAAAATAGCATGATGTCTGGGTGATGGGCACTAAGGTAGACCGCACCAGCGCCTTGACGGGCACCTAGCTGATTTGCATAACTAAAACTGTCTTCTAACAATTTCATTACTGGTAAGACACCAGAAGACTGGTTCTCAATCTTTTTAATTGGAGCGCCATGCTCTCTGAGGTTGGTTAGGTTGAGAGCAACGCCACCACCGCGTTTTGACAACTGCAAGGAAGAATTGACAGCACGCGAAATAGACTCCATGTTATCTTCGATACGAAGCAAGAAACAAGATACGAACTCACCTCTTTGCTTTTTACCAGCATTAAGAAAGGTTGGAGTGGCTGGCTGGAATCGTCCAGAAATAATTTCATCAACAAGATCTTGTGCAAGCTTGCTGTCACCCCGAGCAAGCATCAAGGCGTTCATACATACGCGGTCTTCAAACCTTTCAAGATATCTGCTACCGTCAAAAGTCTTGAGAGCATAGCTAGTATAGAACTTGTACGCGCCAAGGAAGGCAGGGAATCTAAATTTATGTGCATATGCTTGCTGAAACAAAGACTTGACAAAACTAAAGTCATATAGGTCTAACAATTCTTTTTCATAATACTCATTTTCTACCAGGTACTCAAGCTTTTCCTCAAGACTATGGAAGAACACTGTATTTTGATTAACGTGGTCAAGAAAATAAGCCTTAGCCGCTGCCTTGTCTTTATCAAATTGAATTTTGCCATTCTCATCGTAGAGGTTTAGCATTGCGTTTAGTTCGTGATAGCTATAGTTCTTATCCATAAAGTAAATTTAACCTTTCATATACTGTGTTTACATCGTCTTCGGTGCCAAATATTTCTACCTTTGCAATGACTGGCACCCCTGTCTTTGCACTAATTAAATCAGCGGCTTTGCAATAATGCTCACCGAAATTTGTATTGCCCATACCGACTACCCCGCGAAGGAGCTTACGGTTTTCTTTGATATTTAAAAAATATCGTACCTGTCTTGGAATTGCTGTTCTCTCTGAGCCGCCTCCATAAGTAGGTACAAAAAGAACATAAGGCTGGTCAACGGTAATACTATTACCATCAACACTATCAATAGGGATACCAATAGCATCATTTCCATATAGTTTCTCCACAAATCGTTTGGTGTTTCCTGAGTAGTTTGAAAAGTAAACGGCATCAATTGGTAAGATCAATTCTACATCCTTTTTGTAGTAAAGATGGATGAATAACCTGAAAAATTACTATCAATCTAAATCATGCCCATGTTGCTCAGATAATCTTTGATATCGTCTGGCATGGATTTATATTGTATCACGTTAGCGGGTCGGTCAGCAACTTGAGTCTTCGACCTATCCTTGAAGGTATGAATTTCTATTTCTTGATTTATGTTTTTTGGTGTATGAGAGATTGCTCCAAATACCGCGCCACAAACCGCGTCTGCCAAGTCCTTAGACTTTTTGCGTGGGTGGTCTACTTTATTGTTTCTCATAATCTTTAGCTCTGTAAGTTCTTCAAACAACAAATCTATAGAAGGCATAACAAGTCTTTCTTCATATATAAGCATTGCCATATCTTCGTAGTGCTTCTTGGCAACTGAAACTGTGTCTGTTCTAATGCCCACGGCTTTTAGCTCATTCTGAATATCAAAAGATTGCCATCGGTCAAACGAAACCATTCCAATATCAAACCCTACTCTTCTTAAGTTTTGAATCCATTGTTTAACTTCTGAAAGGTCAACTGGCCCCTCTACCCTTGGCTCCCAGTAGGCTACCGCATCAACTACCACCACGGGGGCGACCTGTTCATAATCTTTAATGACCTGAATGTTTACCCATTTTTCAACGTGGGCAATGGCCACAGCACACTTGTCATGTTTTTGGGCAAGGTCAGCGTGTACAAAATATACCTTTTCTGGGTCTGGGGTAAATGTTGAATCAAATCTTCTAAAGTTATCCAGGGGATTACGAATAGTCATAGCATCCCTAACCTTTTCTCTCTGCTTAAAGAAAGCGTCTGAAGAATAAGTGGGAATACACAGGAAGCGCATCATTGCATCTCCCAGATCTGTGTAGAATGCTAATTTAAAATCTTCTATTTTCCTGGTAGGGTTTACTTCCCAGGTAGGCCTTTTTAGTGCAAATACCCCAGGGTATTTATACGACACTATTTGCTCTTCATCCCAACTAATCTCCAAGGTATTACCCTCCATGTCTTCTGGAAGATCTGGATTCATAATAAACTTGTGTGATCTTTGAATTATTTCTTTATCCAAGATTGCATCTTCATACTTAGTTGAGATAAAGTCTCCAGGGTATCTTGGGAAAGACAGCAATACTACCTTGCCAAGATCTGGGAAACGAGAATCTACCGTACCACGGAAGGCCTTGTAGATGTTGTCTGCTGTTTTCCCCTGGTCATTACCGCTAGCATTTTCTGTGGCAAAACCAGAAATTTCATCAAGCACTGCCACAAGAAGGTTTAGCCCCTCATGAGACTCACGCTCAGAGTGACCAGAGTAAACTGTAATGGCTTTGTCAAATTCAATACTGTCCATCTTGGCGTAATACTTTCCAGCAAACCAGGGGGATTTTTCAATTTTAGTTTTAAACCCTTTAAAAAAAACTTGCTTTGCCTGGGCGGCATTAATTGCAATATTAATAATGTCAATAGCGTCCCCAGAGGGTTTGCCGTAGTAACGAGATGGGTCTTTAAGACATAAAAGCATATAAACAATCCGAGCAACAGCTATGGTAGAAATATAGTCCTTGCCAGAACCTTTTCCAAGCTGCAAAATGATTTCATTTTTTGTATATTTCTTATAGTATTTTGCACCTTCGTTACTACCCATCAGTCTTTGTACATCTTTTTCTTCATAAATCTGACTCATAGCACGAACAGAATCATACTGTATTTCTGAAAGTGTGGGTTGATTTAAATAATCTGAAGAGGTAACAAAAGTAATAAGGTCTACAGGCTCTTCTTCAAAAGGATTCTCGTCTAAAATATCAAAAATATCTTCAAAAAAATCAGTCATTTTTATCCCATTTTTCTAAATAATTTATTGCAGAGCTTAATATTTTTTTACTATCCCTAAATCCTCCAAGTGCCATATTGCAAGCAGAACAAAGCAGTCCTCTTATCTGATTGGTTTTGTGATTATGGTCTAAAGAAAGCATTTCTTTTTGATTACATTTTTCATTACAAATATCACAAACATTATTTTGTTGAATAAGCTTGTTGTGATATTCTTCTGGACTAATGTCAAACTTATACAAAATCATATAATGATTTTTGCAATATCCCTTTGCCTCATGCTCTCGGGGGCAGTCAGGTATTTGACAGCTTCTGTCTTCTCTCCATGGAAACCTTACCACATTTGGATTTCCGTAAGTTTTGTTTCTATAATAGTGCTTTGGACACAAAGATTTAGCATTAGCTTTTCTGGCACATCCATCAGCAATACACATCTTCATAAAAACATTATACCACAAATAAGAGTCTTTTTAAGAATTGTTAATTACCGTTATCGTTTCTCCCTTGCTAGCGATATCGGATAGCCTTCGCATAATTTTGTCTCTTACCTCTGGGTGATCTGATGCAATATCAACCAAAATATTTTTAAGTATATCTTGCTTCCGTTCGATTTCCATCATTTCTTCTGCTAGCTCTTTGTTTTCAAGTAGTCCAGCCTTTTGCAACATCTCTATACGCCTAGACTCTAAATCCATAACAAGCTTGATGCCAGCAGTTTTAGCACTTAGATTAGCTGTTGTTGTAGCTTCGTCAATAACTTCATAGGTATGAGAAATCAGTCTGCTGTAGTGTTCGTCAGCAGCCGCGAGAGCTTCCTTTGCCCTGGCACGAATGGCACTATTGTTAGAAGCCATCTTCTGCCACTCTTTAATGTGCTCGACTACCCTGGTGCGTGGCATTGCCAATTCTTTAGAAATTTTAGTTGGGTCGCTGCCCTTTAAGTATTCTCCTACTACCTTGTTTACTTCTTCAAGGTGTTGTATTGCTTGTTCCTCGTTTGGCACGACGACCCCTCCTAGCGGGAATTCTCTTTACTCGATCAATGCTAAATGATCGTAGCACTCCAGTCCTTGCTTTAAAAACTTCAAAGCAATCAATCCACTGTGACCCAGTTTCAATATTTGTTACCAGGCTGTCAAACTTAAACCTCATGCCCCATTCATCTTGAATCTTAATGATTTCTCCCTTTACCAAAGTAAAGTTTCCAATCTCAAGTTCACCCACTCTGTGGAACTTGGTATCTACTAATGGGGCAGACTTTCTCCT
>Ga0247831_1006224_pt1 | contig 14298 bp, 13 predicted proteins | sample LaCruzMarch2015__9_FD_192406 | JGI IMG/M metagenome (GOLD analysis project Ga0247831, IMG submission 192406) | Freshwater microbial communities from meromictic Lake La Cruz, Castile-La Mancha, Spain - LaCruzMarch2015_1m | ecosystem: Environmental > Aquatic > Freshwater > Lake | place: Spain...
TCACTCGATACCGTTGAATTAATAATGGAATTTGAAAAAGAATTCAATATTGCAATACCTGATGATCAAGCCGAAAATATCGGAACAGTAGGTGATGCAGTTACCTACATCGAAAAAAATTCGAAGTAATTATTTATTTAAGTTTATAATTTGAGACGAGTCGTCGTAACTGGCCTTGGTGCTGTAACACCTCTTGGTAATAACATTCCAGATTTTTGGAATTCACTTATCAATGGAGTGAGTGGAGCCGACTTTATTACTCACTTTGATTGTTCGAAATTTAAAACCCGCTTTGCATGTGAGGTTAAGAACTTTGATCCTTTAACCGTGATTGATAAAAAGGAAGTGCGTCGACTCGATCTATACGCACAATATGCGCTATATGCAGCTGATGAAGCATATAAAGACGCAGGATTAACCGAACAAACCTTTGATCCAGATCGCTCTGGAGTAATTTGGGGGTCTGGAATTGGTGGATTAGAGACTTTTTACAAAGAAGTTGATGCCTTTTCAAAAGGTGACGGCACTCCTCGTTTTAGTCCTTTCTTCATCCCTAAAATGATTGCAGATATTGCTTCTGGACATATTTCAATGAGATTTGGATTTAGAGGACCTAATTTTACAACTGTTTCTGCTTGTGCCTCATCTACAAATTCAATCATCGATTCCATGTTTTACATACGCATGGGAAAAGCAGATGTTATGATTACAGGCGGTTCTGAAGCAGCTGTTAATGAACCGGCAATGGGCGGATTCAATGCAATGCATGCCCTTTCTGAAAGAAATGATTCTCCTAAAACAGCCTCACGACCATTTGATGTTTCTAGAGATGGTTTTGTTATGGGCGAAGGCGGAGGAGCATTAATTCTTGAAGAATTAGAACACGCCCTTGCAAGAGGAGCAAAAATTTATGCAGAAATTGTTGGTGGAGGTTGCAGTGCAGATGCTTACCATATCACCGCTCCACATCCTGAAGGTTTAGGAGCTTTAAACGTGATTAAAAGTACGTTAAATGATGCGGGCATGAAACCCGAAGAAATAGATTACATAAATGTTCATGGAACATCAACACCATTAGGAGACATTGCGGAAACAAAAGCAATATTAGGTGTTTTTGGAGACCATGCTTATAAACTCAATATTAGCTCAACCAAGTCAATGACTGGTCATTTGTTGGGAGCAGCAGGCGCTGTAGAAGCAATTACTTGTATTCTATCTGTGAAAAATGATATCGTTCCTCCTACCATAAATCAGGAGAATATTGATCCTGCTTTAGATTCTAAGTTAAATTTTACTTTCAACAAAGCCCAAAAGCGAACGGTAAATGCCGCTTTAAGCAACACATTCGGTTTTGGAGGTCACAATGCATCTGTAATTGTGCGTAAATTTGTTCCATAATTAATGCTTTCTGTTTTAAAAAGGTTTTTACCTAAAACAGCTACCCATCATTCTATTAAAAACTTATTAGGTTTTTGGCCAGATAATATCAGGCTTTATGAACTTGCTTTTAGACATCGTTCTATTGCAAAAGAAATTAAAGACGGTGTAAAAGATTCAAATGAAAGACTTGAATTTCTCGGGGACTCTGTGTTGGGAGCTATCATTACTGATTTTTTGTTTAAAAAATTTCCATATAAAGATGAAGGCTTTTTAACTGAAATGCGCTCTAAAATGGTAAGCCGGGCATATTTAAATAAACTAGCTTTGAAAATTGGATTGGATAAATTAATACAGTATGATTCCTCCAATAGACTATATAAATCTATTTGCGGTGATACATTCGAAGCTTTAATTGGTGCAATTTATTTAGACAAGGGTTTTAAATTTACTGAGAAAATAGTGTATTCTCGCATTATTAAATTTCATGTTGATATTGAGGATTTAGAAACTCAAGACTTAAATTTTAAATCAAAACTTATTAATTGGGCGCAACGTTCAAGAAAAACCATACTGTTTGATGCGAGAGAAGAATTAGATGGGGAAAAGCAGAAATTGTATTATGTTACAGTTTTAGTAGATGATGTTCCAAAAGGTGAAGGAATCGGATTTTCAAAAAAATATGCAGAACAAGCAGCCGCAGAAAATGCATGCACCGTTATTTTTTCTGAGATTTAATTCTCTTAGTGTTTATTCAACAATGTGCATTATATTCGTGCAGAGTGATAAAAAAAATAACTTTAACCGATTATATTGATTACGAGTTTATTCTGATTGGAATTTGCTCGCAATTAGATGATTTTAAACTTTGTTGGCACCTGAATAAACAACTTGATATTGATTTAATTAGAGATGTGAATGATATTTCAAGTGTTCACCAGAAAAAAAAGGTTGATATTTTCTTCTCACTTTTTAACCATTTAGATACAGAAAACGATTTACTTTATTCAATCATTTCTAACAAGAGTTTATCGGTTAACTTAATTCCTGAACAAAAACAAACTGATTATTTTCTTAAAATCGTTGGAGAAATAGATTTGATAGATCAATCAGAAATTGTAAAAAAAATAAAGCTGATTGAAAATGTAATTACTGCATTTCCAATTGATATAAGTTCCTTAAAATCAAAAGAAAACATCATTTTTTAATTATGTCAAAAGTTCAAAGTAAAACAAAAGTAATAGCAACTCTAGGTCCAGCAACCTCTTCCAAAGAAGTTCTTGCTCAATTGATCTCTGCTGGTGTAGATGTTTGTCGTGTAAATTTTAGCCATGGTTCTTATGAAGACCATGGAAGAGTAATCCGATATATTAGAGAGATAAACGAAGAAATGGGGTTTCATACTGCGATATTAGCAGATTTGCAAGGACCCAAACTAAGAATTGGGGAGGTTGAAAATAATGGCGTGGAATTGATAAAAGGGAACGATATTATTTTTTCCACCCATAAACTGATTGGAACAGCTGATAAAGTTTATATCACTTATCCCCAGTTTCCTCAAGATGTGAAGGCAGGCGAAACTATTCTGGTAGATGACGGAAAGATTGTATTGCAAGTTAAAGAGACTAATAAAGACGATGAGGTGGTTGCAACTGTAATGCATGGAGGAATATTGTCTTCTAAGAAGGGGGTAAACCTACCAAACACCAAAGTATCATTACCTTGTTTGACTAAAAAGGACTTAGAAGATTTAAAATTCGCGCTTGATAATGATATTGAATGGATAGGTCTATCATTTGTGCGAAGAGCAAGTGATATCTTGGAATTGAAGCATATTATTCAAAAAAACAATAAAAATGCAAGAGTTGTTGCGAAAATCGAAAAGCCTGAAGCAATTGACGAGATTGATGAAATTATAAAAAATACTGATGCTTTAATGGTGGCTCGAGGTGATCTTGGGGTTGAGATTCCAATGGAGAATCTACCTCTTATCCAAAAAATGCTCGTAAAGAAGTGTTTAGAAGCATCTATTCCAATAATTATTGCTACTCAAATGATGGAGAGTATGATTACCAATTATAATGCAACCAGAGCGGAAGTGAATGATGTTGCTAATTCTGTGATGGATGGAGCCGATGCAGTTATGTTAAGCGGTGAAACTTCTGTTGGAGCCTTTCCAGTGCGAGTTATTGAAACGGTTCAGAAAATTATTTCTCGGGTTGAAGGTTTTGAAGGTATTTATCATAAACAACACAAAGCTAGTTCTTCGAAAGTAAGGATGATTAGTGATGCAATTTGTTATAACGCATGCACTATGGCTGAACAAACCAAAGCATCAGCAATAATTGGAATGACACATTCAGGTTATACAGCATTTAGAATATCAAGTTATAGACCTAAAGCAAACATCTTTATTTTTACAAGTAATAAAGCTTTGTTAAATACTTTGAGTCTTATTTGGGGCGTAAAAGGTTTTCATTATGATAAACTAGTAAGCACAGATCACACAATTTCTGATATAAAAAACATCCTTAAAAAGCAAGGCTATATTAGTACAGATGAGGTTATTATTAATGTGGCAAGCATTCCAATGCATGAATTTGGAAAAGCCAATATGTTAAAAGTTAGTTTTGTAGAATAATCGAAAAGTATAAAATGAATATTTCTCTGTTAAAAGAAATTTGTGAAACTCCAGGTGCTCCAGGATATGAGCATCCAATTAGAAAATTAATTCTCCAAGAAACTACTAATTTAGGTGATAGTGTTTCTGTGGATAACATGGGAAATGTTACCATTTTTAAGAAAGGAAAAAGTAACAAAAAAGTTATGGTTGCGGCGCATATGGATGAAATTGGTTTTATGGTGACGCATATAGATGAAAATGGTTTTATTCGTTTCACTACTCTTGGCGGGTTTGACCCTAAAACACTGACAGCACAAAGGGTAATTATTCATGGATATACAGAGATTATTGGAGTAATGGGTTCAAAGCCTATACACCTTATGTCTCCCGAAGAAAGAGACAAACCACCAAAGATTTCTGACTTTTTTATTGACACCGGAATGAAAGTTGCCGATGTAAAAGCAATTGTCCAAATAGGAAATACAATAACCAGAGAAAGACAATTAATTGAAATGGGAGATTGTGTAAACTGCAAATCTCTAGATAATAGAATATCAGTTTATATTCTCATAGAAACACTAAAAAGATTGAATGAAATTCCTCATGATTTATATGCAGTTTTTACAGTGCAAGAGGAAGTTGGAATAAGAGGAGCCCAAGTGGCAACGCTAGGAATCAAACCTGATTTTGGTTTTGGGTTAGATACAACAATTGCTTATGATGTGCCAGGTTCAAAAGAATACGAACAAGTTACCAAATTAGGAAAGGGTGCAGGAATAAAAATTATGGATAGCTCAGTAATTTGCGATTCTAGGATGATAAAATACATGAAAACTATTGCAGATAAACACAGTATTGCATGGCAGGCCGAGATTTTAACTGGTGGTGGGACAGATACTTCTGGAATTCAACGTATGACTGCAGGAGGGGCAATTGCTGGAGCTGTTAGTATCCCTACAAGACATATACACCAGGTTATTGAAATGGTAAATAAACAAGATGTGGAAGATGCAATAAGTTTACTCACACGCTGCATCGAAGAGATTGATCAATTTGATTGGAAACATTACTAAATATTAATTCCAAATTCAAGATTTCTTCTTAAATGTATTTTCTATTACATTTGGCACACCATTTGAAATCGGCGGCTGCCCATAAAAATAAAAAAATATGAAAAGAATAGTACTTTTAATTATTGCATCAGTTTCGATTTGTTCAAATTTGATTGCTCAAAATTCGAATTTAATTTTCTTCGCTGAAAACGGCGAAAAGTTTACAGTAGTGATGAACGGCTTAAAGTATAATGAAGCCCCAGCTACCAATGTTAAATTGACTGATTTAGCTCCTGGTAATTACAAAATGAAAGCAATCTTCGAAGACCCAACCTTAGGAGTTGTATCTTCTACGATAACTTTAGAACCATATTTAGAACGCACTTTCAACATTCGACCTAAAAAGCAAACAGGAGTTGGAAAAACACTTAACAAAATGGGAAATCAAGTTGCCAGAGATGCAAATTTGAGAGATTCTTCAGATGTAAAAACTGATGATAAGGAGAAATACGTTATCCGTTTGCTTTCTGAAGTTCCATACGGCCAACCTCAAGTGCAACGAACTCCACAGCCACAACCAGTTTATAATACTCAACCTGTTGTAGTTCAACAACCTGGAACTGTAACACAAACCACCACTACAACAACACGTGGAACAGGAGTTGCTCCTAGCGGAGGAGCTAACGTTTCTGTAGGGGTGAATGACCCTGATTTAGGGGTAAATTTTAATATGAATGTGGGCGTTCCCGGAACCGTTGTTACAAATGGTACTGTTCAACAAACTACCACTACTACTACCTATGGTACACCACAAACCCAAGTAGTTCAGCAACAACAGACTTATGTTATGCCTGGTTATAATGGTCCAGTAGGTTGTCCATGGCCCATGGATAATGCAACATTTAACAATGCAGTTACAACAATTAACAATCAATCTTTCGAAGACAATAAATTGCAAGTTGCAAAACAAGTATTTACAACAAATTGTATGACTTCAGCTCAAGTTGCTCAACTTCTGAAATCATTCGATTTTGAAGATTCGAGGTTGGATTTCGCAAAATTCGCATATGGACATACTTTTGATTTAGGAAACTACTTCTTAGTGAATAATGCATTCGATTTTTCTTCTTCAGTTGATGAGTTAAACGCTTACATAAGAGGAGGAAGATAATTTTTAAATATGTTATTAAAGGAGCCAATTTGAGCAATCAAGTTGGCTTTTTTTATTTAAATATTTTGCCAATTGTCTTTATAATAATCTGGAAATCAGTTTTGATATTCTTGTTTTTGATATACAAAAGATTTAGCCTTAATTTTTCGGGCATTATTTCATTAATGTATGTCTGTTCCGGATTATTTGATTTAGCTAATAATTCATTTTCTGAAAAAAATTGTAAACTCGCATAATCAGTAATACCTGGCTTTAAATTAAGAATAGACAATTGTTCTTGATTATATAAAGAAACAAATTTCCTAACTTCAGGTCTAGGCCCTACTAAACTCATCGTACCATTAATTACATTAAAAAGTTGAGGCAATTCGTCTAATTTATATTTTCTCAGTAAAATTCCAACTCTGGTAATTCTGCTATCATCGCCGCCAACAGTTAATAATCCTTTAGCATCAGAACCTAATTTCATTGTTCTGAACTTAAATAAAGTAAAATCTTTATTATTTCTCCCAACCCTTTTTTGCAAGTAAAATCCACCTCCTTTTGAATCTAATATTACCAAAAAATAAAGAAATAAAAACAAAGGGCTCAAAACTATTACTCCCGGTATTGTGAATATTAAATCAAAAATTCTTTTTTTCACTACTTCTTTTCTTTCATTTGGATTACAGCTTCTATTACCGCATTTAAAACTTGATTTATTTGTTCATTGCTTAAATCAACATATACAGGTAGTGAAATTTCTCTACTATAATTGTAATAAGTTATTGGGTAATTATCAATTGAATACCCCTGTTCTTTGTAGAATTTCATCATTGGAACAGGAATAAAATGAACATTTACTGAAACGTCTTTATCAAAAATCATTTTCATAATTGTGTCTCTTTCAGTTTCTGTTATTCCATTTATCCTAAGCGGATACAAGTGATATGAAGAAGTCTTTTCCTCAGTTTCATAAGGAGGAATTTCAGCCCAATCATAATCTTTTAAGCGAAGAGTATATAAATCGAATATCTCTTTTCTTCGTTTTAAAGTAAAAGATTCATATCTATCTAACTCCACAAGTCCTATAGCAGCCATAATATCAGTCATGTTGCACTTATAGCCAGGCTCGATTATATCATATCTCCAGTTTCCTTTTTGCATTTTTGCAAGGGCATCTTTGTTTTGACCATGCAAGGTTGCAATGCATAAATAATCATACACCGCTTTATTATCAAATGGTTCAGGAAGATTTAATGCTACAGCTCCACCTTCGGCAGTGGTTAAATTCTTTACAGCATGAAAAGAGAAAACTGACACATCTGTAAGGGTGCCGGTCATTTTACCTTTGTACCTTGCCCCTATTGAATGTGCAGCATCTGAAAGCACTAGAATTCGTCCTAGTTTTTCTTGATTTTCACCATTAGGTTTGAATAGCTTTTTATTTTTATCTGAATTTACTAATTGATTAATTGCATAGTAATCACAAGGAAAGCCGCCAAAATCAACAGGCATAATTACCTTAGTTTTAGCAGATATAAGGTGCTCAATACACTTTGTATTAATATTAAAATCAGCTAAGTTGGTATCGCAAAAAACAGGAGTTGCGCCAGTATGCATTACCACATTTGCTGTTGCAGAATAAGTGTAAGCAGGCACAATCACTTCATCTCCAGGCCCAACACCATACCATCTTAGAATTATTTCTAAACCAGCGGTTGCTGAATTTAAACAAAGTGTATTTGGATTTCCATTATAATCACTTAATAGCTGTTCAAATTTCTTGGTACGTGGTCCTGTAGTTATCCAACCTGATTTAAGGGCTGCAACAACTTCATCAATAATTGCCTGGTCTATATGTGGAGGGGAAAATGGAAGCATGGAAAATATTTAATGTGATTGAATTTCTTTGAGTATAATCTTCAAATACTTTATTCAAAAACTGCTATTGATTTTAAAGTGTAAATGTATTATATCTTGTAATGTTTCTACCTATGAATAGGTTAAAATTTAGAGTCAATTTTTTAATTAGATTATTTTTTCTTGTTCCATTCTTCCTTTAAAAATACTGCTAATCCTGAAGCTATTTTATCTCTATCAAAAACTTCAGAAACATATTTTCTTGCTTGTAATCCAAGTTGTTCCATCAAATCTGGCTGAGTAGATAATTTATAAGCTGCATCGGCCAAAGTGAGCGCATCTTCTGGAGTAAATGCTAATCCACATTTTCCTTTAGTTATAAATAATTCTTTTGCCTCACCTTCAACACCTAAAAGAATTGGTTTTTTCATTGCAAGTGATTCGAAAATTTTACTTGGTATTGCACCTTTAAATAGCTCTAATCGTTTAAGAGGAATTACTGCAACATTAGCTGCGGATACAATTGCAGGCATTTCATTTTTTGATACAGAGTCAAAAAAGAAAACATTTTCAAGTTTCAATTCGGTTTTGTAATCAATTAATTTCTGCTTTTCTGGTCCCGTTCCAACAATTACCCATTTTATATGAGAGTTACCTTTTAAAAAATTAGCCGCATTAAGAATTACTTCTAATCCTTGAGCATGTCCTAAAATACCAGCATAAAGAGCAATAAAATTGGTTTTATCAAAACCATTATTTTTCCTCCACTGGCTTTGCATGTTTTTGGGATTATAGTAATCTAAGTCAACACCGTTGGGAAGCCAAAAGGCATTAACATTGGGCAATCTCGTCTTAATGTTCTCAATAATGCCATTAGTTTGACCTGTAACAATCCAAGATTTTCGGTACAAGAAAAGCTCTAGTTTTTCGGCAGCTTTAAGTAGAAACTTATTTTTTACTAAACCTAGTTTTTCAGCACTTTCGGGCCACAAATCCGAAATGTTCATAATTAATTTTGCTTTTTTTAATCTACTTAATAAATAAGCAGAAATTCCTAAAAACAAGGGTGGACTTTCGCACAGGAGAATATCATTCGATTTCAATTTTATTAATCCGTACCAAAGAGAAGAGAAAACAAATGAAAAATAATTCAATAATCGTGGAATTATTTTTTTGCTTTTACTTACATAAATAGAAGTTCGATGCACTGGAATTCCGTCTATCTGCTCAAGAATAAAACGTTTGTTTTTGTATCCTTCATGAATTTCCATTTCTGGGTAATTTGGCATTGCAGTGAGTACTTCTATTTCAAAACCTTTCTTAACTAGTCTTAAAGCAAGTTCGTGCAAACGGTTTTGAGGTGCGCCAACTTCAGGAGGATAGTATTGTGTTAAAATTAATATTTTCAATTCTTTCATTTAATAATTAAATTTAATTCTATTTTATTACTCAATGATCTTAAAAGTAAAAAATAGAAAAAGATAAAGAACACTACACCAGCTTGGTTTTCTAGGGTTGATTCTACAAGTGCATTTACACAGAAAATAATAATAAAATACTGGAAACTTTTACTGTATGAAAAGTGATGTTTAATTAATGGAAATACAAGAAAAAATATTAAAAACACTGCTGATGGAATTCCAGTAGATAGGGCTGTTTGGAGGTATTGATTATGTGCATTTAGTCTTTTTTCTTGAATGCCTGTATATGAGCGTTTTTCATATTCTTTAACTAATTCATTGTTTACATCTCCGGTCCCAACTCCAATTATTGGATGTTTAACTACTAATTCAATCGCTGAATTCCAGATTAATATTCTTGCAATGTTACTTTCAGTTTCATTATTTAATATATTCTTGGAAGTTTTTAATACTGTTAAGCTAGCTTTAAATCGTTCTATAATGGAAGAATTGAAATACAGAAATGTGGCTATACCAATTATAAACAAAGCACTATAGCCTAACAATTTTGTTCTGTTAAGTGATGTTCTTATTGCATCAATTAACTGAAGTACTAAAAGAATTAGAAGTATTAAAATGTTAATTTTGGAAGACAACAAAAATATCCAAAAAATTAGAAATGCAATTGTGGCATTTTTTAATATTATATTCTTAATTAAAGATTCAGAACAATAAAATAGAAGACTCAAACAAAACAAAGCATAAATTGAGAGATATGTTGGATGGAAGTTGGGACTTAGCAGCGTGTAAGTAAAATGATTTATACCTTCTTGAAAGTATGAAAATGCTGCTTTTAAAAGGGCGTAAATTGCTGCAATAATATTTCCACCAATAAATGATTGGTACAATCCGTTTATTTTGATTTGTGGAATTAGATTTTTATTGAGAAAAATTATTGGAATTACTAAGAATGAAAGTTTTATTTCCAAATGTTTTAACCCAGAAGTTAAATCGGAAGTCCAAAATAGGCCAAGGATACAAACAAAGTAAAATGCAAATGAAAGTAAAAATGGAAAATAAGATTTAAACTGTTTTCTAGCTTCAATTCGGAAGTTAAAAACTGAAAAAAGAGATATTATTACTAAGAAGAAAGGGACAAGTTTAGGTGCAACAGGAAATGCAAAACACAAAGCTAACAAATTGTAATAAAGCAACTTTACATTTATTTCGCTGATACCGATCATTTTAGTAAGCTTTTGGAGTAAAGATTTATAAATTGGGTCATGGTATTTTTACGCAAGGCCATTTTTTTTATAAGGTTTTTATTATAGTTGGCGCAATGTTCGTAATTTATTTTTAATGCCTCTTCAAGTATATTTTGATTAGGTTTAAATATAATTCCATTTTCGTTATCTTTAATCCATTCATAACTAACATTAATGTCAGAAACTATTGGAATGCAACCTGCTAACATAGCTTCTAACAAACTTACAGAAGTGCCATCGCTTATAGGAATTGATATATAAATTTTAGATTTTCCATACCACTCAGCATTTCTTGTTGGGTCTAGCCAGCCAATGAATTCATAGTTTTCTGGTTTTAATAATTTCTCGGCCAATTTTTTTAAACTTTCTGTTTCTTCTCCTTCTGCGGCAATTACTAATTTCCAATCGGGGTGTGATTCTACAAACGATTTGAATTCTTCAATAATCATATCGATTCTGTACAATCTACGGTGTATTCTATTCGAAAAAACATAGTTTTCTTTTTTTAATGCATCGGTAGAATCTATTCCGTATTGAATCCATTGGTATTTATTATTATTTTTATGCATCCCTTGCATTGCTTCAATCATTTCTTTTGAATCAGCAGTTACATATTTGGATTTTTTTAAAACATAAGTCGTGATAAATTTAAAAAAGATATTTTTTTTAGGAATTGTTAGAACATCGCTTCCCCAAGCAGTTGATATAATTGGAATGCCTAACTGTCTTGCAGCAACGCAAACAAAGAACGCAAGCCTATTGATTTGATGAATATGTATTATATCAGCATTTAATGATTTTATTTCTCTTTTTAACTTTATAAATGACTTTAAAAACGAAATTAAATTTAAACCTCTAAAGTTAAAAATATAGTGATTTTTATAATTAAGGCCTTTTATATTGTTTTCCGCAATTATCTCATAATCAAGTAATCTTTCATCTAATGCTTTACAGTATTTAACAAAATGTACAGATTCAGAACCAACTTCAATTATTTTCATGTAATAAATTATCTATTAAGGTATTTAATTTTTCCACTTGATATTTTCTATGTAATTGCTCAACTTCAAGTGCATTTCTGCATAGTCCTTTTTTATCTTTCCACCAAAAATATGCTTTTTCAATTGCGTCAGCAATCTTATAAATATCATTAAAATCTGCAACAAAGCCTGCATTTAGCAATAAAATTAGTTCCGCTGCAACATCTTCTTCATCCACCACTGCAATTATTGGTTTCCTTGCCGATAGATAATCGAATACTTTACCTGAGTAAACTCCTTTTCTTTGGATTTTTGGTAAAATTAATAAGTTACAATCTGCATTAATGATATATTTGACCGCTTCTTTATTTTCAAGTTTAGGAAGAAAAACGATTTTACTTTTTAATTGATTTGGGATATTGAAATTTTTATTTGATCCAATAAATTGTAATTTAATATTTATTTTATTCTTTTCAAGAAATATTAAAAGTCCATTAAAAAATGTATCAGGTTTTATACTTCCATAGAATATTCCAGCATAGTTTATTGTGAATATTTCATTGTAATTTTCAGTTGGTATTAATTCATGGTCAAACCCATTTCTTATTTCTGCAAAATGTTTTACTGAGGGCATTATTTTTCTAAAATCATCTAATATTGGTTTACTAACAGATGTTATGGCGTTGGCATATTTATTTATTTCATATTCTAATTTTGAAAGTTCTTTTCTAACTTTCAATTTTAGGTGTAAATTTTTTGACATTTCATCTCGCATGTCTGCAATCCAGAGCGTATCTACATTTTCTAATTTATAAGCTAAGCCAGCTAAATGTGCCTCTTTAGGTGCGTAAGAACTTATTAGTACTTCAAATTTATATTGTTTTAAAATTTCTAAAAGGTAGTTTAACCATGCTTGATGTTTATTTTTTATAAAATTTAATAATAAAACATTCCATATAACTTTAAAAATGTGTATAAATCTGTAATCATTTAATTTTTCATTTATAATAAATTTATTTTTAGGATTAGAAATCCTTATTACCTTAACATTATCAATAGTTTCTTCAAGTTTTTCTTTCCCATTATTTATTGTAAATACAGTTAAATCGTACTTATTTTTATCAAGATATTTTGCAAATGCATTCATGCGTAAAACAGCTACACCATTTTCAGGAGGAAACCAGTAAGCAATTAAACCAATCTTAACTTTTTCTTTCATAGAAATGCTCAAGGTTTCTAATAAATATTTTTAAATTATGTTCTTTCGAAAAGTTGACATATGCAAATTCAATATTTTCTATGTTTCTTTTTAATCCATTTCCTTTTAATTTCGATACTATTTCGGTGAATACTTTTTGGTCGTCTTCTTTTTTAGAGAAATAGCAATTGGGGTGTTTGGTGCTCCAAAGTACTTCATTGCCAGCAGCTAAAGCATCAATTACGGAAAGTGAATATCCATCATGTTCCGGCAATCTTAAAAAAATTGGAGTATCAATTCTAAGCTTCTCAAATTTGTCTTTGCTTAACCAGCTCAAGAAATGAACGTTTGCATGTTTTTTTAATTGGTTCCCAGATGTCCCCGCAATTTTAAATTCTATTTCAGGATTATTGATTGCCAAATTTTCAATTCTTTTCCAACCATAGAAGTCTTCTTTACCTTCTAGCATGTATGAATATACAGAGATTTTAGTGTAATTATCACTTTGTTTTTTGTATTCCGTCCATTTAAATTGATTTATTTCACATTTAATACCAATAGTGTTTAACTCTTTAAGAAGCCAAGAAGCATCTGTACTTTGATAAGAATTATTTACATATTTTAGATTTATAGTTTTGTTATTTTTTCTTTTTATTGCATTTAATACATCAGAACCTTGCCATTGCATCCAGATTTTTTTTTTAAGAAGAATTGCCCAATCCAATGAACCACTTCTATCGGTTACTCCATTCATAGATAACACAATATCAGCAGGTAATACCGAGAAGAAGAATTTAATTTTATCTATTTTCGACTCATAAGTATTTAAAAAAATAAAAGAATGTTTAGACTTAATACTATTTAAATCAGCAGCGAGTTTTTTACTAAAAAAAGGTAAACCACTAATTACTACTTTCATAATTCAACTTTATGATGCGTTTATACCATATAATTAAGCAGCCATAATAGATTGCCAAACAAAGTGAATAGGCAAGCAACGTAGCTTTAAAATCATAATTTAAATAGTTTCCAACAATGAGGACACAAAAACTCAAAACATATCCAATAATACTGAAAAAATATGCCTTTTTTTGTTTATTAAATATTAAAGTACTAGTAGATACTACTGAAGCAAGAAAATTCATAAATATTGCTGGGACCATAATCTGTGCATAAACACCAGCTTCTCTCCATTTTTCACCTAAATATATTGCAAATAAATCTGGTCCCCAAAGCAAAATAATTCCAAGAAGGAAGGCGGAAACAAGTGCTATTATTTTTAGTACCTTTTTAAACAAATATAAAACTTCTTGTTGATTTGATTTATTTGCGCTTGCTTCTTTATAATACAATTGACCCAAAGCAGAACTAATTATATTAATTGGAGCTC
>Ga0247831_1006225_pt1 | contig 14296 bp, 19 predicted proteins | sample LaCruzMarch2015__9_FD_192406 | JGI IMG/M metagenome (GOLD analysis project Ga0247831, IMG submission 192406) | Freshwater microbial communities from meromictic Lake La Cruz, Castile-La Mancha, Spain - LaCruzMarch2015_1m | ecosystem: Environmental > Aquatic > Freshwater > Lake | place: Spain...
CCGTGTGGATAGGTACGAGTTGTAAGATTTAGGAATTTTTCTTTAATGTTCATGGTGTAGACTTATTTCAAATACAAATATAGATATAATATTCATATCTACCAAATTTTATTTAAAACGATTTCAAATTATACAAATTTTATATATACATTATGTCTCAAATAATTTCACAATTCGATCTGGGTATAATTTCTATAGTTGAAAATTATGACTTAATAGTTGAAAGCCTACATCCAAATGCTGCACCAATATTAGGAACAATTGGTCAAGAGTTAGTTGTATCTTTTATTCAATTAAAAAAGGTAGAAAAGTTTACAAAATTTTCATATGAATCTATAGGTACATCAAATGATAGATATTTGGAAACATATTATAGAGTATCTAGAAATGGAAATTCTTGGACAAACTACTTACCACTAAATTCTGAAATAGATAACTTTCCACCATTTAGTCCTCTTGATTCGATGTATATAGATATTAAATTTGTAAGAGTTGGGAACAAGGAAGATGGTGAAATAAGATTAAAATCCTATAATTTATCAGGTGAGTTATTACAAGATATAAATGATGGTGATGTAAGGATCTCTTCAGGAGGTGAATATATCATTGAACCACCTTATATATTTAAAGTATTTAGAATAGATGATATAGAGATTATATCACCAAGTACTTTAACAGATGTGGATATAGATTGGAGATTTTCTCAAGATAACTCAAGAACTTGGTCCAATTGGGAGCCACTAAGTAAGGAAAATATTTCAACTAAAAGAATCAATCCAATTAGATTTTTTCAAATTCAATATTTAGTTAAAAATAATTCACAATCTAGTGTAAAGATTCAAGATATAAATCTAATTGGTGATTTTCAAAATGTCTCATTAGATTATCAAAAAACTAATCTATATGGTATAAGAGATTGTTGTCAATCAAATATATTAGGATCATCGAATGGTGTAGTTGATGCTAATGGTAACCTAATATCTAATACAACTGGAGTATTAGATTCTCAATCTTGTACTACTGGTAATATACTAAAACCACTGACTGCTGAAGATAAATCTAAATTATATAATCCTTATCAACAAAATCAAGCCATTAATTTACTTAATAAGTTGAGCAATGACTCTATGGAAGTATTTGGTTGGAGAGTTAAGTATTTTGTAACCGATCCAGATGGTAAAGGAATAGATTACTCATTACATGAATTCCAACTATATAATATAGTTTGTGAGGAAGAAATTAAAGTCGCGGTAGAATCTAATCAATTTCCAGATAATCAAATTCAAATGAATCAATTCGATTTGAATCTATTCGAATCATTCGAAATACACGTTACTAAACAATCATTTAAGGAATCGTTTGGTGTTCAGAGAAGACCATCTAAAGAAGATTTGGTATATTTTTGTGATATAAATAGACTGTTTATTGTTGAACATGCTCAACAATTTAGAAATTTTAATAATGCTGCAGTTTATTATAAAGTTGTATTGAAGAAATACAACAAATCTTCAAATGTCAAATCTGGAACTAAAGCAATTGAGGATAGACTTAAAGAGCTTACAAAAAATACCACTATTGATGAATTATTTGGTGTTGAGAATAAGCAAGACAAAGAGAGTATTGCAAATAAACCGCAGCAGCAAACACTCACAAGAGAACCAATTCGATTGGAGTATAAGAGTAGTATAATTAAAGAATTAATCGAAAATTCCACTACTATAGTATCTAAACAACATTATGATTTCTCTAGCTTACTTTACTCTAATTTTGCAGCTATTACACAACCAGTAGTGGCAGTAACTTACAAATCATTAAATACTAATCTTAAAGTTTCTGACAACTTATCATATTTCATGTGGTTTAATATTAATAACTATATTGCTGATGAAAGCTATAACTTCTATGATAACTACGATCCAAACAACAATATAGGATGGAAAATAAACCTTAAAAATGATAATGTTTCTTTAAATATAAATACTGATACATATACATTTAGTTTCTCGGGTAGTACTAATTCAGTTTCTGATTTATACGAGAATATTTGGTATTGTTATTTAGTAAATCTAGATCAAAGAGATAGAAAGATTACACAGTACATTTATAAGAGAGATGTTGAATATGACGCAGAAGAAGAGTCAAGATTCTTAGCATCAACCAAATTACAATTGGTTTATTCAAATCAACAAGATTTAACACCATCTCAATTTGAATTGATTGGTGTAGATGCTAAAATATATGCATCTGATATGAAAATGACTAATATTAGACTATTCAGTGATGTTATACCACAATCAGAACAAAATAAAATTCTAAACCAGTATATTATAGCTGACGACTCTAAATACTTGATATTTGCAGATAATGCCAATATTCGTCTCATTCTTCCTAATTTTCCATTAAATTAATAAATTTAGAAACATTCATAGTGTTATAATATATAAATTAAAATTATTATACATTATGGGATCAATGAAAGAAGAATCTATTAGAAATTATATTTTATCTGTTGACTTTAACAGAGATGATTGGAAACTTTCTCAGATAAAAGAAGAAATGAGAAGATTCTTAGGTGAAGAACCAGGAATTGATATTATCTATAAAAAGGATGTTATTATTAATGAAATTTTAGGTGAGGCTAAAGAATTCAAAAAAATTGAAAAAATTGAAATTGTTTTCACAGATCTAGATGATAGATTTAAAAAGCTACAATTCCTAATTGATTAAAAATTAATTAATATGAATGGATATTACAAGATATTATCTGAATATCGATGCAATAAAAATGGTCGATAAAGAAGATAGAAATAGAATACACGACTACTACCGAGATATGGTTTATGCCAGTGCAGATGGTCGTAAAGAAGTAGCGACTTCTCTATTTAATACTCTATATCAAAATGGATTTTTAGTGGATATTAGAGATGAAAAATTAAATGATATTCTAAATGAAGATAACAGCATCGATAATTGATTATATAGGTAAATATGAAATTGGTGTTTTAGTTTCAGTTGGACTAATGTATGAAGGCCAATTCTATGGTGGAATTTTATTCTATACAGATACTCAAATGAATATAAATGTGGAAGACTCACTCACAGAAAAGTTAGGATATCCAATTGAGCAACACGAAGAATACCTAGCTATTCTTAAATATTTAATTGAAAATGTATCACCACATGAAAAGATCATTAATCAATTAGAAGAGATTAATTTAAACGAATATGGATCTTAAATCTAATTTAAAAATTGTTATATCTTGGTATAATGAGGATATATCATGGATATCACGACTAAAAAATGATTATAATATAATCATTTATACAAAGGAGTTACAATCTGAATATGATATTCCGAAAAATAAAGGACAGGAAGCATCAGTTTATTTAAAATATATTATAGATAATTATAATAATCTACCAGAATACACATTGTTTTTACATGCTCACGAATACTCACCACATCATAGAGGTAGTATAGTTGATATTATTGATAATCTAGTAGGAATTAAAACTTATTATCATAATATAAATGATTATAAACTAGGATATATTATGACAAATCCACTTATTGAACACATAAAAGAGTGGTATAGTAAATATTTAGAACCTGAATTGGGTCCGATGAGTGACTATGGAGATTGGACATACGGTCATCAAGGATGTGGTCAATTTATTGTACACAAAAATACAATAAGATGTCGAAGTATAGAGTTTTATCAAAATTTATATGAGTGGATTATGAATACTGATCATCCAAATGCTTGGAGTAGTCGATTCATGGAATGGACTTGGCATTTAATGTGGGAACAAGTTCCCAAAATCGAGATTAAAACAAATGATAATTGACCACTTCAGTGAAAATAATGGATTTGGTGAGCACAAAAAAGAAGCTATAAATCTTCTTCACACCACTATAGATATACTAGAAGAATTTAATATAAATTACTTCTTAATAAGTGGTACTCTATTAGGATATGTTAGACATAATGATTTCATACCTTGGGATGATGATATAGATTTAATAGTTGATGAAACAATTCTTGATAAATTTGATGAAATACTTAAAAAGTATAATAATATAAATTTATTTTTTAAAAATAAATATGACTCTGTTAAGATATGTTTTTCTGATGGTATAGAAATACCGGAAAATGAGAATGTGATACAATGGAAAAGTGGATCTGTTGGTGGTAATAAAAGATATTGTTGGCCATTTATTGATTTATTTATCTATGAATCAGGACTTGGAATTCATAGTTGTGGTGACTATGAGTATTTCACTATAGGTGAGAGAAAAGAGTCACTACTAAAACCATTTAAAGGACAATGTAATCGGTGCTTTAGATTCATTAGAGAAGACCAAATAGTTTTCTTTCATAATGATTGGAATTCAAAAGAATTCTTTCCTCCACAAAGAGTAAATTTTTTAGGAAAGGAAATGAATATACCTAAGAACCCACAATATTTTTTAAACATTAACTATGATGGTGACTATATGACAAAAATAGAATCAACTAGTAGAATTCATAAAACAGATACAGAAGTTAATAATATAATAACAAGAAATATAAAAAATTAATATGATAGACTTTAATAATATAAAAGATCACATAGCAACTGGAGTAGATGCTAAGATTTTACAATATGAGGAAAATGCTTTAAACATTTCTGATGATACAATTGACTTTCCAAACCTTTTAGGTGGAATTCAAACATATATACTTATCAATATGGAAAGACATGTTGAAAGATATAAGACATCTGTTGAACAATTGAAAAAAATATCTATTAAAAATTTTAATATCTTATGGAGGTTTAAGAAACTTTAGGATATTTGATAAAATTACAGATGTTAAGGTAAAAGATATACCACTAATAATGGGTGAAATGATTCATATGGGTGGTAACTTTCAATCTCAATTTACTCATGATGTTGAAAAAGATGAAACAATAACAACAGAAAGATATTCTATATCATTACATAAATATATGGGGTTAGGATTATACGATTAATTTAGCAGCGTCTATAGCTTCTTGAAGTGTATCAAAACACTGCCATTCAGTATTATTTTCAAAACGGTCTCTAGCACACTCATCAAGTGGACCACCGATTGCCCAAGTGTCTGTTTCTTGAATTGTTAACTGTCCACAGATAAATTTTTTATCTTTTACTTTTTGATAAACTTCACCAGTTGCTAATATATATATTTTACTCATTTGAAAACTTTAATTTATAGTATATATTTGTAATTATTCAATCCTTCCGTTTAGAGTATTAACTTTACAATCAGATTTTTCTTTTATAATCTTAGTTAGAAATTCTAAATCATCTGACCCATATTCAATTAATCTATATTTAGATAATTTCCATTGAATAACATCTTTGAATTTATCAGGATCTTGCTCACCATTTTGATTTTTACTATTATCATAGAATCTTTTAATTAGATCTTTTTGAGCATAAAAGAATAATAAAGTATTTCTATTTTTAACTGTTGTGTTAAAACCATGATAACTATAAAAATGTGGCGCGAAAAAAGAAACACTATTTGGTTTAAATTTAACAATTTTACACGGGTTTAAATCTTTATCATAGAGTATTGTTCCATTATCTAATTCTTCTTGTTCTGTTAATTCATCTTCTGGTATGTAAAAGTTAACTGATATAAATTGTGCTGGTATATCTGTGTGTATTCTTTGAAATCTATCACCATCAGTAAAGACAAATTGAATATCATGATTGAAAACCATTTCATCTAAATAGTTTCCATAATAGAACTTTTTCATTAGTGCATTTTTTATTTTATCATCACCAAATACTTCTCTGACTATATTAATTTCATATACATCAATGTCTCTTAGAATAAATCGTTTATTCATAAAATTTGGATTATCCCAGTTTCTATCTTGTAAAGTCTCGTTGTGTTTATAATACAACATCTTATCTTTTAATCTTTGATAAAAATCATCTGGAAATATGTTTTCAACATAAAGATTGTAAAATGGATAAATATTTATATCCGTTGTTTCTATTTTATTTAAAACGTAATTTTTAATTTCAGTCGATGTCATCAGTAGTAGTTATTTTTCTAAGATATTTATAATGTCCTTCTATTAATTCTGGATCTAATTCCAAGTATGATAAACAAGGAAGTACTTCACATTGAATACTAGTTTCAATATATTTTTTGAAAATAAATTTAAATAAATCATATTCAGTACATTGTGGTGAACATAGTTCTATGAAATCTTCTCTATTTGGAATTTCCCAACCAAATTCATTTTTCTTAGCCAGCCCATTTACTAACTTCATATAATATTGAGAATGTGAGTAATTAGAATTAACTAATGTTTTAATGTGATCACTTGTTATAAAAGGTCTTGCCGCATCGTGTATAATAACTTTTTGATAGTGTTTATTACCAATAAAGTCAATAGCTGTTTTAATCGATTGTAATCTATCATCAATATCATTTGTTAATACAGTATGATTAGTATTAATTTGGACTTTTGAATTTGTAACAATGATTATATCATCAACTACTGGTTCGATAGCATCAATAGAGTATTGAATTAACGGTTTACCATTTATTGGATATAGTTGCTTAGGTGTTATATCATTAAACCTCTTACTTAAACCAGCCGCTAATATTATAGAAATATTCAATTTATATAGACAATTTATATTTTTATCTATATAAAAAGAAAAGTTTGATATGAATAAGTTTATTGAAAAAGAAAGAAAAGAGGAAACAAACAACATAATCAACTCTGAAAAATTAGACATCAGAACAGCTATGAATATTCTAATCAACGCTATTCAAGTATCATATGATAAAGATCATTTTAATGATTTTGATAGATATTTAATAAACAAATCATTGACAACTTTTAAACATTATGCTGACTCAAAAGAAGATATTGTTATAAAATTTAAATAATTATTATGAATGAAGAATTTCTAAATAGAATAGTAGGACTTTATAGTGTCGTGAAAGAGGCAACATTCCAGACTTCTAGTAGATTGATTATATATAAAGATAATCTATTATATCATTCACCAAGTATTAGATTAAGCCGTGAAGCTGTTGAAGATTTAAAGGCTTATAGTTTTGATATTGAGTCTCATATTATGAGTTCAATTATTAAAGAATTTAAAGAAGAACAATACACACTAATGTCAAAAGAGGATATTGATTTAGCGTCATCTCAAATTGAATATTTAAAAGTCTCCATTCAGCGAGATAAGAAAATTAATGAGATTCTTAATTAAACTATAAGTCACTTTTTGAATAAAAATAAAAAATAATATTTTTAATGTTAATTAGTGAAATTGGAATTAGAGGATTTAAATCATACGGCAATAATGAACAAGTTTTAAACTTAAATACTGAAAAAGGAGAATTGATTCTTCTTGTTGGAAATAATGGATCAGGAAAATCATCTTTACTTGATTCTTTTGACTATGTACTTTATGGTAAAGTTAGAGGTAAAAAGAAAAGATGGTCTACACTATCAACACTACCAAATCGTATCAACGGGGAACTTCAAAATAGAATTAAGTTCCAATCTCTTGGAACAGATGTTGAAATTAAAAGAGGTATTAATCCTAACACTCTTGAACTTTGGGAAAATGGTGTTTTAAATGAAAGAGCTGGTAAGGCTAATATTGATGAAAAGGTTGAGAATTATATTGGAATGGATATTGAAACATTCAAATCTTTTATCTCGATGTCGATCAATGATTTTAAAAATTTCATCTCATTAAGTTCAGAAGAAAAACAACTACTTCTTGATAAATTATTTAATCTTGAGGTTATTAATATTCTTAACTCAATTCTTAAAGAGTTAAATAAGAATAATAAGATCCGAATGGCAAGTTTAGATTCTGAAATATCTACACTTAATGAATCTATTCAATCTATTCAACGATCTATCGATAAGGCAATTGAAAAGGAAAAAGAAAATACCCAATCAGAAATTGATAAAATTAAATCTGATATGGATTCTAAGAAAGAAGAATATGCTTCTTTAAAAGAAAAAGTTGAAAAGATTAAATCTAAGGATTCTGAATTAATGGATGAATTAGAAAAAGAAAAGCGTCAGTATATAATTCTACAAACTGATATCAAAGGCGTTCAAAAAGATATTGATCTTTATGATTCTGGGAAATGTCCGACCTGTAAAACAGATTTTGATTCTGACCACTTTGTTTCATTAAGAGCAACACTTGTTGAAAAGAAACAATCACTTGAGAATATTAAATTAGAGTTAGAAACTAATATCAAAGGCATCAAAGAAAAACAAGTTAAGCTTCAAACGATTTCTGATACGGCATCAAAAGCTTTTAATGATATAACTTATTTTTTAAAGAATTGTAAAGCTCAAATTGAAAAATTACAATTAAAACAGACAAAAGAAGATGGAAAATCATCTGATAATGTTAGTGAGTTTAAAAAAACAATTGAAGATTTAGATAAAAAGAAATCTAATTCTGGTGAAAATGCTGCTCAATGTAAAGATAAAGAACTTTATTATAAAGAATTAAATAAAATATTTGGCGAAGATGGTGTTAAGAAATCAATTATAGCTGGAATTATTAAACCAATTAACTTCTTTATTAACGAGAACATTAAAAAAATGGGAATGAACTTTGAGGTTTCTTTAGATGAAACATTCACAGCAGAAATAAAACATTTGAATTCTCAAATTGATCATGATACATTGAGTACTGGTGAACAAAAGAAAATTAATGTTGCGATATTAATCGCTTACTTAAAACTTATACGTACTAAAAGACATATAAATGTACTTTTCTTAGATGAGGTATTTTCTTCAATCGATTTAGAAGGTATATCAGACATATTGTTGTTGTTAAAGTCATTTTCCAATGAATATAATATTAACATATTTGTTGTGCATCATGCTCTTTTAAATCATGAAAATTTTGATAGGATTATTAGAATTAACAAAGAAATATTTTCAAGTATAGAAGAAGTTAATTTTGATACTTTAGTCGATGGATAAAAATATACTTATAAAATACGATATTGAAGGAGAGTTTCATGAAAGATATTTTTATGAAATATCATTCGAGTATAATAAAGCTTCTAACATTATCAGTCTTGATAACACATTACAAGAAGCAGATGATTTTATAAAAGAGATTGATGGTAAATCCATATTGATGGAATATCGTGGTATATCTAAAATAGATAGAAAGAAAATATTTGTTCTTAACTCATCGACTATTAGAAGAGAATATAAACTTAAAGAAATATTTAAATGAGATTTTTATTATTGTTATTAATTTTACCAAATTTACTATTATCTCAAGTAGATACTAGTTATCTAAATATCGTCTCTTGGAATATTCAAAATTTGGGTAAATCTAAGTCAGATGATGAATTATCCTATATATCAACAAAGATAAAATTCTATGATATTGTAGCAATACAGGAAGTATCAACCTCGGAGTTTGGATCACAGGCCGTTGCTAAACTGGATGATTATCTTGATAGAACGGGCAGTGATTGGGATTATATAATATCGAATTCAACATCTGGTGATGGATCTGAGAGATATGCTTATTTATTTAAAAAGAATAGGGTAAAATTAAAAGAAAAGGCACAACTAGAAATGAGTTTATCAGAAGTTATGAATAGAGAACCATTTCGTGCAATTTTTATATTTAAAAATATAGAATACTATTTTTTCAATTTACATCTTGTTCCGACTGATAAACATCCACAAATTGAAGTAAATAGATTAGAAGTATTAACCACTTTATATAAAGGAAAGAGAATAATAATGTTAGGTGATTTTAATCTATCTCAATCCGATAATTCTTTTAACTCTCTTAAAAATAAAGGAATTGTACCTAGTTTAATTAATAAGAAAACTTCACTTAAAATGAAACCAGTTTCGGGTAAAGTTTTAAACATGGAATATGATAATTTTTTTATATCTAGTCAAATAAAATTTAAAAATTCTTCTGTAATTTACTTTTTTGAAGATTTTAAAGATCTACAATCCGCTAGAAAAATATCAGATCATTGTCCAATAAAAATATCTATTAAATAATTTATGGCAAATTTATTAAACAACACAATATCAACTACAACATTAACTGGTAGTCAGAATTTAGTTTATTTATCGGGTACTGGAAACTTGGCATACACTTCAGACACTACAGTATCAATTGGTGGGGATATGACAGATTTTTTTGAATTAGTATTGGCTGCACTTGGATATGATATTACTTATGATGATTTTAAAAAAATGTCAAAAGAACAAAGAAATCAAATAATTAGAGATATAAAATTAAAAACAATAATATAATGGGATTTCATAAAAGGTTTATAACAAAAGATTTAATACTATCTCAAAAAAGTTTTGAAGATATTGAGGGATTATTTAATGCAGATGCCCTAATATTTGATACTTGGTCATCAAATTTTTTTCAAAGATTTGATGAGAAATATACAGAATATCAAGATAAAAGAAATTTAATAAACGAAGAACATAAATTCCAATCATCTTGGCCGGATGTTTCTGATTTAAATGGTCACTATTTAAGCAATATTTTAATTAATCTAAAATTAGATCCTAATTGGGTTGATGTACAACTTTGTATTGAGAGTTTTAGACCGATTGATATTCCACAAAGTATTTCGGGTAAATTTGACCTAATGTGTAATTTTTGCATACAACTAATAGAAAATAAACTAGAGTACGATGGACTTGAATAAAAATTACTACAATATACTTGGTGTTAATCATGAAAGTACTGATAAAGAAATAAAAAAAGCATATTATAAATTATCATTTGATTATCATCCGGATAGAAATAAAGATGTTGATATTGTAAAATTTCAACTAATATCTGAAGCTTGGTCAATTCTAAGTAATTTGGAAACTAGAAATGAATATGATAAGAAAAGCAAATTCGGAAAAGACTATAACGAAATTGAGGAACTCTTCAAAGTTAATATAGATTTTGATTATGAAAAAGAGAATAATAAATATGAAGATTTTAAAAAGAATCAAGTTCTTAATATCATAGAACATGTAGATGATAAATTCAATGGAACAATAGAATATAATAGATGGGTAATTTGTAAAAAATGTAAAGGAAGTGGAAAAGACACAACATCAAAATTTTTTATAAAAGATGAGTTTGGCAATATCAAAGGAGTATTTGACTCTGATGATGGATGTGACTTCTGTGAAGGTACCGGAAAAGATCACTGGGGAAATAAATGTGGATTTTGTTTCGGTCAAGGAAAAATTGGAAGCAAAGATTGTCAGACCTGTAATGGTGAGAAAAGAATTTTAGGAAAGCAAAAGCTCACTAAAATAAAATTAGATAAGGATAAAGAGGAGACTATTATACCACACATGGGTCACTTTTCCAAGCATGAGCCAGGAAAAGTTGGAAATCTAATTCTAAAGAATTAGCCACTATTGCCTTTAGATGTTGCAACACAGTTACCATATTTAACAGATTGACCTGGATTAAATGGTGAACCACCTCCGGTAACTGGAGGTACTTTATCTCTATCAAAACTCTGTACTAGTAATCCTTCAGTACTTGGTTTTCCTGGACCCGCTAATGATCCCGGACCAGATGGTGTAATAACTACAGACGGAACACTTATCGAATCAAAAGCAGTCTCAGTGATAATTAAGGAGTCAATTAATGAGAAGTTTGAATCATTGTAGTCAATAGGTGGAGCTACCGATCCTAGAGGAACTTGTACTTTTTGTGTTATTCTAGATTCAGTTCCAAGGAATATAAAAGGTATTGAATTTGTCTGTACAAATTTAAGATTATCGATTATTGGAGAATCTAGGGTAAGTGAAATGACTAAAAGATCTAACCCTCTTCGATTAAAAAAATATTCCTTAATATTTGTTACACGTCTTTCATTCAAATTTAAAAAAGAATCATTTAGTAGTGGACTTTGAGTATTTGATGTTGTTAATCTTGAGAATGAGAAAGTTGGATTTTGAATATAATCAAAAGAAACATAACTATATCTAAGTTTTTTAAAATTATTGGTAATATTTGTATTATCTAAAATAGTATATGGTATTAAGTTATTTGCTTTAAGTTCTAAAACTCCTATATTATTAGGTTTATTCGATACGAAGTCATATGGATATGCAGAAACAAAACCACCAAAACTAGCACTTGAATATGTCCACCCATCATTTATAAAGTTTCTCAAACCTATTCGAAATCTATCTGATAAATTACTACCACTTAAACCCGCAGTGGTGTTATAATAGTTATTGAATTCTCCGATTTCTTCAAGATAATTATCATATTCATTTATTTTCCAACCGAGTGAATATTTACTAGTTCCACTAAAACCATGATTTCTCAACACTGAGGTAGAACTCAAAACATCTTTTGTTGGTGAACTATAGAAATTCTCTAAACTATATTCACCTACAGCACCAGAAAAATTGATCAAAAACTGATCAAGATCCTGATATGAAGTTTCATTTCTACCAATAGTAACAGTTGAAGATGTAAAATAATTAACATCGATCCAAGAATTATAACTATGAACATATCCGTCATTTTTTAAATCAGCATCATTGAATGAGAAATTTTGTATTAATCCAGAATTAGTAGAAAATGTTGCAAATTCATCACCATCTTTTCCGGTTCCGGGAACAAGATAATCAACAGTCTTGCCCCTAAATCTACCACCATAAAATATACCATCAATCCATTGAGAATCTACCATTCTTGTTATATATGGTCGACCTCTAAATAAACCATTATTCCATACACCTCGAAACTTACCATTTAAAAATGCTCCACCTAACCATACATTTTTGGAAACATATATAGGATGGTTTTCAGAATCTTTTTGAATTATTCTAGCTGAAAAATTAAGTGTAATTTGAAGATAAATAAGATCATTTGAACCTTGACTTCCATCAGTACCAAAAATATACACCTCAGGTGATATAATATCTACAATAGTCCAATAATCTTTAATCAATCTACGAATACCATTAGTATCAAGTGCTGATATATTTCCAACGGCAACTTTGTCTCCTATCTTAAAACTATTTCTTATAGTTTTAATTCCTTCTAATCTATCTTCTGGAGAAGGATTTTGATCAACTTCAAATCCATCTTCAAAAATATATTTATACTGTGAAGTATATAAGGCTATTGTGTATGTACTAAAAGACGGTTTTAACGAAGAAACATTATTGTCATAAATATTTGGCAATTGGCCAAATTTAACTGGAATTCTATTATAAACTGCTGGATAAGACATTGGCTTAGATGTTCCTGAGAAAGAAACAAAATTTTCAAAATATACAACATATTTATCATATCTCAATCCTTCATTCCAAACACCATTCTCCCAAATACTTGAAAATGAGTCTCTCAGTCCTGATGTGAATACACCATTACCATATCTAATAGAGATAGGAACTCCATTACTAGAACCACCTCTATAACTAATTGTTGATGGTAGTGGTAATGTCTCACCAAATTGAGGCTCAGTGGAAAAAACATCAGGACAATTTTCATTATTATATACAGAGGCATATTGATAAGTCGTATTTTCAATACTTAAATATAAAATATGTAACTTTGTACCTGTACTAGAGTTAAATTTTTCTATTGAGAATCTAAAACTATCAGTTGTATCTAGATTTGCTAATGTTGAATATTCTGCAAATGCTAAAGGAGAGAATGTGAATTCAACTGTCTTAACATTAGTTTGACCGTGTGATGATGAAGAAAAATTATTAGTCGAAACTCCCGAGAAAAATGTAGAACATCCAACGGGTAATACTTCAATAACCTCAGTAATGGTTTGTCGTATACCACCATTTCCCTCAACATTATCATCATATCCCATGTTGATATGAAATTTTACAGTCTTGGTAGTTTCTGAGGGTGATCCGCTCAAAGCACCACCATCATAAGAACACCAATACTTCAACTTTATTTGATATTCACCAGATTGTGAAAATATATCTAATGAATTATTAATATTAACTGCATAAAGTCGTGCACTAGATGAATGGGCATTATAGAAATTACTATCATATACTGTTGTTGGTGCACTCCATCTTTTTCCATATTTTTTTGGACTTGAATCAACAAAAGCACCATTGACAAGACTAAAAGATATTGTATTATCTATTGGGCATTCCTCATATGGTCTATAATATGGAATATAATTCCAAATTCTTGGACCAACAACAGTCGAGCAAGTAAATGATAAATTTGTTAAATTTGGAGCTCCTT
>Ga0247831_1006226_pt1 | contig 14295 bp, 12 predicted proteins | sample LaCruzMarch2015__9_FD_192406 | JGI IMG/M metagenome (GOLD analysis project Ga0247831, IMG submission 192406) | Freshwater microbial communities from meromictic Lake La Cruz, Castile-La Mancha, Spain - LaCruzMarch2015_1m | ecosystem: Environmental > Aquatic > Freshwater > Lake | place: Spain...
ACTTCTTCTTCATCTACTTTCATTTCTTCTTCTTCATCTACTTTTACTTCTTCTTCATCTACTTTCATTTCTTCTTCTTCATCTACTTTTACTTCTTCTTCATCTACTTTTACTTCTTCTTCATCTACTTTTACTTCTTCTTCATCATCTACTTTCAATTCTTCTCTCAAATTATTATCGTAAATAATATTATTTTCTTCTTTATCATTTAAATCTAAATTTTCAATATTAAACCCTATATTTTGATTATTTTCTATAATAGAATCACAAGATTTATTAATACCAGAAAATATATTATTTAAATCATTATCTAATAATTTAGGATTATATATTTTATCTGGTTTTGATTTAAATAATTTTAGCATATTTGAAACTTTATGAACGTTTTTTTTAAATACTGTTTTAAGTGAACTTTTCTCTATTTCAGATTTTTCTGATAGTGTATTTAAAGTTGATACTGATAATTTTGTATTATCATATTTAATTTCAGGATTTACTATCGAATTGAAATTTTCAAAATTAATAATGGATTCGCTAGCTAATTCTAAGTTTGAGTTCTCACTACTATTTTCACTATTGGTTTCAGAACCAATTGATATTTTAATATCTTTTAACAAAACACTATCAATATCATTTTTAACAAGTTCATCTATTAATTCTTTTTTCTTATTTTTACTAACCTCAACTGTATCATCAAATTTAATATCATTATTTATATGAGTATAAATAAGTTGAATTTTATTACTAAATCGTTTTAAGTATTTTGTATGCATTTTATGAAAAAATTCAATATATGTAATAAACATTAATACTTTTTCTTTCATAACATTTATATTAAAATTAAATGTTGTAATAAAATTATCAATATTTAAACCAATATTCTGTTTTGTTTTATGTAATAATAATTCATTTTCTTTATTATTAATTAATGAAATAATAATACCTAATAAATTTAATATATTATCGTGTATATCTAACATTAATTCAAATTTATATTCTTTAAATGGTTCTAGATCTTTATAAATTGGATAATTATTAATTTTTATAAGTTCTATAGCTCTTTTATCATTAATATTTTTTGAAATATAGTCAACAATAATTTTATGTAATTTAAAATATTCACAATACATTCTATTATTAATAGCCAAAAAGAGACGCTTCATATCATCATATTCAATATCTATTAATTTACTTTGAAAATGAAATGAATCTAATCCAAAAACAAAGATATCACTTTTATTATTGTTAATAAATTCGGAATAAATCTGGTGAAGCTTGTCAATTCTTATTTGTAATATATCGAAAACATTTTTTACAGTTGTTCTTATAGAAATTATGTTATTAAAATCACTTTTTAATTTGACAATTCTTGATTCCATAATAAATTATAATATTTTATTTTTAATAGTATTATATAATATAATATAATTATATTATATTATGGAAGATAATTTTGAATTAACAGATGAATTAGATTTACATACTAATTCTATAGAATGGACACCAGAACATGAGATTATTTTGATTGAATGGGCAGATAAAGCTATGTGTTATAGATGGCTACATGGAAAAGCAAATGCAATGTTTTCTGCGTTAAATGCATGGTATACTATTCCAGTAATTATAATATCAACACTTACAGGAACTGCTAATTTTGCTCAAGAACGTGTTCCAATAGAATATCAAAGTTTCTTTGTTATGATTGTAGGTGGTTTCAATATTTTAGCTGGAATTATAACAACAATTCAACAATTTCTCAAAATAACACAATTAAATGAAGCTCATAGAGTTAGTAGTATTGCATGGGATAAATTTTATAGAAATATAAAAATTGAATTAGCCAAACATCCTAATGAGAGGATTGACCCAACACAAATGCTTAAAATGAGTAAAGAAGAATTTGACAGATTAATTGAAACAAGTCCAAATATACCTGAAAAAATAATAGTTCAATTTAAAACTAATTTCTCTAATCAAGAAACATTTGATAAAATAATTAAACCTGAAATATGTGATATTTTAATTCCTACAATAGAATATAGAAATCCTTGGTATACAGATGAAAATCGTGCTAAAGATTTAAATGAAAATATAAAACTTCAATTAATAAAACATACTAGAATAAAAAAACAAAATGAATTAAATAAGAAAATGGTGAATGATTTCATTAATCTATTTATTAATCTAAATAATCGTGAGCCGATGGAGAGTGAAATAATTGATAATTTAAAGGAAAAAATGGACCCAGAAATTATAAAAAAAATGCTTGATGAAAATAAAAATATGTCTATTAAATTTAAATCAGGTGATTCTAATGGGACGGATGTTGTATAATTATACCTACACTGTTGGATAATCATTTGGTAAAACTAAAATACATATAATCATAAAAATATAAAATAAAATATATACACCATAAACATCTTCAGTAATTCCATAAAATTTTAATACCTGAGTTAAACTATAAAAAATTATAATTGATAATCCGATTAGTGTAATTGCGTTCATATAATATTATTTAAGATTATTTAATAATATAATATCCTAAAATATACTACATTCTTTATTTGCTCCTATTTTTGAATTATCAACATAATGATATGTTAGTGGAACTTGTTGATTATATTCTTTTAATACTAACAATGGTGTATCTGATAAAAAAGACCCATCATCTAATTCAATAGTGTTTAAATAAGCACTATCATATGTTTTACTCCATAAACCATCATGGTCTGATATTCTCAATGTTAATATTTCTCTTTTATTATCGAGCATTTCATCTTTGATCATTTCTTTTTTTATTATAGAATCATCGTTTAATTCATTTGGTGTATTTTCTATAAATTTAGTTGTTCCTGTAAATAGAGCAAATCGTACTACTCCTCCTTTATTATAATTGTCATTTAAACATTCTTTAATTGCGTTATTAAAATTTGTAAAATAAAAATATGGTCCTAAAATTGCTTTTTTATCTTTTGCACTCTCTCCAAACATGTTTACAAATTTCATTTTATTCTCTGTAGATTTTCCTACATAACCTATAACTGGTAATTCAAATGTTTCGTTTTTTTCATTATACAAATAACACATTGTCTCATTATTGATTACAAAAGAAATAGTATTTTTATCTATAGGAATATTACATATATTCTTTTGATTAACAATTTCATCAATTAAAGCAAACCGAATTTGATTTGACAAATAAATTTCATCCAATAAAATTTTACATTTCGTAACGTCAAAAAATAAATATAAATCAGATTCATACTCGTAAAACCCATTAAATTCAATATCATTTTTAAACTTATCAAAATTAGTTGTTTCTAATATACCAGACAAAAATACTTTTGAATATGGAACTAAACTTTGATTGTTAAATAAGGTATATTTGGGTAATTTTGGAAAAGATAATACATTATAAAGAGTATTTGTTAATAAATATTGTAAAAATGGAAATTTTCCATTTGTATTTACATTATATACACATAAATTAATATTATGATATTCTGCTGCATTATTAATATTATCAATATCTGTAGTTAAAATATGTTTTACACCATAATTATAATATAGTGGTTTTTCTGGGGTATAATCCACATTATCCATATTATAATTATATTAATCACTATTTTTTTAAATTGAATTATTATTTATCTATTTTTCTTTTAATTGTTTCTTTTACTTGCTCTTCACGACTATCCATAATATGATTTGCGATTTCTTCAGCTATTTTTGGCTCGCTTTTATAGTAATTTTGTAATGCTGAAAGTAATGTTTTAGCATTTATTGGCTTCTTAATTTTACTCTTTTTATACACTAAAGCACCTCCGTTTATATCAAAACAGTCAATGGTATGTGATTTCATAACTGTTACTAAATTTTCTGTTAATAATTTCTTTTTATTTATTCTATCTTTTATTTGAGCTTTAAATTCTGATATTTCAGTATCTATTTTAATCCATTCCTTAATATTATTAACTAGCTGTTCTTTTGATTCCATTAATTATTACTTATATTTAATATTTATATTGTTAATTATTAATAATTATATTGTGCAGTATTTTACGTGTCTTCCACATAAATTCTCAGAACTAATTTTGCATCCACAATGTTTACCTTTATTTGGACCTGTTTTTAATATTTGGATGCATCCCAATAATTCTTTATCTTCTGTGTTTGTATCGACTTGAGTATTTATTTGTAATAACCCGATCACAACATTTTCTACAGATTTATTTTTTGAAACCTTTGCTATTTCTTTCATCTTTTGTTTTTCCTCTTTTAATTTTAGTTTCTCTAATTCTTTTGCGACTTTAGCTTCATCTTTTATCTTTTGTTTTGCAGCTTTTTCGAATTGTTTAACTTTTTCTTTTCCTTCAGTCTTATATTGGTTAATCATTAATTTTTTATGTGAATAACAATAGCATTTTTCATCATTATAAGTAATCGGTTGTGATGGATTGTTAGGATTATATAATTGTATTGTTGTTGCGTAACCAATATTACATGTCTTATATTTTTTATTTATTTCTGTTTTTGGTTTTGTTTCATCAAATATTGGATTATTAATTTGATATTTACATTTTTCATAATTATTATTATTATAAACTTCTTTAGCATTTGGAACAAAACAGTTAACACCATTTACTTTTTTAACTCCACTTTCTGTATAATATGGTAATAATTCATTTTGTTTTTTACGACAATAAGGACATCTAATTTGGTTTGTTTGTAATTTATTTGAACTCTCCATATTATTAAACTTTTGTTTATGATTTAATAAATCATTGTAAAGAGGAATATAATTAAATTTGTGACCACACTTCATTGTTACATAATTATTGATTAATATTTCATTAGTTATTAAACATTTATTTGTATCATCATTATTTATACTTTCATCTTCATCAATATCAAGCGATTTATATAATTCATCATAAAAATCTATACCTCCTTCTATATTGTATTTGTTCATAATATATTATATTTTGTGTAATATCTTTATATTTTTTATATTTAATCATATATATGTCGCCGCCTGAAGTCTGGGGTCCTGCTGTATGGACATTATTTCATACTCTATCTGAAAAATTAAATCCTAATGCATATAATCAAGTTTCTGGGTCACTATTTACAATGATTGTTCAAATTTGTAGAGTTTTACCTTGTCCAGAATGTTCAAAGGATGCTAGCGGGTTTTTAGCAAAAATAAATATGAATAATTATAAAACAAAGGATGAGTTTAAAAATATGTTGTATTTATTTCATAACTGGGTAAATGCCAAAAAACGTAAACCTTTATTTAATTATGCTAATTTAGAAAGATATTCTAATGCAAATCTATCTTTTGTTATAAAAGATTTCATATCAAAATATAATACTAAGGGTAATATGAAATTATTATCAGAAACATTTCAAAGAAGCTTTGTTCTTAGAAATTTTAAATCATGGATAAATGCATTTGGAAGAGCTTTTATTCCAGTTAGTATCCCACGACCAATTACTAGTATAAGAGAAACTCCTATTGAAGAAACTCCTATTAAAGAAGTTACAACTGTTGAAGAAACTCCTATTGAAGAAACTCCTATTGAAGAAACTCCTATTGAAGAAACTCTTATTGAAGAAACTCCTATTGAAGAAACTCTTATTGAAGAAACTCCTATTGAAGAAACTCCTATTGAAGAAACTCTTATTGAAGAAACTCCTATTGAAGAAACTCCTATTGAAGAAACTCCTGTTAAACCTGAGTAAAAATAAAATTTAGTTAATAATATTTAAATTTTATTCTATTTATTATAATTCGCTTACCAGTGTCCCGTCCTTAAAAACGGAACATTTAAATGTTTGTTTACTAGGTTGGTAACAGACTTCTCTATTGCTTGAAACTTCATTGAAAAATAAATATTTACCAGAACCACCAGCATACATTAGAGTAACAATTAATGCTGATGATGTGGCGCCTAATAATACATTCAAGAATAATTCGCCAACCTGGATTACACATTTCTTGTAAATCTTAATAAACATATCTATAAAAAAGTATGTAAGTAAAGATATAAATACCCAGTAATTTACATCACTATTACTGAACATTGGGAAACATAAATACATTATAGTAAATGCAAAAACAAATGCACTAAATGTAGGATTACCATATTTACTATATTGAATAGATGTGCAAATTGTTCTATCATTTACAATTGGTTCAGCACCGGCCATCATATAAACATAACTTCTAAGGACACAACAACCTATTAAAAATCCTAAATAGATCAAACCTTTGAAGTTTTGAAATATAAATGACATACTTGTTATACTTGTTGCAAGAATAATTGGAGAGAAAAAACTAAACCATACAATAGCTGTAAATGGTTGAAATAACTGTAATGGAGTATCTTGAACGCCACCAGTTTTTGTTATTAAATTAGTTGACATTTATATTACTAATGTATATTTTTTATAATATTTTTCATTATTATATATTTTATATTACTATTTATCTAAAATTAAATTAAAAACATCGCTAATATGTTCAATTGAATGAAACTTAATTCCATCTATTATTTTGTTATCTTTATATTTTTCCATAATTTTTTCAAAGTCTTTTTCATTTTCTTTTGGAAATATAAATTCTTTGATTCCTGATTTGATTGAATGTATTATTTTTTCTTGAAGACCGCCGATTTCTGTTAATAATAAACCAAAATGTGTTTCTCCTGTTATTCCAAAATAATTTTTAATTTTTATCTCGTTTAATAAGCTATAAATTAGTACTGTAAATGCTGTAGTTGCCGAAGGTCCATCCTTTTTAGTACTAATGTCAGGACAGTGAATATGTATTCCATAAACAATATTATTCTTAACGTCGTTATATTTTTCAATTAAATATTTCTGTCTTTCAAAACTGGTTAAATTCCATGCATTCGTTAAACTAACGCTAATTGACTCTTTCATAACATCTCCCATTGATCCGGTTAGTGTTAAGTGTAAAAATTTGTTGGATGGAATAAAATTTGCTTGAAGAGGTAGAACTCCTCCCTGAGACAATTGATTCGCCCATAATGCATTTATCACACCTACTTTACTTTCATTGTGAATTTTGTAAATTTTTACTTCTCTTTTATCCTTAAAATATTTAGTTTTAATATCATGTATACTTATTTCAATTGGTAACTCATATTCTTTATCATTATTTTTTAATACATCCAAATTTATCTCTCCAACAATTTCAAAAAGAATTTCTTTAAGCTTTCTAACACCAGATTCACACGTGTATTCATCAATAATAAATTTCAAAACATCATCATTAAAATATATCATATCTTCTAATCCCATCTTCTTGTATACATCTGTTAAAATATGTGTATTACAAATTATTAATTTATCTTCCAACGAGAGATTATTAAATTTAATTCTATGAATGCGATCTAATAAAATCTTATCAATTGCATCTACATCATTATAAGATAGAATAAATAATGCCTTTGATAGATCTAAATCAATACCTGTAAAATATTTATCTTGAAAACAGTCGTTCTGTGCTGGATCTAATAAGTGCGTTAATATACCAACAATTTCCTTACCGTGTTCAGTGCGACTAATTTTGTCTACTTCGTCGATAAATATAATAGGATTCATACATTTCTTATCAATCAAAATTTGAACAATAGACCCCCAAGTACTACCTACATAAGTGTAGTTGTGTCCGTGCAAAGTGCTACCATTACTATCCCCTCCCATTTGTATCATAGCAAATGGTCTTGAATTTCCCTTATCATCTTTTAAACAATCGGAGAGACCACGTTTTGCTAATGAAGTTTTTCCTACACCTGGTGGGCCTTCAAAGCCAAAACAGTACCCATCTTGTTCGCCATTAATCCATTGTCCAATTATTCTCTCTATTTGTGTTTTAGCCTTATCATGTCCATAAACTGCTTTATCTAGAGTTACCTTTACATCTGACATATAATGAGTAACATTTTTCATATTTGTATTTATTTTTTGAATATCTGTTTTGATTTCATTATTCGTAAAAACGGGATTTATATTTGTAACTTGATTAAATTCAATGACTATTTCATTTATAATGATTTCATTTATAATGATTTTATCTACATCTTCCTCTTGATGAATATATGCATCAATAATATCAATAGAGCGACTTAATAATCCATCTTTATTTAAATGTGAATATTTTGTGCATTTTTTATTATGTTTTTTAAGAATTTCATCAAGAGTTTTATTATTTGCAAGTAATTTAGTTTTATCACACGTAGATAAATATTCTTTAATTTTTTCTAGTTGGTGAGTTTTAGAAGTAGAACCTTCTTTTCCTTGGATTTTTTTGATATGTTTCAAAATTTCAATACTAGTATATTTATCCTTTATTTTTATATCTGGAAATATTTTATCAATATTGTATTTTTTATGCAAATCCTTAAAATTAGTTCTCACCATGTCCATTATATTTAAAATAGGTTCTTTTTTATAAACCCCAAATGGAATTTTTAATAATCCATCTAAATATTGCCGTGCTTTGGTGCCAGAATCCTCAGACTTTGCCTTTACTTCTTTAAGTTTCATCATTGCTTTTTCTTTAACAGTATCTGATACTTTTAATAAACATATTTGTTGTTCTAACGGTATTTTATTAATATCAAAATTAGATAAATCATTTGTATATTGAATGGTCTTTTTCAATGCTTGTTTAAAAGATTGTTTAATATTCCATGGAAAGCTATCAAATAATATAGTTTGATGTTGAGTATCGACGTTTCCATTAGAATCATTAGAGAGAAGATCATATAATAGATATGCCATATATTGATTTTCATAGTTTGATGAACGTATTAATAAATTAATTAATGTATTTCTTTTAATGTACATATCATCAGTTATGAAGTCTTTTACAGCTTGAGAAATTTGTTTTTGTTTTAAAATAGTATTTTGTGTAGTAATTCCTGCGAATTTTCCATAAAAATCTCCATAATTATCATTTATCAAAAAATCTTTTAACATTAATGATGATAAATATTTGTCGAATATATCTAATTTGAAGTCATTGTCATTTGGAATGTTCTCTTTAATTTTTTTAATTTTTCTTGTTATGTATTTATTATTTAAAAAATCAATTACAATATCATCAACTATTCCATAAACTAATAAGCTTTTTTTAAGCGGAATAGAATGAATATAAATCTTTATACCATATACTTTCATATGAAATTGTTTGTAAGCAGAGCATACATCAAAACAACTCAAATTAGTGGTTGTATCATCAATATCATCATTTTTTTTTGTATCCTCTTTTTTTGATATTACCTTATAGCTAGTTGGGTGAAAATATTTTTTTAATAACTCAAATTTATGATATTCATTTTCATCTGTCGTTATTTTATTGTTATTTCCAAAACATATTAATAATAAGTCTTCCAAATTTTCTGTTCCATAATTTTTTAAAAGAATGGATAATTCATTATTTATTGTCTGTAGACAATTAATGATACTATCTGTTGCAGATATTTTAAGAGATGTTACGTGTTCTATTTTTTTACTGAGTTCTCCCAATTTGTCTATACAAATACTTATATCACTTATTCCTAAAATATCTAAAATTTTATTCTTTTGAACATGAATAATTGTTTTCTGAATTAAGTCCTTAAAGAAATCAATCTTTCTCTCTAGTAATGGTAATACGTCATTAGTAGATTTTTGATTTAGTTCTTTTTTAACTCCAATATTTTTATCAGTCATTATATATTATATTATTCTATATTTATATTTTTATTTTCTAAACTATATTTGCTTTAAGTTATTTTATTGTTAAATTGATTACTTATAATGATATATAATATGTAATAACATATAATAATACTATTTAAATGTAATATCATATAAAATATAAGCAACCATGGGTGTGGTGTATTACTTTAGTCACATTATTAAAAACCACAGCAATATCATAAGCAAGTTGTCATCTAATACAATAAAAGTTGATAATCTTTACTTGGATTGTAATTCAATTATTTATGATTCATTTTATAAAATGGATGTAAATAATATTACCGAAACAATCGCAAATGCTATTATATCAAAAGTAATTCAGACTATCAGTGAATATATTAATTTATTAAAGCCTACAAACAGTGTTTTTATTGCTTTTGATGGTGTAGCACCTGTTGCCAAGTTAGACCAACAACGTTCCAGACGTTTTAAGTCTCTATACCAAACGTCTATTTCTAGGTCATTTTTTAAGTCTACCGAACAAGATCCATGGAACACAACTGCCATCACTCCTGGAACGGTATTTATGAAGATACTTGATGAAAGAATAACAAAATCATTTAATAATCCATCAATGTTTAATTTATCTTCGCTCATTGTTTCAGGGAGTAATGAACATGGAGAAGGAGAGCATAAAATATTTCAGCATATCAGAAATTATCCAGTAGAGCATAGTACAAAAAATACCATTATTTATGGTCTTGATGCTGACCTTATTATGCTTTCGATAAATCATCTTCCAATTGCACCAAATATTTATTTATTCAGAGAGACGCCTGAGTTTATTAAATCAATTAATTCAGAATTAGAACCAAATGAGAATTATGTGTTAGATATTCCTGAATTAAGTAAAACTATTATTCTTGATATGAATAATGGTAATGAATTGACTACAGATCAAGAAAAGAACCGAGTATATGATTATATTTTATTATGTTTTTTCCTTGGAAATGATTTTATGCCGCATTTTCCAGCAGTTAATATAAGAACAGGTGGTGTTGATAAAATGTTGCAAGCATATAAAGCAACTATTGGTGGAACAAATGAGAACTTGACCGATGGAAAGGTAATTAATTGGAAAAATGTAAGAAAATTGGTGCAATTTTTAGCGGATAATGAGCATGAATTTTTGAAAAAGGAACATAAAATTCGTGATAGAAGGGAAAAGAATAAAATGCCAGATATAACTCCTCAAGAAAAGCTGGATGAATTCATTAATATACCATCATATGAACGCTCAGTAGAAAAATATATTAACCCTTATAAAGATAATTGGCAAAAACGTTATTACAAATGTCTTTTTGATGTAGAAATTGACGAGGAAAGACTAAAACAGATATGTACAAACTATCTAGAAGGTCTTGAATGGACTATGAAATACTACACAACTGGCTGTCCAGATTGGAGATGGTCTTATAATTATAATTATCCGCCTTTGCTAACAGACCTTATTCGTTATATTCCATATTTTAATACAGAATTTGTAGGAGCAAAGCCCGACCAACCAGTTTCAGATTTGGTTCAATTATGTTATGTTCTTCCTAGACAAAGTTTACAGTTTCTGCCTGAAACTCTATATAAGGCATTAATTAGAGATAAGTTGCATTTATATGGGTTAGACTGTGAGTTTCATTGGGCATACTGTAAATATTTTTGGGAAGCTCATCCAAATCTGCCCTATATAGATGTAAATGAGCTAGAAAAATTTGTTAAAAATAATAAGTAGATTGTTTAGTTCTTTAAATATATAAATTAATATATTTAAAAAACAACTTAAATGCGCCAATATTGAATTTATTTAAGTTGTTTTAGTAAATATATAATTAGAATACTTAAAGAAAGCATATTTTACTACAACCATGTAGTATAAAGTTGAAAAAAGTCAAAAAGTCTTCAAGGGAATGAAATCGTTTTTAAAATGGGGAAAGTATTTTGACTTTTTTAAAATGGACAAAAATAAATGTCCAAAAAAAATATCTGAAAATACTCTTACTGACAAAATTTTCCACCTTACCATTTTAAAAATTATCGTCACAAATTAAACTAATTATTTTTATTTTATTATGATAAAATTTTTATTATTTTTAGAAAAAAGGATTTAGGCATTTTTTTATTATCATTATATTACAGAAAATGATAACTAAAAATGCCAAAAAAAATGCCGAAAATTTTGTATGTAATTTATGTGACTTTAAATGTAGCAAATTATCAAATTATTTAAAACATAAAATTACACTAAAACATTTAATTAATGAAAATGATAACAAAATGATAATAAATGATAATTCTTCAGTTATTGAAAATTGTATACACCAATATAAATGTGAATGTGGAAATATTTATAAATATCCATCAGGTCTTTCACGGCATAAAAAATGCTGTTTTCAAAAAGAATTACCAACTGACACTGAGAATAATTTGAATGTTAATAAAAATGAATTGAATAAGGATGACATAATTTTAATGCTTATAAAGGAAAATAGTGATTTTAAATCAATTATTTTAGAACATCAAAACATGATGATGAAAGTAATTGAAAATGGAACTCACAATACTACAAATACTACAAATACTACAAATAATACTAATTCTCACAACAAAGCCTTTAATTTAAACTTCTTCTTAAATGAGACCTGCAAAAATGCTATGAATATTAACGACTTTATTGATTCAATTAAGCTTCAGTTATCTGATTTTATGAATATTGGAGAAGTCGGTTATATACAAGGTATTTCTAATATCATTGTTAAGAAGCTAAATGATTTAGATGAAACTATTAGACCTATACATTGTACAGACCAAAAGAGAGAAACGTTTTATATAAAAGACGAAAATATATGGGAAAAAGAAGAAGAAGACCTTAAGAAGATAAGAAAAATGATAAATAAAGTAGCTTATAAAAATGAAAGACTGATGTCATCTTATAAAAATAAATATCCAGATTACAATGACTATGAATCTAAACGGTCCGACCAATATAGCAAATTTGTTATTGAAGCACTAGGTGGCGAAGGTGATAATAATAAAGAAAAGGAAAACAAAATTATAAAACACATATCAAGGGCTACAGTTATAAAAAATAATAAACTTATGTAAATAATATATTCAATAAAAGAAATCCCTAAAACCCTTAGAATATATCATTTTTTAAGATTTAAATTTAAAGCTTAAACCTTAATAATTTAAAAAGATAATGCCAAAAGAAAATATAGACTATTCTAATACGATAATATATAAGATTTGTTGTAGTGATTTTTCTATTACAGATTTGTATGTTGGTCATACAACTAATTTTGTTAAAAGAAAATATCAACACAAACTTTTATGTAATAGCCAAAAAAATATAAAAATATACGACATTATAAGAAAAAATGGAGGATGGGAAAATTGGAATATGATTGAAATCGCAAAATATAATTGTCAAGATGCAACAGAAGCGAGAATTAGAGAACAAGAACATATAGATTTATTAAAACCTACATTAAATAAAATAAAAGCAATTACGAGCGATCCTGATAAGATTGTTTTTATAAATAATCTAAAAACTGAAATTTGTTTTAATGAACAAATTGATTGTGAAAATAATAAAAAAAGTAAATATTCTTGTGTTAAATGTAATTTTTTTACAAATAATAAAAAAGATTACGGTAAACATTTATTAACAAAAAAACACAATGAAATGCCTAAAACTTCTAAAACTTCTAAAAAAGAATTTATTTGTCCTACATGCGATAAAAAATATATGGATAATTCTGGATTATGGAAACATAAAAAAAAATGTATAAAATTAGATGATAATAAAATAATAAATCCTGAATTTATTTTAAATATAGTAGAAATTAATAAAGAATTAGCAAATATTATTTTACAACAAAATAAAATTATTGTTGATATAAAAAATAAAATAGGTTGTTGTTAATTTTAGGATAAATTTGATTAATTTTATTATTATAAAAGTTTAATTATATTATGTCAAAACAAGTAATTTCGGAAATAGCCAATCGTGCTGCTTTTTTTCATCTTTTACAGCATAATCCAGGTTTAATTGTTTTAAAATTATCTGCTTTGTGGTGTGCTCCATGCAAGCTAATAGAACCAGCAGTGCACGGTTTTTTTGCATCATCTCCTCCAGAAGTAATTTGCGGCGATATTGACGTAGACCAATCATTTGATTTTTATTCATTTTTGAAATCAAAGAAGATGGTAAATGGTATTCCAGTTTTGTTATGCTTTAAAAAGGGAAATGAAACTTATATTCCAGATGATATGGTAACTGGTGCAGACTCTCAGCAACTACATCAATTCTTCGTAAGATGTGGAAAGCATTTAATGGATGCTTTATCACAAAATCCACCAAAACAGGCGAGAAAATAAATTGTTTTCTTTAAATTGTTTTCTTTAAATTGTTTTCTTTAAATTGTTTTCTTTAAATTGTTTTCTTTAAATTGTTTTCTTTAAATTGTTTTCTTTAAATTGTTTTCTTTAAATTGTTTTCTTTAAATTGTTTTCTTT
>Ga0247831_1006228_pt1 | contig 14290 bp, 11 predicted proteins | sample LaCruzMarch2015__9_FD_192406 | JGI IMG/M metagenome (GOLD analysis project Ga0247831, IMG submission 192406) | Freshwater microbial communities from meromictic Lake La Cruz, Castile-La Mancha, Spain - LaCruzMarch2015_1m | ecosystem: Environmental > Aquatic > Freshwater > Lake | place: Spain...
GAGCCTTCCCCTACGCGACTTTCCACATCAATCTGGCCGCCCATAAGCGCGACCAATTGCTTACAGATTGCAAGGCCAAGCCCTGTTCCACCAAACTTGCGATTGGTGGCAGTTTCGGCCTGGCTGAAGCGCTCAAACAAGCGGCCTTGCACGTCTGGTTCAATGCCAATGCCGCTGTCTTTCACGGCAAACGAGAGGGCCCGCCGGTTCTCACCAACATCCTCGGCTGAGATCGTGACCAAGACACTGCCGCTTTGCGTGAACTTCAAGGCATTGGAAACCAAGTTGTAGAGCACTTGCTTGATCCGCGTTGGATCGCCCAAGTACCAAATATCGGCGCTTCCATCGACGTTCACGGCAAAGCTGATGCCCTTTTGATGCGCGCGCAGCGTGAACATAGCCTCGGTCGACCGCACAATCTCCGTGACGCTAAAATCGAGCGATTCCAACGCAAGCTTGCCTGCTTCAATCTTGGCAATATCCAGCACGTCGTTCAACAAGGCCAATAACGTATCGCCACTATCTTGTATCACGGCCAGCATCCGCAGTTGGCGATCGTCTAACGGCGTGCGCGATAAAGCGTCAGCCATGCCCAGCTCGCCATTCATCGGCGTACGGATTTCATGACTCATTTGCGCCAAAAAGGCCGATTTTGCGTGATCAGCAGCTTCAGCGGCGGTCTTCGCCATTTCGAGATCTCGGGTGCGTTCCTCGATCCTGGCTTCCAAGGTGCTTGCATGCAGCGCCAAAGCATCGCGGGCTTCTACCAAATCTTGCGCTTGGCCACGGAATAATGCCGCGACCCGAGCCCAACATAAGCCTGCCCCGACCATACAGGCTAAGAGTGCCGCAAGGCCTGCACTCAACAAAAGGAAGGCTGCATCGATTTCCACTTTTAAGCTGGCCGCAATTTCGCGCCGAGCCTTTTCCATTTGGCGTGCTTTGCGGGTTCCAGCGATGGCATAGGATTGAGACTGCAACAGCGCCTTTGCATCGGCCTGACGACCCGCTGCAGCGAGTAAAACAGCAGAATCCTCAATCGCACCCATTTCCCGTGTTGCATTGTAAATTATTGAAAACGCGTATTTTTTTGTTGATTTTGGTGCCAATTGAATGGCCTTTTCAATCAATGCTTCGCGCGGCTCATTGAGCGCGACAAAGCGCTCCCGGTCTTCAGCACGACCCATTTGGGCAAAGTCATCGGCAGCTTCGGTGACACGCTGATCGACCCAAGTTGCCTCGCTCCAGGTCCGCTCAAATTTAGCCAAACGCTCTGCCTGCAAGGACAAATTCCGCACGGCTGACAAAGCAATCGCCGCACCAACCAAGGTCCCCAGAATCGAAAGTATGAGAGCGGACCAGAGCCAAGAGCGGACATTTCGGGTTTTGTCATATCTTAGGATGGCACAAAAGCTTCAAAGCGGAGTTAACTTCCGCGCTAAAAACACGCTTAGACTCTGATCCTGAATGGGGATAACTACATCCGATTCCGCAACGGAAGAAGCTCTGGGAAATTCCCGGGCTCCTTTGCCGCATTCGCACGGAAGGCCTCTGCCATGTGAGCAGGGCTAAACATGCCGGCTTGCCAAGTAGCAATATAATCCAATCCGTCGCGGATGGAATGATCGCGCGCATAATTGATCATCACCTTAGAACCCGTGACTGCCAAGGGTGCCTTAGAGGCAATTTCGCGGGCGGTCTCCATCACATGGGCGACCAGGGCTTCATGGGTGTCAAACACCTCATTGACGAGCCCAATTTCCTTGGCCTTGGCAGCGGTGAGGCGCCGACCCGTGTAAGCCAATTCGCGCATCCAGCCTTCTGGGATGAGTTTGCACAGGCGTGGGAAAGTGCCGACGTCTGCCGTCATGCCGATATTGATTTCTTGGATGCAGAAGAACGCGTCCGCACTGGCCCAACGAATGTCACAAGCCGAAACAAAGTCGACAGCCCCACCGATACAGCCACCTTGTATGGCCACCAGCACGGGAATCCGGGCCTCGTCTAAGCAGGTAAACGTGTTTTGCAGATGGTGAACGTGCAGGCGGAAGCTTTCGCCGCGAGTCTCGCGATCTGATACAGAACCTTGCGTGACACCGTCGCCGCTGGCGAAGACGCTCAAATCCATACCGGCGCAGAAATGCTTCCCAGTTGACGTGATCACGATCACACGGGCACGCGAATTATCATTGATGTCTTTGACGATCTTGGGCAGTTCGTTCCAGAAATCGCGAGTCATCGAATTGAAGGCTTCAGGCCGCTTCATTTGAATATGGGCGATGTGATCTGCTATGGTGACATCAAAGCAGGTTGATGTCGTTGTGGACTCGGTGTCGTACATGGTTGCGTTCCCTTTGGCCGTCAGAGCTTAAGCTCTTTTCAATGGACTTTTGTCTTGCAGTGCACCAGCCTACATCAAGTCTGGCTAGAGGTCATCATGTGCCGTAATTGGGTCTTGGTTCAAGTCCAAAGTCAAGGCAACATCGTCCCAAGGTGTTCCTAAAGTCGTCCATGTCAAGGAGATAGCGTAATGTCAAACCAAGACGGGGTTCAGCGTCGCAGCCTTTTGTGGGCGGTCTTAGGCTTAAGTGCCGGTTTCGGCTCCTACGCCCAAGCCCAAAGTGCAGGCCAGATGCTGGAGGAATTAGCCAAAGCGGCTGCGGCCAAGCGCACCGGTTTACCTAATGCTCTATCTAGTTTGGACGATGATTTATTCAGCGCATCTTCTGGCAATGAAGGCGAAGCGGGCATTCGCGCAGCTTTGTTGCAAGGCGCGGGTGCTGCAGTTGGCCGTTTGGGCAAGGCAGACGGATTTTGGGGCGATACGCGGGTGCGCATTCCTTTGCCAGAGCCACTGGCGACATTACAAAAGCGCTTTAGTCCGCTGCGCTTGAGCGTCCCGCTCGACAATTTCCAATTGCGTCTTAATCGTTCTGCGGAATCCATGATGCCAAAAGCCGGCTCGATTTTTGTCGACACGATCCGTAGTCTCACTATTGAAGATGTTTTGCAGGTGCTGCGCGGCGGCGATACAGCCGGCACGGATCTATTAAAGGCCAAATCCTATGCCGGTCTGATAGCTTTGATGACTCCGCCGATGGCCGAAGCGGTCCAAGCATCTGGCGCAGGTCCTGCACTCGACCGCATTCAATCCCGCTACGGGTCTGAGATTGAGCGTTTGGGTGGCTGGGGCAGCCTGAAGAATTATTCCGGTGCGCCGATTACCTTACCAGTGCCATCACCGCCAGAAGCCCCTGTGCCAGTTGCGCCGCCGCCAAAAGCTGCCACCGTCGCCACCAAAGCGAAAGCAGGTGCTCCGAAGTCTAAGGCTGTATCGTCACTTCCTGTACCACCACCACTGCCGCCACCACCCCCACCTGTTGTTTTAGACAACCCCCTTGAAAACCAATTGATCGGCTTTGCCGTAGACCGTGTTCTCGATGGCTTGTTTGTCTATATTGGCGAAGAAGAACGTGGGATCCGTCGTGATCCTGCCCGTCGAGGGACAGATCTTTTAAAGCGTGTGTTTGGCAGCCCGTAAGCACCGAACCGAAACCCGGGAAGCAGATTGCGAGTGGGACAAATAGTTGAAACGCGCCTCGTCCAAACCTTGGCCGAGGGCACGATGGCGGGGCTGAAATGGGCCACGCCGTCGCAGATGGACCAAGCCCCCGCTTTGGTCTTCTTTCACGCCAACGGGTTTTGCGCCTCAACCTATCGGCAGATATTAAGGCCTGTTGCAGAAGCAATTGGTCGCCCCGTCGCGGCCTTTGACTTGCGCGGCCATGGCCGAACCCAATTGCCAGACGACCCAGACCGGCAAGACAATTGGAATCGCTTTGCCCGCGACATAGCCGCGCTCCTCGATCAAATCGCGACAGAAGGAACAGTCCTTGCTGGCCATTCCATGGGCGGCACGTCAAGCCTACTGGCTAGCGCGCTCCGGCCAGACCTCGTGAAAGGTCTTTGCCTGTTTGACCCTGTGTTAGCCCCCGCCCCTTTTTACTTTTACGCCCATATGCCTTGGGTGTTTGGTCTGTGGCGTAGCCAGTTTCCACTCGCGAAAGCGGCTGGCCGCAGGCGAGCGGTGTTCCCGAGCCGGCAAGCCGTCTTAGACGCTTATACCGGGCGTGGGGCGTTTAAGTCTTGGCCCACCGAAATGCTGGCGGATTATTGCGAGGATGGCTTTACCGACATGCCCGACGGCCAAGTCCGCCTCTCTTGCGCGCCCGCCTTTGAAGCAGCCTGCTTTGCCGGCCAACGCCATTATCCACTTCAAGCGATCAAAGCGCTAAAGGTGCCCGGCCGTTTGTTGCGCGGTGCGCGGCATTCCACAACGGTCGCGACACTGATCCCGCTTCTGACCCGCAATGGCATTCAGGTCGACACGATCCCAGAGACCAGCCACTTTCTGCCGATGGAAAAGCCAGACGTTTGCGCGTCAGCGCTGATCGAACTTATCCAAGCGGTTTGATCAGGATTGCTTCCAAGCGCGCACGCGCCTGCGGTGGGATGGCAATAACTTTACGCGCGACCAAATCGAAGGTCACAGCCACTGCTTCGCAGACACAAAAGACTTGGCCCGTGACGGGATGGGTCAAGATATGTTTCAGCGTGTTGGTTTTTTCAGTGACATCAGCCACGCCCGAATAGACGGCGGTAAAATCACCGACGCCGGGCCAGCTTAGGTAGTCCAAGCGATACTCCAGGACTGCAGCGCCTGCTTTACGGGGCTGCCCATCTAGGGCGCTGAGTTCGGCCGTGGTTTCCTCGCGCCAAGCCGTCATGAGATTGGGCACAGCGGTTGAAACCCGACCAATCATGCCTTCAGGATAGAGGCGGTTGAAGACATCCACATCTTCGATGCGCACGGCCGACAAACCTACTTCTTGAAAGCCACGCGCCACCAAAGTTTCGGCTTCAAACAGGTCAGTCGGGCCATCAAACGCAATCGAACGCGGGCTGCCATGCTTAGGCACCTCAACGATTATCGCAGCCGCTAGCGCACGGGTACGCTCTGGCCAAGGATAGGCTCTACCCGTTTTGGCTTCGGCGTGGACCATAGTGGTCAAGAAAGTCGCGCCAATGGCTCCGTCGAGTGTATGAACAATCTCGCCATAGAACGTCACCTCAGTCTCGCTGAGGGAGACAACGCCGCCACGGAAGAACAAGGGGGCCCCTTCGTGCGCTTCTTTCAAGAACCGAATGTGCTGGCGCACGGGCAGTAAAGTCGCGGTGGCTTCTGGCGCATAGGCGCGTTCACAACCAAGCTCTGTCGCCATCAGCATCATGCCATCCAGCGCGCGACGAACCCAGAAGCGCACGTTCATGTGCCCCATTTCGTCGCATTCCCAAGCTTCGACACTGCCGCGCCAATAATCTCGCATTCTCTTGTCCTGTTCTTTTTTGCTTAGGCGGCCAGCGCGCAGTCTTGGCATTGACCGCGCCCCTCGACGACAAGGCGCGTAAATGAAATCCCTGCATCTCTGCAGCCTTTTCAAGGATAGGTGCAACTTCGTCATAGGCGACTTCGGTGGCCTTTAGGCACGTATTACACACGAAAAGCGCCATGGGATGAGAATGGCCGGCGTGGTTGCACGCAACAAAGGTGGCGTCTTGTTCGATCCGATGAACTAGACCCAATTGGCACAAAAAGTCGAGCGCGCGATAGACTGTGGGTGGCTTGGTAGCTTGCCCACCTTCCCCGGCTTTACTGATCAAATCATAGGCTTTCATCGGCGTTTCAGACGCGGCAAGGATTTCCAATACCCGCCGACGTGGCGCGGTAAAGGCCATGCCTGACCGCTGGCATAGGGCCTCTGCTTGACGAATAAGATCGTGCATGTGCGCCTCCTTGATCGTGACGAACCTCTAATTCGTTCATGCCTGAGTTTGGCGTGCATGGAAAATATCCTTTGCACTTGCAAGGCCGACAGATTGGGGTAGGTAGTGTTATGTAATAACATACTAGGAATATTCCCCATGACGCCTGCGCTTTACACCCTTCTCGCCTTGGCCGCGCCGGAGGCGGCACCACCTGCCCAAGTTGCGCAGCCTCGCCCGGTAGAAACCATCGTGGTAACTGCCAGCTCGCTGGGGGATCCGTCTGACGCCATCAGCCAAGGCGTGGCCGTGATCAATCGTGGCGAAGCCTTACAAGCCTCCATCAGCGGCGGGATTGGGGAAACCTTAGCGGGCATCCCTGGCGTTCGTTCCACTTTCTATGGCGTCAATGCCTCTCGCCCCATTGTACGCGGCTTGGGAGAGGATCGGATAAGGTTGGTGCTGAACGGCTTGCAGGGCATTGATGCCTCCACCATCTCGCCAGACCACGCCCCCGCCATTGATGGATTAGACGCAGAAGGTATTGAAGTCCTGAAGGGTCCGGCCGCCTTGCGCTACGGCGGCAATGCGGTTGGTGGAGTGGTTAATGTTGTCGATGGCCGCTTGCCAACCAAGCTGCCTGAAAAGCCGTTTGCCGGCGAAATCTTCCTAGCAGGCTCTACCGCTGAAGATGCAGGCACGGCTGCCTTTAAGCTGGTTGGGACGCGCGGAATTGGTGTCCTACGGGTCGATGGTTTCCGCCGTGAGGGCCAAGATTATAAGATCCCGGGCTTCTCCCAAACTGCCGCTTTGCGTGCCGTGACAGGCGATGATACCGAAGGGACCGCCTTCAACACACGCGGTGAGATCTGGGCCTTAGGTGGCAGCTTCGCGCGCATCACCGATAAGACCCGCCTTGCGCTAGCCACCCGTCAAACCAAGTCCAATTATGGCATTCCGGGCGAAGAAGCCTTCATCGAACTCAGTCAAACCCGTTATGATTTCCAGGCCTCCATCAAGGATTTGGGGTTCCTCGACACGCTGACATTCTCCATCACAACAGGCGATTACACCCATAGTGAGATTGAGTTTGACGGCGCGATTGGCACGGTCTTCACCAATGAAGGCTACGAAGGCCGCCTTGAAGCCCGCCACCGCTCCATTGGGGCATTAGACGGCGTCTTCGGCCTACAATTTGCCGCCAATGACTTTGCTGCTGAGGGCGATGAGGCCTTCATCCTGCCTGTGACCATCGAAACGGTTGGCGCGTTCTGGGTTGAACGCTTTAATCAAGATAATTGGGGTGCTGAAGTCGGTGCCCGCTATGAACAGCGCGATTATTCTGGCCTCGCAGGAGCGCGCAGTTTCGATCTGGGTAGCTTCTCTGCCAGCGCATTCTTGAAGCCAATTGACGGCCTGCGCTTGTCTCTCACTGCCGGCTACACCGAGCGTGCACCGACAGAAGTCGAATTGTTTGCCGATGGACCCCACGCGGCCACCCAAGCTTTTGAAATCGGCGACGCGGACCTGAAGACGGAAACCGCGACCAGCCTTGAAGGCTTGGCGCGCTGGCAGATCGGTGGCGCGACCGTCGATCTCAATGTTTGGCGCACCAGTTTTGATGGCTTTATCGCGTTCAACCCAACCAATCAGATTGAGGATGATTTGCCGGTCTTTCTGGTCAGCCAGAAAGACGCAACCGTTACTGGGGCTGAACTGCACGTCACGTGGCCTTTAGGCGAGATTGGCGGCTGGTCTGTCGTTGGCGACGGCGGTATCGACACCGTGCGTGGCAGCTATGATGGTGGCGGCACGATTGCCCGTATGCCACCGGCCATGATGACCCTTGGACTTGAAGCAAAAAGCCCTCAGATGCGGGTGCGCGCCGAAGTGCAATCCATCGCCGAACAGACCCGTACGGCCGCTTTTGAGACCAAAACCGACGGCTCAACCGCCCTAAACGCCCTTTGGTCTTGGCGGCCAGTTCAAAGCAATGACCGCATTGAGCTGACCTTTGAAGGCCGGAACCTGACCAATGAGGACATCCGCGAGCACACGTCTTTCTTGAAGGATTATTTGCCCAAGCCGGGGCGTTCGATACGGGTGAGCTTGAAGGGGTCGTTTTAGGAGCGTGCGCCCCCCCAACACCTTTAGCCCCACCTGGAAAAACCCAGCGGGGGTGCACCGTGTAGAGGGGCCGGGGCGCGTGGTGCGCGCCAGATGAGGTGGGCCAAATTAACGGACTGGCCCGGAATACGACGCAAACCATGCGCCCCGGCTGAAATAAGTACGCGTGCCCAAGGGAAGATCATGAGCCCTCCTCTGTGGTGACATTTCCCCCGCCTAGTACGTAAAGGCCTAAACACACTTGAGGCTACCCGCGAGTTTGGACCAAGCCTATTGAAAGACCTGACCTCCGGCTTCACACGGCAGTCGGTCTCGAGCACACCGGGCATAAGGACGAGCTAATCCTTATGAAAACACGAGGTAGCCACGTCCACCCCGATTAACCCCGCTTACCCATCCCCAACCGGTGTCCCCGCTGCAGCAACAACGCCCTCTCGTCGGAGATGGGCTTAGGTTAAGCGAGGATTGTGGGGAGGGGGATAAGGTTTTATCTGCGCGCTCCAACATCGCCATACGCAAGCGCAGAGCGGGGACCCCCAAGGACTTTGTGTCACAAGGTCAGGGACTCGGCTGACGCCATCCGGGATGCCAATTTCCTTGGCATTAATTATCCAAGAAGCTGCGAAGCTTGCGCGACCGCGAGGGGTGCTTCAGCTTGCGGAGGGCTTTGGCTTCGATCTGGCGGATGCGTTCGCGGGTCACGCTGAACTGCTGGCCGACTTCTTCCAGCGTGTGGTCGGTGTTCATGCCGATACCAAAGCGCATGCGCAAGACGCGTTCTTCGCGCGGCGTCAGACTGGCCAAAACCCGCGTGGTGGTTTCGCGTAGGTTCGACTGAATGGCCGCTTCAACCGGTAAGATCGCATTCTTGTCTTCGATAAAGTCGCCCAGATGGCTGTCTTCCTCGTCCCCGATTGGGGTTTCAAGGCTGATCGGCTCTTTGGCGATCTTCATTACTTTGCGGACTTTTTCCAACGGCAGGCCGAGCTTTTCGGCCAATTCCTCTGGCGTCGGTTCACGACCGATTTCGTGCAACATCTGGCGCGAGGTGCGCACCAGTTTGTTGATCGTCTCGATCATGTGGACCGGAATACGAATGGTGCGTGCTTGGTCAGCGATAGAGCGCGTAATCGCCTGACGGATCCACCAGGTTGCGTAGGTGGAGAACTTATAACCGCGACGATATTCGAACTTATCGACCGCCTTCATCAAGCCAATATTGCCTTCTTGAATGAGGTCGAGGAATTGTAATCCGCGATTGGTGTATTTCTTGGCAATCGAGATAACCAAGCGCAGATTGGCTTCCACCATTTCCTTCTTGGCTTGACGGGCTTCGCGCTCACCCTTTTGCACGGTTTGCACGATGCGACGGAACTCGTCGATCGGCACGCCGGTTTCTTGGGCTAGGGTGAAAATCTCTTGACGGATTTCGTCGGCACGGTCGCGTTGGTCACCGGCAAAGCGGGTCCAAGACTTGGTCTTATCCTTGACGGTGTCGAGCCAGTTTGGGTCCATTTCATGGCCTTGATAGGCCTTGGCAAAATCCGGACGGCCAATGCCACAGGTTTCAGCCAAACGCATCAACTTGCCTTCCAGACCGATGGAGCGCTTATTGATCGTGTAGAGCTGTTCAACCAATGCCTCAATCCGGGCATTGTTCAGCTTCAAACTCTTCAACTCGTCGATGATGCTGTTTTGCAGCGCATCCATCGCAGCCATATCATCGTCGGTGATGGACACACCGCGAATACGGGCGTCGAGCGAGCGGTCTTTTAAGGCACGGAAGGCATCAAAGTGGGCCGCCACCGTATCAAGGATGCCCATGATGCCGTCGCGCAGTTCGCCTTCCATGGCCGACATGGAAAGCGCTGCACCCTCATCTTCTTCGGCTTCAGCACGGGCAGCACGTGCAGCGCGAGCGCCTTCTTCATCGTCCTCATCATCATTGCTGGCGAGGACTTCTTCTTCCTCATCTTCCTCTTCTTCGACCACCGGTGGCGCATTTTCGGCACCATAGGTCGCTTCAAGGTCGATGATTTCGCGCAAGAGAACGCGGCCAGTCTGCAATTCGTCGCGCCACACCATGATGGCTTCAAACGTCAGCGGGCTTTCGCACAAACCGCGGATCATTGCGTCACGACCTGCCTCAATGCGCTTTGCAATGGCGATTTCGCCTTCGCGCGACAGAAGCTCTACCGCGCCCATCTCACGCAAATACATGCGGACAGGATCGTCGGTGCGGTCTTGGCCTTCTTTGGTGTTGCCGGTTTGAATGACGACAGCCGAGCTCGACGAGGAGACGGTTGCGACTTCGCCACCTTCTTCTTGCCCATCTTCTTCGGCTTCGATCAGATTGACGCCCATTTCGCTCAATTGAGCCATGACATCTTCAATTTGCTCAGACGTGAAGTCTTCCGACGGTAGAATCTTGTTGAGTTCGTCGACCGTGACCCAGCCGCGTACTTTCCCTGCCTTGATGAATTTCTTCACCGAAGCATTGTTCAAGTCCAGAAGTGGCGCATCAGGGGTCTCTGCGGATTGCGCTTCTTCAACTTTTTCTACCATGAATGTGCCGCCTCTTGGTTCCGCCATGTCGTCACACAGCGCACCTGATTGCTATGATAAATTCCTGACAAACCGTCTTGGTAAGACAATCTGCCACGAACCCGAATTCTCTGCCCCTATAGCTGAACTTTTTGAAAAGGTCAGCTAGCGGTGCCTGTCTTGTCTGCCGCTAGAAACAACGGCACAGCCCGCCCGTGCTGATTGAAGCACGCGCCGACTTTCTAATCTTCTGCCGGTAGAGAGAAACCCTCCCCTCCGACGATGGATGCCCCAGCAGAGCTGGTCTCGTCGGCCCGCAGCGCACGGCGCTCACCAACCAGACGCTTCAGCCTCTCAAACGCCGCTTCATCGCCACTGCCTGCCGCAGAAACGGCCTCGGCTGCGTCCGACGCCAGAGCCCGGTGGGTCTCCAAACGTTGAAGCGCAATCAGCCAAGCACGCTTTGCCTCCTCCACACTCAGCTCAGGCCGCGCATGAGGGTTGACCGGCGACCGCCGCGCTTCATCGAGAAAGCGCACGGCTTCGCTTTGACCTAATTGGTTTAGATGGAGACGAACGCTCTCAAAATCAATAGTCGTTCCCGCATGATGCAGGTCTAAAAGGCCGTGACGCAGTAAATTCAGGCCTTGATGGTCCAGCACAAGGCCTGCAAACGCCTCTTCATGGCCCTCTAGAAGCTCTGAGCGCAGCAAGGGGGCGGTGACGAGGTCTACCAAGGTCCGCTTCGGCCGAACGGTTCCTGCTTTGATTTTTAAGCGTAATTCCGCCGTCGCGCTGCCAATAGGGCCGGTGTCGCCGCCCTTACCGCGTGCTTTGGGCACAAAGGCTGGCCGGGCGGCTGGGGCAAATAGGGTATCGAGACTGCGACGCATGTCTTCATTGAGTTCGCGCTGCAAATCAGGATCGGTGACTTGGCCTGTCAGCTGGCGTAAGCGCTTGCGCAGGCCCGCGCGGGCTTCTGCCGTCCCTAAGGGTTCACGCTCCTGTTCGCGCTGGAATAAGAAGCTGCCCAGTGCCAACGCACTCTCCACAACGCCCTCAATGCCAGCGGCCCCTTTGGTCTTGATCATATCATCAGGGTCTTGGCCCTCTGGCAAAAAGCCAAAGGCGAGGGTTTTGTCTGCCGATACCAGTGGCAAAGCGCGGTCTAATGCCCGTTCGGCTGCTTTCAGGCCGGCCTTATCGCCATCAAAACACAGGATGGGCCGCTTCGATGCTTTCCAGATCAGGCTCAATTGATCTTCTGTGAGAGCCGTGCCCAAGGGCGCCACAGCGGCAAAGCCAGCGCGTTCTAAAGCGATGACATCCATATAGCCTTCGGCGACCAGTATGGGCTTGTCCTTGGCTGCCGCCCGCGCCTGCGCATAGCGGTAGAGGTTACGGCTTTTATTGAAGACGGGGCTATCGGGGCCATTGAGATATTTGGGCTGACCATCGGGATCGAGTGTGCGTGCGCCAAAGGAGACGGTGCGGTCGCGCGTATCGGCGATCGTGAACATCACCCGACCCCGGTAAAAATCAAACGGCGCACCACCATCATCGGGTAACTTTAACAGGCCCGCCTCAACCAGATCGGCCAATTGATGCCCGCCTTGGGTCAAACGGTCTTTCAACCACGTGCGGCTATTCGGGCTGAAGCCCAGGCCAAAGCGGTCCCAATCGGCCTCATTCAAGCCGCGCTTGGTCAGATAGGCCCGCGCCTTAGCCCCTTCCGGGCTACGCAGCGCTTGGGCGAAAGCGGCGCGCGCAGCATCGAGCGCATTGGTCAGGCGTTTGGCTTGATCATCCTTTGTGATGGCCTCTGGATCACGTGCGGGCAAAGGGATGCCCATATCCCGCGCCAAACGCTCCACCGCTTCAGGGAACGGCACATTCTCTGTCGCCATGATAAAGTCGAGCGCATTGCCATGCTGGCCACAGCCAAAGCAATGGTAAGTACCCTTGGAATCTAAGGCATGAAAACTAGGGGTCGCTTCATTGTGAAAGGGGCAGCAGGCCCACATATCGCCGCGTGCGAGATTGGACTTGCGCTTATCCCACGTCACTTTGCGACCGACCACATCCAGAATGGAGGCGCGCGTCAGCACTTCGTCAATAAAGGGGCGGTCAAAGCGGGACATCAGACACGACAATGGGGCTTCAAACCCGAATCATCAAGCCCGCAGCCCATCGCAGGAAAGGCGAATTTCGCCAACAGGTCTCAATTGGGCTTGAACTGGTTTTTGAGGAGAGCTAGAGGCAGATTACCTGCCACGATCCTCCCGCTATGATAGGTTTAGACATATGAGATTTTCGACCCAGCTGATTGCCCCTGCCCTACTGGCCTTCATGGTCGCCACCCCCAGCTTTGCCAGCGAGTTACACGGCACCCGCTGGCTGACCGCCAATGGCAGCGGCATCATCCGCATCGAAGCTTGCGGCAAACAGACGTGCGGTCGCATTGTCGGCCCTGGCCCTAAAGCCGACAAAAACGCTGCCACCTCCGACGCTAAAAATCCGGACCCAAAATTGCGGACGCGCCCAATCGTCGGCATGGCAATTTTGACGGGCTTCACGGCTCAGACTGATGGGAAGTTCACGGGCGGGCAGATTTATGATCCGACCGAGGGCAAGGTTTATCGCAGCGAGTTTCGCCGAAAGCGCGATGGCAAACTAGAAGTCAAAGGCTGCGTTGGCCCGATCTGTGTAGGCCAAACTTGGACGCCTGCCTCCTAGAACGAAAAACCCCGCCTTCGTGCTCGACGAAGGCGGGGCTGTTTGGTCGGTCCTAATCGCAAACGCGATCAGGGCGGTGCTTACATATGCTCCAGCATATATTCAGCGCCAGAAACCTTATATTCTGCAGGTGCTTCCACGAACAAATGCGTCACGACGCCATTGTCGGCCACCAGCGAGAAGCGCTGTGAGCGCACGCCCATGCCAAACTTCGACGCATCCATCTCAAGGCCAATCGCCTTCGCGAAATTGCCGCTGCCATCGGCCAGCATAATGATTTCGTCGCTGACGCCTTGATCCTTAGCCCAAGCACCCATGACGAAGACGTCGTTCACCGACAAACATGCAATCGCGTCGACGCCCTTAGCGGCCAATTCAGTGGCCTTTTCCTTGTAGGACGGCAAATGCTTAGCTGAGCAGGTTGGCGTATAGGCACCGGGGACGGCGAACAATGCGACCTTTTTGCCGCCGAAAATCTCAGCGGTGGTGCGTGGCGCTGGACCGTCAGAGGTAGGGACCATGAAGGTTGCGTCGGGAAGGCTGTCGCCTACTTTGATTGTCATCTGTTGTTCTCCATCATGGCGGCCAAACCATCTTTCAGCCAAAGGGCGTTAGCGCCAGCCGCATGCTTGCTAGATAATCTATCGCCTGCGTGATTCAAAGATATGACCATGCTCAAATTTTGAGCGTAATTTATCCACCTAAACTTTTCAGCTTTTGCGTGCTCCATGTGCAAGTTGCGACAATTTAGCTCATCCGAACAACGCAAAACTAAAAATTCAGACTAGACAGCAAGAGATTTTGGCAACACGATCACGCTCATGAGAAACTCGCTGGTCGGACGCTTCCTGATTGCCACCCCTTCGATGGCAGACCGTCGTTTTAAACGCTCGGTGATACTGGTGTGCGACCATGATGAAACCCACGCCATGGGCATTGTGATCAATCGGGCGATGCCGCGCCTGATGCTGCCCGACCTGCTCGATCAATTAGGCATCGATTGTGCCATCCGGGTCCCGGCGATCCCAGTATTGGATGGCGGCCCCTGTCAGCGCGACCG
>Ga0247831_1006232_pt1 | contig 14283 bp, 15 predicted proteins | sample LaCruzMarch2015__9_FD_192406 | JGI IMG/M metagenome (GOLD analysis project Ga0247831, IMG submission 192406) | Freshwater microbial communities from meromictic Lake La Cruz, Castile-La Mancha, Spain - LaCruzMarch2015_1m | ecosystem: Environmental > Aquatic > Freshwater > Lake | place: Spain...
GGCCGCGCCCGTGGCCACGATCGCCGTGGAAGGCAAGGCATTGCCTGTGACACTGCGCCTCCGTTTCGCGCATCAACCGACCAAGCTAACCCTGGAACTGAATGGCAAGCCACTGCTCGCGGACGCCGATGTGACGCAATCACCCATCGAGGTCACTACCGACCTGAGCATTGCCGAGGACGGCATTGATCTTCAGTTGAAAGCCGAGTGGCCCACAGGCACGCCTGACACAGCGGTGACTCTTGATGTCGAGCCCGATGGCCTGGACTCCCAATCGCAAACGCGCTGGAGCGTAGGCCCACACCTGGAAGAAGTCATCCCGTTCCTCTGGAAGCCTTGAGCCATTCCCACGATCACACGCACTGCGATCACGATCACACGCACTGCGATCACGACCACAAGCACGATCACCATGATCACGTCTGCTGGGGCGGCGGCCACGAGCACAGCCAGCACCATCGACTGGAGGTGCACGACCTCAGCGTGAGCTATCGCGAGGTGCTGGCGCTTGATGACATCGACTTTCAAACCGAATGCGGTCGCAGCATCGCCCTGATCGGTCCGAACGGCGCGGGCAAGAGCACCTTGTTGAAGTCCTTGGCCGGCCTGATCAAGCCTGACCACGGCGTCATTCGCTGGCGCGGCAAGCCTCTGACCAAAAGCAGCCACGAAATCGCGTATCTGCCCCAGCGTGGCGATGTCGATTGGCATTTCCCTATTACCGTGCGCGGCCTAGTCGAGATGGGTCGCTATCCCAATCTCGGCTGGTGGAAAAACTACCGCAAGCATGATGCCGAGATCGTTGAACGCGCGCTGGAGTCCATGCAGCTGCAGGACCTTCAGCATCGACAAATCAGTGCCCTCAGCGGCGGCCAGCAGCAGCGCACCTTCATCGCGCGAGCTCTGGCTCAAGAAGCGCATGTGCTGCTGCTCGACGAACCCTTCACCGGCTTGGACCGGCCCGCTCAGGAAGGCTTGGAGCAACTGTTTCGCGAACTCACGCACGAAGGTCGGCTGCTCATCGCCAGCCATCACGACCTCGCTACCGTGGACCGCATTTTCGATGACGTGCTCATGATCAAGAAGAAGCAGATCGCCTTCGGCGCGGTGAAGGACGTCTTCACGCAGGCGGCGATTGCGCTTTCGTATGGGGCGTAGCGATCAGGATTCGTAGCTCGAACTACGAACGACATGTGGCAAGAACTGCCTCCTGAGATCGTTTCCAGCAGTTCATGAAGACTCTCTTCGCCGCTCTCCTGCTGCTAACCACCGCGCTGCACGCCAAGCAGCCCAATGTCCTCTTCATCCTGTGCGATGACTTGCGGCCCGATGCCCTGGGCTGTTACGGCAGCCCGCATGTCAAAACACCGAACATCGACAAGCTCGCGGCTGAGGGCGTGCGCTTTGACAACAGCTTCTGCACCACCTCGCTCTGCTCGCCGAGCCGCGCTTCGATCTTGAGCGGTGTGTATGCGCACAAGCACGGCGTGACCAACAACTTCACCGAGTATCCCGACAGCATGGAAAGCTTCCCCGGCGTGCTGCAAAAGGCGGGCTACGCAACGGCTTACGTGGGCAAGTATCACATGGGTGAGAACAACGACGAGCCGCGCAAAGGCTTCGACTGGTTCGTTACCCACAAGGGCCAGGGCAAATACTTCGATACCGAGTGGAACCTCAGTGGCACCAAGCGCGAAATCATCAAGGGCTACTACACCACCGTCGCCACCGACCTGACGCTAGACTGGCTGAAGAAGCAAAGCGCCGACAAACCTTGGTGCATGTTCCTCGGTCACAAGGCACCCCACAGCTTCTACACGCCCGAGCCGAAGTATGAGCACACCTTTGACCACGTCCGCGTGCCGTATCCTGCCACCGCCTTCCAGCTGGACGACAAGCCGAAGTGGATGAAGGACCGCCTCTACACCTGGCACGGCATTTATGGACCGCTCTTCGAGTGGCGGAAGAAGTTCCCCGATGACAAGCCGGGGGCCGTGAAGGACTTCGAGAACATGGTGCACGGCTACTGGGGCACCATTTTAAGCGTCGATGACAGCGTGGCTCGCCTGCGCACCTGGCTGGAAGAAACCAAGCAACTCGACAACACCATCATCGTCTTCATGGGTGACAACGGCTTGCTGGAAGGCGAGCACGGCATGGTGGACAAGCGCACCGCGCACGAGGCCAGCCTGCGCATTCCCATCATCGTTCGTTATCCTGCGCTGACGAAGCAAGCGAAGGCCGAGTCGCAGCAAGTGCTCACCGTCGATATGGCCCCCAGCCTGCTCGAGCTCTGCGGCGCACCTGCTTTGAACAACATCGACGGAAGAAGTTGGGTCAAGCTCATCCAAGGCGGCGACTCCGACTGGCGCACCAGCTGGGTCTATCACTACAACTACGAGAAGCAGTTCCCATACACTCCCAATGTGCGCGCCCTGCGCACCGATAGCTGGAAATACATCCGCTACCCTCACGGCGACGGCTCAGCCGACAAGCACTTGGCCGAGCTTTACGACCTGAAGAAGGACCCTGGTGAAACAAAGAACCTCATCAATGATCCCAAGCAGGCGTCGAAGGTCGAGGAGCTGAAGGCCGAACTAGTTAGGCAGCTCGCGGCCATCGGCATCAACGACTCCAACGACAAGATGCCGTTGGACGAAGGCATCAAGAGCGAGCTGCCTGATCAGAAGATTCGCTGAAGCTCACTCCGCGCCAAACCACTTCTTCCGCAGCTCATTGCCCACGCCGCGTTCGGTCAGGCTAAGCAGGGCGCGGTTGATTCGTTCGCGCAGCGGGGAACCATCTTGCAGAGCGAAGGCGTAATTCTGTTCCTCGAAGACGGGGCCGACCATTTGCAGCTTGTCGTCGCCGGACTGAGCGACGGCGTATTGCAGCATGGGTGCGTCATAGACGACAGCGGCGACCTTCCCCGACTTCAGGGCGGTGATACACTCGGCGACGTTGGTAAACGTCTGGACCTTCGCTCCTTTGTTGATCAACCAGGTTTCGGAGGTGCTACCTTTGATACTGGCGACGTTGCGACCAGGCAAATCGCCGGGGCCGCTGATGTCACCCTTCAGCGAGTTCACGGTCAGCGTGGTGGTAAAGGATGCGGTAAGCAGGGACACCAGCACGATACTCAGCAGCATCCACACGATGGCGATGACGCGACCACCCACACCGACAGGGCCTTTGTTATCAGCACCGCCTACGAGCAGCGTGCTGATCGTCCACCAAAAAGACTCCCACATGCCCTTCTTGTAGTCCTGTGGCCACTGATCTTCGTTGATCCGGTGCTCATACATCCACACCAGATGCGAGATACCGAACATGGTCGCCACCAGGAGCAGGAACATGCCGATGAGCTGCCAGTTGAACAGCCCGCTCAAGAGCTGCCACATGCTGCTCATGAAGCCACCACCACCACCCGCCACCAGCACTTGCAGGCCGGAGACATAGAACGGCTGCGAGAAATCGATCACCTCTTCGCGCGTGGCCGTGACGCTCAGCGCGCCCACACCGACATCTCCGCCTTTGGCCTTCAGCGTGTCGATCATAGCCTGCGCCGTATCGGCCACCTTGACCTCATACTCGAGGCCCGCCTCGCGCGCGACCTGATCCCACAACTCCATGGCGTAGCCGACGCGGCGGCCGTCCTGCTCGAAGGAGAAGGGCTCGATGGTGCGAGTGATGACACGGATTTTTTCGGTCTGAGCATGGGCTAGCGAGACCAGGCTGGAAACGGCAACAAGCAGAAGGCAAAGGTGGCGCATAAGAGTGGGCCGAGAGTTCCATGCCGTAACGATCAGTCAAGCGACGAGGCATCCCCAATGCGAAGATAAGGGCGACGCCTTGACGCTGCGGGGCTCATCAGTCATGGATACCCCATGCACGCTGCTGGCCCGAGAAATCCCCTTCATGGCATCACCCTCGAAATGATGGTGAGGCAACTGCACGCCCATTACGGCTGGGAGGAACTGGCGCTGATGATCAACATCAACTGCTTCAAGTTCGATCCCAGCGTAAAGTCGAGCCTTGTTTTCCTGCGCAAGACCCCGTGGGCGCGGGCGAAGCTGGAGGAGCTTTACCTCTATGTGTTGCCGGAGTTGAAGCGTGCCACCGAGGCTACTTCAACAGCTCAATCCCCGGCTTCGTCAGCCGAATCTGCCGCTGCCGATACAGCGCCCCAATCGCCTGCTTGAAGGCTTTCTTGCTGGCGGCAAAACGTGCCCGAATCTCTTCGGGTGAGCTGTCGTCATCGAGCGTCAATCGGCCACCGCTAGCTTGTAGCGCTTCCAGGATTTGCTCACTCAGCGTCAGCACGCGATGCGCGCCCGAGGACTCCAGCGTGAGATCGATTTTCCCATCGGGTCGAATCGCCGCGATGTAGCCCTGCACTTCTTCGCCCGGCTCCACATGCTGCGATAAAGGCGAGCGGTAGAGCAGGCCCAAATGCTGATGCTCAATCAAGGCCATGAAGCCCAGCGGCGTCTCACGGGCGATGAGCAGGTTCACCGGATGACCGACGACATACGCCGGCACTTCCTTGCTCACATGGTCCCGCAGTCGTGTGGTGGCTAGAATGCGGTCCGACTTCTCATCGAGAAACACATAGGCGACCACACGATCGCCCTGCTGCACGCGCACATCCATCTCGCGGAAAGGGAGCAACAAATCCTTGGCCAAGCCCCAATCCAGGAAGGCTCCGAGCCCTGGCGTCACACTCACCACGCGGAGCGCGGCAAACTCGCCCACCATGGCCTTGGGCCGCTCGGTGGTGGCCAAGAGGCGGTCTTCGGAATCGCGATGCAGGAACACGTTCACCTCGCTACCGACATCGATGCCCGAGGGCGCGAGCTTAAACGGCAGCAGGATGTCGCCCAGGTCACCGCCTTCCAAATAGTAGCCAGGAGTAGCCTGTCGCGCGACGCGCAGGAGATTGAGTTTACCAAGTTCAGCCATGTCAATTTTTTAGCGGCCTATCTTCAGGGCTTGTTCAATGTCGGACCACAGGTCCTCGACGTTCTCGATGCCCACACTGAAGCGCACCACGCCATCGGTGATGCCCACGCCCTCGCGCACCGCCTTCGGCACGCTGGCGTGGGTCATGGTGGCAGGGTGACAGATCAGCGACTCAATGCCACCCAGGCTTTCTGCCTGTGTAAACAGATGCAACCGCTTCAGGAAGTTCATCGTCTTCGCCGTGGTCAAGCCGAGGTCGGCCACGATCAAGCCGCTGCCACCGCTCATCTGCTTCTTGGCGATGGCGTGCTGCGGGTGCGACTTCAGGAACGGGTAGCGCACCCACTTGATGCCCTTCAGCTTTTCCAGCCGGGCCGCGTTCGCACTGTGCCGCTCCATTCGCAGCGACATCGTCTTGATGCCGCGCGAGATCAGCCACGCATCGAAGGGCGAGGGCTGCAAACCGAGTGCTTTCTGGGCGAAGATCATCTTCTCCTGCCACGCAGGATCATTGCTGCACACCGCGCCGCCCAGCGCATCGCTGTGGCCGTTGGAATACTTCGTAGTGCTCGTCAGCGAGAGGTCCGCCCCCAGCTCGATGGGACGTTGCAGGAAGGCAGAGGCAAAGGTGTTGTCCACCAGCACCGTCGCACCGGCTGCACGCGCGTGCTTGGAAATGGCGGCGATGTCGATGCACTTCAGCAGTGGATTCGTCGGCGACTCCAGCCACACCATCGTCGGTTTCAGTTGCTTGATCAGCGGGTAGTTCTGCGCGTTGGCCAAGTTCACATACTTCACCTTCACGCCGAACTTCTCGAACACCTTGTCGAACAAGCGGTAGGTGCAGCCATAGACATTCTCCTCGGCCAGCACCAGGTCACCACTCTTCAACGTGGACACGACCGCCGTGATCGCTGCCACGCCGCTGCCGAAGACCGTGCAATGCTGCGCGACCTCCAGCGAGGCCAGCGTGTTCTGCAAGTTGCGGAAGTTCGGGCTGCCGCTGCGCGTGTAATCAAAGCCGCCAGGGTTCCCGGTCTCGAAGGTCGAGGTCAGATAAATCGGCGGAATGACCGCGCCCGTGTCCTCGCGCCACTCCTGGCCAACGTGGATAGCGCGGGTCTCGAAGCGAGCGTCTTTGGAAAGGGATGTGTCGTCTCTCATGGTGAATCAGGTACGCATACCTTCCTCGCACCAAACCTCAATCCTGCTTTTCCTTCGATTGGTCTGTTCCCTCATTTCGGAAGATTATGTTGCCTACATCTATAGGCACCTCAGGATCAGGTTCAAAATCTCGGTGAATAGAGGATTGAAAACTCTTGGCAGGAACAAGCACCGAGAATGACCAAAGACCAAACAGCAATGCTATCATGATTAATCCACAGACACCGACCCAGCGTCGCGGGTAAAAACCAAGTGACTTTGCCAAAAAAGACACCGGCGCGAACATGCTTTCTACCTTGATGACCATGATCACTCCAGGCCCGTCAAATCTGGCAAACTCCTTCTCCATGTTCAGCTTTGCCTCCTCGAAAGAATGCTCAGCAGCAGCATCCGTCTTTTCGGTTCTCATCACCATCGAACCAAAAATCCATGCCAGAGGAGCAAGGAGCAAACCTCCAATCAGGATGCTTCCGATTTTCAAGCTGATCATAAAACTGACTGATGAACTTTTGCTCTACTTCGCCGCCAACCGCCAAATCTTCCCCATCCAATCGAGCGCGAGCACTTCGCCATTCGCATCCTCGCAGTAGGCGGTGGGTTTGAAGCCCTGGGACTTGCTGGGCTTCTCACCGGGAGCGATCTGGGGGCCGAGCAGGACGGTGTTGCTGATGACCTTTTTCGCCGCCTTGTCATACTTCAGTGCCCAGGTGGTGCCGAAGCCCCAGTCGCCGTAGATGTAACTGCCGGTGAACTCGCTCAGCGCCTTGCCTTGATAGACGAAGCCGCCGGTGATGCTGATGCCTTGCGTGTGGTCGTAGGCATGGATGGGGTCGATGAACGCCGTGCCTTCTGTGGGCATCTCGTTCGCACGTGGTGGATAGGCATTGAACCCCTCGCGGAAGCTCCAGCCGTAGTTGCCGCCCTTGGTGATGAGGTTGATCTCTTCCGCTAGTTCCTGCCCCACGTCGGCCAGCCAAAGCGAGCCTTCGGCATCGAAGCTGAGGCCCCAGGGATTGCGCAGGCCGACCGCATACACTTCCCAGCGGCTGGCGACCTGGTTGTTGAAGGGGTTGTCTTCAGGAATGCCATACGCGCGGCTGCCTTGCAGACGATCCACGTCGATGCGCAGCACCTTGCCATTCAGCATGAAGGCATTCTGCGCCGTGCGCAGCGGATCGCCGCCGGGCTTGCCGCCGCCATCGCCGAGCGTCAGGTAAAGGAATCCATCGGGACCAAAGGCCATGTGGCCCGAGTGGTGATTCCAGAACGGCAGCGGCACCTCCAGCAGCACGCGCTTGCTCGCTACGTCGGCCTTGTTGGGATCGGTGGCCGAGACCTTGTATTCCGCATAGACGCTGCGCTTCAGGTCCTGCGCGCTGTGGCACACGTAGAACTTGCCGTTGTCCTTGAACTTCGGATGGAAGGCGAAGCCCACGAGCCCCTCTTCAAACTGCCCATCCTTGGCCTCCATGCCGATCATCGACAGATCCAGGAAGGCCTTGGCCTCGGCGCTGGTTTCATCCTTGGGCAGGATGACCACCTTGCCACGCTGCTGCACGAGAAAATGCCGATCACTGCCATCAGGCGGCACCACGACCGTGATGGGGCGCTCCACCGGCACATTGGGCCACGCAGGCCTTAGGGTGACACGGTCCTGAGCCAGGGCCGTGAGAGAAGCAAAAGCGAGGAGTAAGGCGGTGCGCATAAGGTGAAGAAGTCGAAGTTCTACGAGCTAAGGGCGAAGATGTAAAGACAGCAGAACGTTCACTGCCACGCTTGCAAAGCCGTCGCCCGATTGCCTTACTGCGCCATGCCCGAAACTGCTCAATTGCTCTACTGCCGCTGCGCCTATGCCCAGGTCGTTCCCCAAGGGGTAAAGGATGCCGTGCTAGCGAAGCTGTGTGAAAGCGGGGCAAGTTTCGAGACCGTGGCCGACCTGTGCGAGATGGCCGCGCATCGCGATGAACGATTGAAAGCCTTCGCCAGCAGCGCCCCGCTCAAGATTGCCGCCTGCTTCCCCCGCGTGATCAAAGGCCTGTTCACCCAATGCGGCTCGCCCTTGCCCGCTGAAGGCGTGGAGATTCTGAACATGCGCACACAGTCGGCGGATGAGATCGCAGCCACGATGCTTGCCGACTAAAGCTCTCATCCTCTAAGGCTCCAACTCTCACTACTCCATGATCACCCACACCTACCGCCCACTCCGAGTTGTACTTTACGAAGGCAACGGTGCAATTCCGCTGGATGCTGCCGCTCGCGCGCAGGTCATGGCCGCCTTGCTCGACAAAGGCTACGCCGTCACGCGTACGACCACGCAGGGCAGCAGCGCCTTCCCGCACGATGATCGCAGCCTGCTGCTGCTGGGTTCGTTTCCGAATCAACAAGCGCCCGCGCTGGAAGACATCACTGGCCAGATCAAGATCGACGCCCGCGACATCACGGGCCTGGACGCCTCCAGCGTCGTCGCCTTGGTCGAAACCACGCGCGGCGACACCCCCATGAACCAACCCGGCACCTGGAAGCCCTGGTTCCCGGTCATTGACTACTCGCGCTGCACCAACTGCATGCAGTGCCTTAGCTTCTGCCTGTTCGACGTGTATGGCGTCAGCAAGGACAACAAGATCCAGGTGCAGAACAACGACAACTGCAAGACCAACTGCCCAGCGTGCAGCCGCGTCTGCCCAGAGGTCGCGATCATGTTCCCCAAGTATCAGCAGGGACCGATCAATGGCGACGAGATCAGCGAGGCAGACGTGGGCCGTGAGAAGATGAAGGTCGATATTTCATCCCTGCTCGGCGGCGACATCTACGCCGCGCTGAAGAACCGCAGCGAGGCTGCGAAGAGCCGTTTCAGCAAGGAACGCAGCCCCGACAAAGCCTTGGATGAACGCAAAAAGTGCCTGACCAAGATGGTCACCGACGGCTTCATTCCCGCCGACGTGCTCGCCGCCTTGCCCTCACCCGAAGAGATCATGCGCAAGGCTGATTCTGCCAAGGCGAAGGCCGAGGCTGCGCTGGCGGCAGGGTAAAAGATGTTCGGTATGCACGCTTCAGCGTGTCTGGCTCTGGACACGCTAAAGCGTGAACACCGAACACTGCTGCGGGGCCGCTACGCTGTCATGTCCAGCTTCAGCTTGGGCTCTTCCTCAATGGCCTTCGTGATGGATGGCCAGCCATCGACGCGCTGCATTTGGAACATGTGCAGATACACGGCCACTTTGTCGGCTGGATAAGCAGCAATCAGGGCAGCAACACCAGCAGCGGCTTTGTCGTCGGCAATCTCCTCCGGCAAGTTCTCCACTTCGCCGTCTTTGTGCTCGATACCCACGGCATCCAGGAATGTCTTCAGCATATCCTGCTGGCTCTTCAGCAACCAGAGCTGGATCACCTGCTCGGAAAGGCCGTTGTTGCTCTTCATGCGCAGCTGATCGATCAGCCACGTGTGCTGGTCTGCCTGTGATTTGCGCTCCAGGAAGACGGGACGCATCTTGCGCAGCTTGGCCAGCTCGCCCATGACCATGTTGTAGGCAGGGCGGTGCTGCGTATCGAGATGAAGAACGATTTCATTCTTCAGTTCAGGACTGACGGCCAGGAAGAGCTGATGGGCTTTCATTGCGTGGATGTTAGAAACGGGCGGGCTTGCTACCACGCAGGCTAGAATGGCGCAATGCGTTTTTAGACACGCCGAACCGCGTGGCATTGGAAGGCCGTGCCCGCGCCACCAACCTCTTGCACGAAGTGATCAGCCTGAGACTTGGCCCGACCCCCACGCTGCAAAAACGCCGCCTGCTTTTCATAGAACATCTCGCTCAAGCCCGCATCCGTCAGCCACGCACGCCAGTCAGTGAAGTTCACATCGCAAGTAATATCCTGTCGCCCGGGATTCGCATAGACGTCCGCCCCTTCCAAGCGCTGCTGAAACAGGTAAGCCCGCAACGTGCCGCGCGGGCGGCGATGATAGACCGCAGGGAATTCGTCGCCGTAATCAATGGTGAGCATGGAGCCCCCTTGCCAATACGGAAGCCAGTCATGCAGCCAACGATGAAGCGTGGTGGCGAGTTCATAGCGCTGTGGTTTCGCGGGTGGGGAGCGCAGGGTGCTGAACGGTTCGCGACGGATGGACAGTGGCACCAGCACCTCGCGCCCACCATCGACCCACACTTCCTGCCACGCATCACCATCCCACTGAACGAGGTCCACGGGGAATGCATCCAGAAGTTCATTGCTGAAGATCAGCGCCTTCCCCTCGCACGCGGCAAGCGCTTCCGGCAAGGTGCCGAACCACTGCCTCGCATGACCTGTCAGCTTTTCTTGCTGCTGCTTCCTTAGCACAGGCGAGGCCTCCACCATCAGCACGCGGAAGAAACACCGCTGCCACCAGCCAAGCGCCTTCAGCACACTGTGCATCAGCGAGCCATCACCACCGCCGATTTCGATAATCGTCGTTACGCCCGTTGCTTTCGACTCAGCGAGCAACCAAGCGGCAATCGCTTTGCCCAACTGAGTCGAAAGAGTCGCCGTGGTGCTGAAGTCACCGCGCGCACCCACGGTGCGAATGCGCGCGGTGTAGTAGCCGCACTGCGGATCATACAGCGCACGCTGCATGAAGCGGGAGAAGGGTTCAGCACTCATGGCCACAAAAGATCACAAAGAACACAAAAGGAATGCCTTCCATCTGCATGAGCTTTCTTCTTTCGTGCTCTCTGTGCTCCTTTGTGGCTACTTCCTCACCTCGTTGACGAACTCCTCCATGAGATCCATGGCCTTGTCGATCAATTCGGGCGCGGTGGCATAGCAGCAGCGCACGTAGCCTTCGCCGATGGCCCCGAACGGAGGTCCGGGCACGACGGCGACGCTCTTCTTCTCCAGCAGTCCGAGCGCGAACTCCTTGCTGGTCAGCCCGGTGCTGCGGATGTCGGGGAAGACGTAGAAGGCACCGCCGGGATTGAAGCAGGGCAGACCCATCGCATTCAATCGACGCACGATGGTGTTGCGACGCTGCTCATAGCTCAGGCGCATCTCTTCATAGGCAGCACGGCCTTGCTTCAGCGCCTCAATCGCGGCCACCTGGCTCATGATCGGGGCACAGAGCATGCAGTATTGATGGATCTTCATCATCGCCTCGCGCAGCGGTGAAGGCGCACAGGCATAGCCCATGCGCCAACCGGTCATCGCGAAGGCCTTGCTGAAACCATGCAGCAAGATCGTGCGATCCTTCATGCCGGGCAGGCTGGCGATGCTGGTATGCACACGGTCGTCGTAGAGCAGTTCACTGTAGATTTCGTCGGTGATGACGATGAGGTCATGCTTGATGGCAAGTGCGGCGATCTTCTCCAACTCCTCGACCGGCTCAATGCCGCCTGTGGGGTTCGTGGGGAAGTTCAGCATGATGATCTTCGTCTTCGGCGTGATCGCCTTCTCGATATCGGAAGCGAGCACGGCAAAGTCATGCGCCGGGCTGGCATTGACCGCCACGGGCACGCCGAACGCCATCTGGATGCTCGGGTTGTAGCTCACGTAGCAGGGCTCGTGGTAGATGACTTCATCACCCGGATTGATCAGTGCACGCAAGGCGAGATCTAGAGCTTCGCTAACGCCGACCGTGACGAGGATCTCGCTCTTCGGATCGTAGCTGACGTGGAAGAAATCGTCCACGTAACGGGCGATCTCGATGCGCAAGGACTCAAGGCCAAGGTTCGAGGTGTAGCTGGTCTGACCTTTCTCAATGGAGCGGATCGCCGCCTCGCGAATGACCCAAGGAGTGGGTTTGTCAGGCTCGCCCACGCCGAGGGAAATGACGTCGCTGCGGCCGATCACGAGTTCAAAGAAGTCGCGAATGCCGGAACGGGGAAGGTCGCGGATATGACCCGCGATTTTGCTGTCGTAGTTCATGGCGATGGGGTGCTTAAGGAGCCACGGGGAGACGTTCTTCTTGCTCGCCAGAATCGACAATGAACCCCGCTTGCTTGTAGCTCTTCAACTGGAACAGCGTCCCAGTCGAAAGCACCCCACGCAGCGTGCTGAGCTTCTCGCTCACGAAGGTCGCGACCTCATACAGATCAGCGCCATAGACCACCACTGCCAAGTCGTAGTCGCCCGACATGAGGAAGCAATCATGCACCTGTGGATACTGCGAGATACGGCGAGCGAGGCGATCAAAACCACCGCCCTGCTCAGGGCTGATCTTCACTTCGATCAGCGCGGTCACCCCGCGGTTCTCCACCTTGCTGCGATCCACCACAGCCTGATACCCGAGCACGACTCCGGCGGCTTCGGCGGCGGCGATGCGTGCTGTCACGTCGTTCGCGGTCGTGCCGAGGGCGGTCGCCAATTCTTCAGCCGAGCGGCTAGAGTTGGCCTGGAGGAGTTCGAGTAGTTTGTCCATAGTGGAGGATGAGCAGTTTAACGCAGAAGTGCGTGGTGAGAAGCAGGAAGTGTGAACTTCCACGACTCAGTCTTTCCGCTTATACAGCGCCTTCAGGTATGCATTGTCCGGCACGGGCAAGGCGGGGCGTCCGGGCTTGGCGAGCATGGATTGTTCGCGCTTTCGACCTTGGGCTAGCAGTTCGGGGATCAGCTCCGCCTCTGGCAAATTGTGCCAATACTTCTGCGGCATCTCAGACTTCATGGCCTGCACCTTGATTCACGCCGGGTTGAAGATGCTGCGGTAATAGGTTCGCCAGAGGTCATCATGCGCGTCGGCATCGGGCGCATCTTGACGGCTGAGGCCGGGTGAGAAGTGCAGTCGCTGACCGTCCCAGTGAGCACATTCATTGGGGGTTAGGATGGACCAGTCCATGCCGGCAAAGCGCTTCTCAAAGAACGGAGTGGCCAGACGCACGATACGATAGGTCGGCTCGAACCAGGCGACGAATTGCTCACGCCCTGTCTCGGGATGCGTGTCCACCAGGCGAAAGCGGACAAAGGCATGCATCTTGTGAATGTCGCGCCCCACGGCCTTGGCCCAGGCTTGGCATTGACGCGTATCAGTGTCCGTCGGCATGGCCAAGAGATGCCTTTCTCGGCCATGGGTGAGCCGATACAAAAGGCGATACAAGACCGACCAGCGGCGCTCGTCGGTGTGGGCGCAAACGCTCGCAGCAAGAGGTAAAAAATCCGCAGGCACCTTCACCATCGCGGCAGGCGGAGTGGCTATCAGAGCTGGCTCTTCCTGGAGCAAGCTGGGGCTTTGTGTGGCATCGCACCACACAACCTCGCTGGGCGACACACCTAGCTGGAGCAGTTCGCGGGCCTTGCTGCGCCACGCGGTGAAGGTAGGTTCGACAGTAGCCGCGATCATAGCTCACCCGTGAGCGCCATCGCCGCATCTGCGCGAGTGGCAGTCGGTGCGTCAAAGTTCAGCTCCATCTGCTTCGGCGGGGGCAGGAAGTGCTGGCGGAGTTGATCGTTCTCCAACAGTGCCACCTTTGGCACATGGTCCGCTGTAATGATGAAGGGCAGCACCTTTTTCAAGCTGATGCGCATCCGTTGCAGGTCGATCAGGTGCAGCCTTGTATAGCGCCGGGCGGCAACAATGCGGTCCACATTCCGCACGCCGATGCCGGGAATGCGCACCAGCAGCTCGCGCGCTGCACGATTGATGTCGAGCGGGAAGAAGTCACGATGCTGAAGCGCCCACGCGAGCTTGGGATCGAGTTCCAAATCAAGGTTGGGCCGCTCGGTCGTGAGCAACTCGTTCACGTCGAAACCATAAAAGCGCAGCAGCCAATCCGCCTGATAAAGTCGATGCTCGCGCACCAGTGGCGGCGACTTCAGCGGCAGTAATACGGAAGGCGATGGGATGGGGCTGAAGGCCGAGTAATAGACGCGGCGTAGGCGCTGCGAGCGATACAAGCCATCGGCCCTCACAAGCATCGTCGCATCCGTCGAATCATCCGCACCCACAAGCATTTGCGTGCTCTGGCCGGTGGCGAAAACCGGAGCCTTGGCACGCGGCGTCGCCTTGATACGCCGAGCTTCGATGCGTGCCGCTGCCGTCTCGTCAATGCGCGCGCGAATCGTGTTCATTGCTTGCTGAGTGCGGGCGAGATTCTTCTCCGGTGCCAGACGATCCAGGCCGGCCTGCGTGGGCAGCTCGACATTGATGCTGATACGATCCGCGTAGCGCCCGGCCTTCTCGATCAGCTCAGGCGAGGC
>Ga0247831_1006237_pt1 | contig 14271 bp, 14 predicted proteins | sample LaCruzMarch2015__9_FD_192406 | JGI IMG/M metagenome (GOLD analysis project Ga0247831, IMG submission 192406) | Freshwater microbial communities from meromictic Lake La Cruz, Castile-La Mancha, Spain - LaCruzMarch2015_1m | ecosystem: Environmental > Aquatic > Freshwater > Lake | place: Spain...
GGCCGTGTCCCGCTCAATGATGCAGAGGCAGCCGCGCGCCTCCAACGCCGCCCGCAAAGCCAGCATCGTTTTCAGTCCTCCGGCCTTCTGCGGGTTGAGCAATATCCCTACTTTCATTCCACAGCAACCTGTCGGTGAATTTCACCGATGACAAGAAACTAAAGGTAGGAGTCCAGAAATCATTTCCCGATCAACTTCCTTACGGTGGGGACGATCTCATCGAGTTCGCCCACGACGGTGAAGTCCCCTTCCCCGCACCATTCGTCGAGAAGATCGATAAGCGGAGTCCAGAACCTCACGCCGGCCTTGTCCATGCGGTCGTAGATAACGACCGGTTTCCCCGCCATACTTTTTTTTGATTGGTGGCGGAAGATCATCAGCGCGAGCATTTCCTGCACGGTTCCCGCGCCTCCGGGGAAAATCACGAAGGCAGCGGAGCGCTCGATCATAATCTCCATGCGGGTGTAGATGTCGGGCTTGAGCCAGAAACTTGAAAGCCCGGAAGGCAAGCCCTCCAGTTCGATGATGTGGGGCACGTTCGATCCGCCCGCCCAGCCGCCCGCGTCCACCGATCCGCGCACGACCTCGCCCATGATCCCAGATTTTCCTGCACCTGAGACGCAGCCCAAGCGGTTTTCCGCGAGAAGTTTCCCCAAGGTGTAGCCATCCTCTAGGTAATCCTGTTGCTCGATGCTCGCGGAGCAGAACACGCAAACGTTTCCAAGGTTACCTTCCGGTTCCGGTGTCTCGAAGGACTCCGCGGCGGTATGCTCCAATTTTTCCCGACCGACATCGGGCAAGGCCTTACCTCGTGAATCCTCCAACAACCCGATAACCTCATCCACACACCCCGCTTCTAGTAGGTAGTCGCGTACGTTCTGTTTCACCGTGCCCAGCGCCCTGAGGTGGTCAAGCAAAACGTAGAACTCCGTCCACGATCCGTCGGAGTTCAACAGCACGGTGGGCTTGGCCTCCAAGTTCCTGTCGAGCGTCTGATAACCGACGAACACCGAAATCGCCTTGAACAGATCCTCCAACGTCGCGCCGGGCGTAAACACGAAAGCGTCTGCCTCGATGATTTTCCGCTCGATGTTGGAGAGTGTGATGCGCTGGTCGCCGTTTGAGTTGTAGATATCCCAGCCCTTGCTGAAAAGTTCGTAGAGCAACCGGGCGCGCATTTCGCGGTTCGGATCTTTCTCGCCTTTCATCGTTCCCGCCAATCGTACCTTCACCATCTTTCTGTTCCTGTTATTTTGTTCCTATCCCGTCATTGCTCTCGACTCGGCGCTTTCCGGGAGAGAAGGTAAGGATATGGATACATTTCTGCAAGCTGCGGTTGATGAGGCTATTGAGGGACTTAGCGAGGGAGGTATCCCTATCGGCAGCGTAATTGTTAGAAACGGCGAGGTCATCGGCCGTGGACACAACCGGCGCGTCCAGAAAGGCAGCGCCATCCTGCACGGGGAGATGGATGCCCTTGAAAACCTGGGACGCCAAGCCACGGAAGTTTACCGGGATTGCACGCTCTACACCACCCTATCGCCCTGCCCTATGTGCACCGGTGCGATCCTGCTCTACGGCATCCCGCGGGTGGTGATCGGCGAGAACCGCAGCTTTCTCGGTGCTGAAGAACATCTCCGTGCCCACGGGGTAGCACTTACCGTGCTGGATGATCCCACCTGCCTCCGGATGATGGAGAATTTCATTCAGGAAAAACCCAATCTCTGGAATGAGGACATCGGTGAATCCTGATTGAGTAGAGCAGATTTGAGGTCTCACCTGCATCTCCTCCCTGTGCAGAAACGCAGTGAGCTGTGAAGTCGGATGCGCGGATTCGGAGAGTTGGGTCGGAGGCAATGGCAATGAAGGTATTTCAAAGACAGAGCTCTTTCGCGAGCCAGTTTTCGAAGGCAGAGTGGTTGTCGAGGTGGTATTGGTGGGTGCGGAGGCCGAACTGGTTACCGGTGGCGATGTTGGCGGGGAGGTCGTCGATGTAGAGGGTTCTCTCGGGTATCAACGAATATTTCTCGATGGCGAGTTGGTAGATTTCCGGCTCGGGTTTGATGGAATCGACCTCGTAGGAAAGGACGGCGCCATGGAAGAGGGAGAACTCGGGGTAGGCCTCGAAGACCCAAGGGCAATGGATGGCGTTGGTGTTGGAGAAAAGGATGAGGCGGTGGCCAGCGGCGTGGAGAGTGCGGACGGTTTGCCACATCGGTTCGTTGGGCGTGAAGATGTGTCGCCAGGCGTGGTGGAACTCAGCGTGCGATGCGGAGGAATCGAGGGTGGCGAGCGCCCAGTCAGTGTAATCGGAGTCGGAGATACGGCCGGTCTCGAACTCGTCTTTTTTCGCGAGGAGTTCGGACAGAGCGGAGGCGGGATCGGGGTGACCGGGCGGCAGAAAGGTTTTGAGCGAAGCCTCGAAATCGAAATCGAGGAGGACTTTGCCGATGTCGAAAAGAAAGTCAGACATGGTAAACTTTAAAATTTAAACTTTAAACCTCAAAGAAGGGGGTGGGTATGTTTCAGGATGAAATTGGCGGCGGTGAGAGCTCCGTCGTTGCAGTTATGGGCGGCGAGGGCGTCTTTCATGGTGCGCCATTTTGCGGCGCTGTTGGCAAGGATGTGGGTGACGGCTTCTGTGAGGTCTTTGGGGTGCTCCGCGAGATCGCCCGCACCGAGTTGCTGGAGGAGGCGGAGATTCCCCTCCTCTTGGCCGGGAACGAGGTGGTGGATGAGCATGGGGCAGCAGGCGGCGATGGCCTCGTGGACGGTGGCTCCGCCAGCCTTACCGACGACGAGGTGGTGCTTGTTGAGGAGCTGCGGGACTTTTCGCGTCCATCCGAGAAGACGAACACGTCCGGGATACGCGGCCTTGATCTCGCGGGCGCGAGACTGAAGAAGTCGAAAGTTTTTGCCCATCACGATGGTTAGGTGCACATCGGCAGAGGAGTCGAGCAGGGCACGGCTATGGCGGCGGACGAAAGGCTTCTTGGCCGTGGGAAAATAAAGGACGCGGAAAGGGACGCAAGGATCATCCGCCGCGATCGGTGCGAGTTCCGAGAAGGCAGGGTTCACGGGGAAGCCAGTACCGGTGATCTTTTCCTGCGGGATTCCCCAGCAGCGCATCGTTTCGAGCGTGATCTGATCGCTGACGAGAAAATGATCGGTTGGCGCGCGGAGCCAAGACGCGTTGATCTCGATGGAGTCGGTGACGACGGTGAAAACGACCAGACGGTTGCCGGTTTCCGCGAAATTTCGTTCCAGGAAATAGGGGTAAATCGGGTATGTGCAGGCGATAGCATGGGGCTTGAATTCACCGACGAGCCCTTCTAGATAGCTTTCGGGGTGATGCATCAGCGGAAGGTTAGGACGGGAAAAATCGCACTTGTCCGTGCCCCTGTAAATCGCCTCCCAGACGCGGGGAAAATGGGTAGTGACGAGGCGGTATCCCCACTGCATCATGGCGGTAATGCTCGGCATTGAAATCAAACAGGGATCGACAACACGTGTGTCGGCACCTTTTGCTTGGAGCGCTAGGGATAGGTTGCGCGCGGCGCTGTTGTGGCCTTCCCCGAAGGCAGCGGTGAGGATTAGGATTCTCGGTTTCTCTGGCATGGATTGCTTTCCTGAGCGACTTTACGTGACAACCAAGCGTTGCGTCGATGGGCATTTCTGCTTTCCTTGTGTTGCCCATGGCAAATGAAAAGGAAAAACAGAGGATTGAATTGAGGCCGCTGGACGAGGAGGTCGCCACCAATCATCGATTGATCCGGCTGGGAATAGACTCTGTCGAGGAGATCGAGGAATTACCGCCCGTGCGGGTGGGAGAAAGAATCAGCTCTGACCTTTTGTTGAATCCCTCCGGCAAGGAGAATCTTAGAACCCGTTCCATCGAAACGGATTTGAATTCGCTCATCGAGAGGGAAATTCAAGTGATGGAGGAGCCTTGGGACACGGAAGCGGCGACCGGCCAGACCTTTGCATGGGGTTGGGTTGCGCTCGTGGCGTGCGTATTTGCCGCGGCCATCCTGTGGTCACTTGCGAATTTAAATAAAGTGGGTGGTGAGGGCGCGGATCTTGCCAGACAAAACCGGCTCAACATGAACCTAGAGAATCAGGAGGAGATCGACGCGGAGACCCAGGTGAGCACCATCGAGAACGCAGCCCGTAATTTCTTGGGTTCGAGATCGGTGGAGGAAATGCTCCGCTACGTTCGCCATCCCGAAAGGCTACGTCCTTTGATAGAGGCTTTCTATGCGGAATCTCCGCTCAAGCCGATGCGCATCAAGAACTTGCTATCCTTGGAGCCGCTGACCATAGATAATAGCGCTGAATATTGGATGGTTTCCTGCGAGTTTGAAGGAAACGTGCGATCGCAACTGTTGCTGGAGTCGATATCGATCGACGAGGCGAGAGTGGATTGGGAAACCTTTGTCTGCCACCAGCCGATGGCTTGGAACGAATTCGTAAAAAACAAGCCGGACGGATACACGGGTGACTTCCGTGTTTATGTGCAAAAAGACCACCATTACAGCCATGAGTTTTCCGATTCGACTGCCTTTGATTGTTATCGGCTTACTGCACTCAACGGGGATGAGGTGCTCTTCGGCTATGTGCCGCGGGGGCGAGGTCTAGGACTCAGGATGGACGAGATGACCGCCGGCAAGGAAGACCAGACCCTACCTATGTTGCTGCGCTTACATATCCCCCGGGATCTCACGTCGCCGCAGGGAGTTGTCATAAAGGAAATTGTCAGTAGTAGGTGGTTTTTTATGAATGATCCAAAAGGGGGGGAACCTTGATAAAAGAGGAAGATTTGAAATTAGCCAAAACGCCTGCCCACCGCCCGTCGGTTTTCCGCTCGGTGCTGACAGGCTCACTCATGTTTTTCCTTTTCCAATACTTAGGGGCGCTGACCAAGCTAGGGGAAACATCGGGTAGGATGGAGAACAAGTTTAGTGCGCTGGCACGAGACAAATATCTGGATTTCCTAGTCTGGCAGAACATCCAACTGCTCTTCGCCTACGCGATCCTGACGGTTCTCTTCGCGATCATTCTTACACCTTTCGTGTCAAATTTTTGTAGTCGCCCGGTGCTGCGTGGTTTCTGGAAAAAGGCACTCCTAACAGTTCTAGGCGCGTTTGCGGTGCACGGATTTTTCGTCTTAAGGCTAGTTGAGACGCGACCCTATTTTCTGAACGACGCGAAATACGGGCATTGGTATTTTAATATCTTAAATGTAATGCCGGACTCGATCAAGACGGTGGTTTTTTTCCTGCTCTTCAAGGTATTACCCGCCGCTATCCTAATTTACCTCGCCTGCTGGTATTGGGGCAATCTTTCGCGGAAAGGCCGCCTAGCGATGCTGTCGGTCGTTTGCATACTATCCGCGTTTGCTGTTTGGTATATAGGCATGCCGGAGCGACTTACCACCGCCGCTGCGGACGGAGGAAAAGAAAAGCCGCCGAACGTAATTCTAATCGGTTCCGATTCCCTCCGCGGCGATCGGCTCGGCTACACCGGCTACCGACCCCGGCGGACGGATGGCCCGGCGGCGGCGGGTGTTTCGCCGAGGATCGATGCGCTGGCATCGAAGTCGATAAACCTGGAGAATTGTTTCACGCCGATCGCCTCGACGCTCGAGTCAGGAACTTCGCTGATGACCTCGACGTATCCGCACACGCACGGCTTCCGGCACATGTATCCGGATGTGGGAACCTTGGCAGAGGTGAAATCGCGCGTCCGGCCGCTGGCGAAGGTGCTTTCGCGGAAGGGCTACGATACGGCGGTTTTCGGCGATTGGTGCGCGGGATATTTCGAAATGATGCCGCTGGGTTTCGGACATGTTTCGGTATCCAGCTTCGACAATTTTAAAATCTACATGAGCCAGGCGGTGGTGATGGCGCACTTCGTGATCCCGCTGTATTTCGATCATCCGGCGGGATACGCATTGTTTCCACAGCTCGGCTCCTTCGCCCAATTCGTCACGCCCGAGGTGGTGACCGACCGTGTGAAGGAACGGCTAGAAACAGTTTCGGAAAGCGGCCAGCCGTTTTTTTGGCACGTGTTCTATTCCTGTAACCATTTACCCTACCGCAGCCCGGAGCCTTACTCAAGCATGTTCGCGGATCCCGCTTACTCAGGGCAAAACAAAAACGGCGTGGATTTCGACATCGACTCATTCATCGGCGGGACGGAGCTGGAGAACAAGTGGAAGGCGCTGCCCGAAAAGGAGATCCGCCAGATCCGCGACCTGTATGACAGCTGCACCCGGCAGTTTGACCACAATGTGGGCATGATCCTCGACGAGCTCGAGGAGCGCGGCCTCGCGGAGAACACCATCGTGATCATCACCTCCGACCACGGCGACAACCTCTACGAGGAAGGTGTCACCTTGGGCCACGGACTCACTTTCAACGGGGCCGCGCGCGGCAACCATGTGCCACTGCTTTTTCATGTGCCCGGAGCGGGGGCGGCCAGGATCACCTCGCAGGTGAGGATGATCGACATCGCTCCGACCATCGCTGATCTGCTGGGCGCCCCCAAGCCGGATTCTTGGGAGGGACAAAGTTTCGCCGGATGGCTGAACGGCAGGGAAAAGCCTGCGGCGCGCGCGTTTTACGGCGAGACCGGATTTCCCTTCGTTCAGTTTCGGGTGCCAGGCATCGAGCGCCCGAAGCTCCCGCCGATGGACCGGATGAATTTCATCGACGATTCCTTCAACTACCAGTTCGTCCTCAGGGACGAGTATGAGGCACCCTTGGTAAAAGCGAAGCAGAGATGCCTCATGACGGAGAAGTGGAAACTAATCTGCACGCCCACCGACGATGGCGAGCGTCATTTCACGCTTTTCTCAAGACATCCCGATCCATACTGCGAGGTGGATGTGGCTCCATCGAACCCGGATGTCGTCGCGCCGATGAGAGCCGCCCTGGAGAAATGGATGGACGAAAAAAACGAGACACCCCTTGGGGAAATTTTCCCGCAGGGTGAGTGAGCTCACTTCGCCATCAATGCCTCGATCTCGTCCGCCTCGATGGGGATGTTTGCCATGAGGTCGATGTTGCCGTCCTCTCCGATGAGGTAATCGTTCTCCAGGCGGATGCCCATCTTTTCCTCGGGGATGTAGATACCGGGCTCGATAGTGAAGATCATGCCCGGTGCGACGGCCTGGTTGGCCGGGGACACGTCGTGGACATCGAGGCCGAGGTGATGGGAGGTGCCGTGCATGTAGTACTTTTTCACGAGCGGTTTCTCCTTGGGGGCGGCGGCGGCCTCCTCGGCGGTGTAAAGCCCGAGTCCGATGAGTTCCTTGTCCATCTGCGCGACGACCATTTTCTGGAAATCCGCGATGAACAGGCCGGGCTGCAGGATGGAGTCGGCATAACGCACCATCCGCAGGACGGCGTTGTAGACATCCCTCTGGCGTGGCGTGAATTTCCCGGAAACGGGGATCGTGCGGGTCATGTCCGCGTTCCACCCGCCGTATTCGGCGGCAACATCGAGCAGCAGCAGGTCCCCGTCCTCAAGTATCTGGTCGTTGGGGACGTAATGGAGGATGCACGCGTTCAGCCCGCCCGCAATGATGGGGTCGTAGGCGAATCCGTGCGAGCCGCGCTTGATAAACTCATGAATAAACTCGGCCTCGACCTCCCATTCGCCTACCCCGGGTTTGACGAAACCGAGCACCCGGCGGAAGCCCGCCTCGGTGATATCGCAGGCGATCTGGATGAACTTGACCTCTTCATCCGACTTAACTGAGCGCAAACCATAAATCAAAGGAGCTAGGCGGCGGTAGGTGTGCAGCGGGAAACGCGACTGGCACTCTCTGGCGAAGCGCAGCGATTTCGTCTCAAAGGCGAGGTCGCCACGCGGGTGCTCATTTGTGGAGATGTAAACGGACTCGGCCTGCGGCATGAGGCGGTTCATGATGCCGTTAAATTCCGAGATCCACTCGATGCGGGCAACGCCGGTTCTTGCCCTTGCCTGTTCCTTGGTCAGCTTGGCTCCTTCCCACACCGCAATGTGGTCGTTCGATTCGCGGAGAAAAAGGATCTCGCGGTCTTCGGGCTCCCTTGCGTCTGGGAAAAGGATCAGAGCCGTTTCCTCCTGCGCGACACCGGTGAGATAAAAGAGGTCGCTGCTCTGCTTGAACGGCTGGGAGGCGTCGGCATTCGTCGGCTGGATGTCGTTCGACTGCACAACGGCGATCGCGCGCGGCTCCAGGAGCAAGGCGAGGTTATTCCTGTGGGTGGTGAAAAGTCCGGCGGAGGGGATCTTGGTGCGCTTAGCGCCTGATATGGGAAGATTCGGGGAAGTCATCGTCAGTTGGTGAATTAATAATACGGTAGGATTCCGCGCAGACGCTGGATAGTCATTCCGCTTTTGGCTAGATGGAATTTCGGATTTTGATGGCTTGCATTGCCATTTCCGCTGTGGAGAGGTATTTGCGTATGCATTATCTGGAGTTTTTCGCGAACAAGGGGACATCTCTGAAGATATGCGGCGTGACGGTGCGGTCGGACGCCGAAGAAATGGCAGCGATGGGCGTCCATGCCGTCGGATTCAATTTCTGGCCGCTTTCGAAAAGGTATCTAAATCCCGAAGTGAACCCCTGGATGAAAGGTCTGGCGGGCGGGATTCTGCGCGTCGGCGTTTTCGTGAACGAGGACAGCGACCTCCCCTACCGGCTTTACGGGGAGGGCATGATCGACGTTGTACAACTTCACGGCGACGAGACGCTGGAGCGCGTCGGCGGATTCCGCAAGGCGGGCATACCGGTCATCAAAGCGGTGGGTGTGAGGGATATTTCTCACATCGAGGCGGCCGGAAGCTACGGTTCTGATGCGGTGTTGCTGGACGCACACGCCCCGCAGGTTTTCGGCGGCACCGGTGAGACGTTCGATTGGGGTCTCGCGAACGCTTTCGGAAAACGGTTTCCCGCCATCCCGATGATTCTGGCAGGCGGGATCACAGCGGAGAACGCCGGGCAGGCGGTAGAGGTAGTTCGTCCAGTCGCAATCGATGTGGCGTCGGGCGCGGAGATCTCGCCGGGGATAAAGGATTTCGGAAAGGTAGCCGCGTTGTTGGAGGCTTGTGTTTCGCCACGATGATTACAGACACACACTGCCATCTGGCATCGACCCGTTTCGCTCAAGAGGAGCATGCGGAAATCATCCGGCGGGCGCTGGAAGCGGGGGTTAGCCGAATGGTCACGCTGGCGACCTGCATGGACGACATCGCCCCAAATCTCAAACTTGCGGAACATCCCTGCGTGATGGCCGCCATCGGTATTCATCCCTGCGCTGTGCATCACGCCCCCGACGACGCGGTGGAGCTTCTCGCTGCTCTCGCCGGTGATCCACGCGTGTGCGCGATCGGCGAGACGGGCCTAGATTATTTTCATCCCGCCCCGGTAGGCTGGAGCGAATCCGATTATCGAAAACGACAAAGCGATTTCCTAGTTCGGCATTTCGAACTCGCAGCATCTTCCGACCTCAACATCGTGATCCACACGCGCGACCGCGAAGGCAGGGAATCTTTCGAGGACGCACTCGCCATCTACACCCGATTCGCGGATCGCGTTTGCGCCGTGTTCCATTGTTTTGTTTCCGAGTGGGATCTCGCGGAAAAGGTGATCACCCTCGGCGGACTCGTTTCCTTCGGAGGCGTGGCGACTTTCAGGAACGCCGAACTCGTAAAGGAAGCGGTGAAACGCTGTCCACCCAGAAGCTTCATGCTTGAGACCGATGCACCCTACCTCGCACCGGAGCCACTGCGGGGAAAACGCAACGAACCTTCCTTCGCGATGCACGTGGCGGAAGCCGTCGCCGCGCTCAGGGGCGAGGCGTTGGAACAACTCGCCACGCACACCGAAGCGGCCGCATCCAAGTTTTTTCGATGGCCGGATGATTCCGCTTGAACAAAAGACCACCTGACAAACGTTACTTTGCGAAGCGGTGATTGCCGCTGTCCTGCGAAACAAACAAACAGACCTATGAAACACAACCACCTGCTCGCCTTCTCACTTATGTCGGCACTTCTCGTCTCCTGCGCCGACCAAGGCATGGAAAATTACGACGTTTCCAATCCCTACGCCGCCCCCGACTACGGCGATGGAGCAACCACTCCGGACCTGCCATCGGTCGTCAACCCCGCTTATGATCAGCCCGCCGTTTATGAGGATACGACACCATCCGTTCCGGCATACACCTCCCCAACTCCCACGGCGGCAGCGAAAGTCCACACCGTTGTCCGCGGCGACAGCCTCTGGAGTATCGCGAAAAAATACGGCGTCCCGATCGATGCAATCAAACAAGCGAACGGAATGACCCGCGACATCGCTGTGCTCGGTTCGAAACTTAAAATCCCGGCGGAATAACCTCATGGATCCGCGCGCTGTTCTTGCTGGCTTGCTATTGGGAGCCTCGTCGCTACTCGCACAGGAAGAGCAGCCGCCAGAATCGCCGCTGAGTCCGAAAGAAGATGCGATCGAACAACTGCTCTCAGAACGGGAATCCCCCGCAGCGCTGCAAAAGGCCATCAAGGCCGCGCGCAACCTGAAGGTTTCCGAACAGGCTATCCTTGAAGCGCGTTTCCTCTTCCATGTCGACCGTGCGGAGGATGAGGAGATCGCGGCGCTTCTTCCCGAATTCCTCACTCTCAAGGATAAGTTCAGTCTGAACGATTCCGAGACCTTCGCGAGCTTGGACGATTGGCTCGCAGTCATCGAATATATCCATGCACTGGCTGCGCTAGAAAAAAATGACAAGGACGGCTTCAAGCGGCACATCACAGAAGCGTTCTGGCTCAGTCCTCGGCAAGCTACCGCCTTCGCCCCACATATCGAGCGCATTCGCCTAATGGATGCGATGAAAACCGTTCGCGTAGATTTGGGGAAAGGCTACGCCGACACGATCACAGGTCAGCCCGCGGATTTCGGCACGATCATCGGAACAAAGAAAGGACTGCTGTTGCATTTCTGGTCCCCATGGAGCCAAGAGTGCCAAGCCACGATGGCGGACTTCCTGATCTCCACTAAATATCTACTATCTAAAGATGTGGCGGTGGCTTCGGTTCTTCCCGAGACATCGGCGAAAGTAATCGCAGATGCGAAGGCCATGCTCAGCGCGCTAGGCGAAGAATTATCCGGTTCATGGATTATTGATTCAAAAAAAAATCCCGTCAGCGAGCAACTCAAGATTCAGAGCGTGCCGGTTGTCGTGTTGGTTTCTACTGATGGAAAGGTTCTCTATCACGGACATCCTACCGACGACGAATTCTGGAAATCACTCGGGAAAATGAATCCGTCCATCGTCCGTCCGGAGATGCGAAGCGGAGATTAACTAAGGGATCCGTAAAACTACTACAAAGATAGTAGCTAAGCACATTTAAAACCCTGAAAAAATAAATTACGGTTTTCCGTAATATCTGCATATTTTAACTTGACGGAAAAGTTAATTACTAGTTTCCTCGTATCCAAGCAACGAAAGTTCACCAATGGTCAAGCCATCACACCCTTCAAATCTCGAACTCCAAGCATTGACTGTCTTATGGCACGACGGTCCTTCTACTGTGAACGCAGTACATGGTTCGCTCCCGGATGGCCGTGAGCGTGCCTACACCACAGTGCTCTCTGTAATGCAGAGCCTAGAACGCAAGAAGTTGGTTAAGCGCATACGTTCGGGCAGAGCCCACACCTATGAGCCCGCCTACTCCCAAGAGGTCATTGTGCGCCGCGCCACGGATGACTTTATCACCAACGCTTTTGGAGGACGCCTCGGTGAGGCGGTCCTCGCTACCCTCTCCGCCGGTTCATTAACACTGGAAGAGAAAACAAACATTGAACGCGAACTCCAAAGACACAAAACCATGGCTGCAAAAAAAACAATAAAGAAGGCCGCGGCCAAGCCCGCGAGTAAACCCGCCGCAAAAAAAGTTGCCAAGAAGGCGCCGGCTAAAAAAGCCGCTGCCAAAAAGGCAGTGAAAAAGGCAGTGAAAAAGGCACCCGCCAAAAAAGCTCCGGCTAAAAAAGCGGTGAAGAAGGTGGCGAAAAGCGCCAAGAAGGCACCTGCTAAAAAGGCAGTTGCTAAAAAGGTTGTAGCCAAGAAGGCCGCCGTGAAGAAGGCACCAGCCAAGAAGGCCGCCGTGAAGAAGGCACCAGCTAAGAAGGCCGCCGTGAAGAAGGCACCAGCTAAAAAGGCAGCCAAGAAAGCATAAAGTAATATCACCACCGTGAACAGCTTGGAGCGCCCTTAGTGGCGCCGAGCTGTGACCGGAGTGGATGATATCTCAAAACAAAGCGGGAAGCCATTTGGCTTCCCGCTTTTCTTTTGCCGGACTATCCCAGTTACCTGTTTCTTTTTGTTTCCCCACGGAGCGTGATGTGGTTTGATCCGCCAGTGAGATACGTAGTTAAAATTCTAATCGCCGCCACATGTCTTTTCTTTGCGGGAGATTTGATGGCCGGCGGGAACAAGGGTAGAAAGGTGGATCTCTCTTTCCACATCGAGACGGAAGCCTCCGACAATCCAAAGATGATCCTTCCCCACAAGGTGATGGGTAAGCAAAGATTTTTCCGGCGTGTTCCCGAAGTGTCCTCCAGTGATTTTACGGCGTTCTCGCCCTTCCCATCGGACGACCAGGCATCTTATGGCGTCATACTACAGCTCAAGGACAACGCCCGCAGGAGGCTCGCGGCAGTCACCCAGACCAGCAGCGGAAAGTGGCTGGTCTGCAAAGCGTTCGGTCGCATTGTCGATGGTGTGTTAGTGGACGATCCCGTGGAAGATGGTTTGATCGTCGTATGGAAAGGGCTTTCGATTGAGGAGATCGGGCAATTGGATGGTGCTCTTCCACGCATCGGTGAAAAGAAAAAGAAATAGCATAAGGATGATGGCGAAATTCCCCTTTCTATGCATGGCGCTAACGGGAGCGCTTTACGCGGAGCGGCTTGAGCTAGTCCTACCCACAGAGAACCACCACCTTTTCTCGGAGACTCCGGATAAATTCTACATGTATGTCGATCGGACGTTCGAAGGCGAGGTCACGAAGCCGTGGGAAGGCGGGGCATTCGGCTACACGCGCTCGCCGATCCGTATCGATGGGCAGGTGGTGATGACCCGTTTCCATGAGGGCATAGACATCGCACCCGTGAAACGTGACAAGGCTGGAAATCCCCTTGATCTGGTGATGAGCATCGCGAAGGGCAAGGTGGTCCACACCGCCGACATCGCAGGGCGCAGCAACTACGGAAAATACGTGGTGGTCTGCCACGAATGGGAGAATTCGAAGGTTTTTTCCCTCTACGCGCATCTCGCGGAAATCACAGCACGCGCCGGAGATTCCGTAAATCCCGGATCGGTACTCGGCAGGATGGGATACACCGGCGCGGGGCTTAACCGCACGCGGGCGCATGTTCACTTGGAAATCGCGCTGATGATGAGCGAGAACTACGAGGGCTGGCACCGGACGCACTTCGGCAGCAAGAATTACCATGGAAATTTCAACGGTATGAACCTTGCGGGTATCGATGTGGCCGCGTTGTTCCTGGAGCTAAGGGCGAAACCGGATCTCAAGTTCAGCGAGTTCATCCTCAGCCGTCGGGTTCAGTTCAAGGTGTTAGTCCCAGCGGTAGAGGCAATGCCGGATTTTTTAGTTCGCCACCCATGGATGAGACGCGGCGTAGTACCGGACGCCGTGTCATGGGAGATTGCTTTTGCAGCAACCGGGCATGCCATTTCTTTCACGCCGAGCATCCGCCCGATCAGCCAGGCCGCGGTCAGCCACATCCGCCCTTCGGAAATCCCACAGCGTTGGCTGACGCGCGGGTTGCTGACAGGGGAGGGAAACAACTCCTCGCTTTCGAACGGTGGCAAACAGATGTTGGCGCTCGTATTGGATGATTTTCCGAAGGTCGAGTGAAGGTCACCCGCCGCTTTTTGCGATGATTTCCGAATATAGCTCCACCTCCGGCGTGGGCTTACGCACTAGGCTGGGATCGTTGTCGAGATCAACGAAGTAGAGGCCGAAGTCGGTGTTGGGATCGAAAGGATGACCCCACTCACGGTTCGATGTGATCGACCACCAGTTGTAGGCGCGGACGGGGACGCCGGCGCTGATGGCGTTGGCGACCTCGGCGAGATGCGAGCGCATGTAGTCGCTGCGGGTGATGTCGCCCGCCGTGGGCGTGCAGCCGTTTTCTACAATGAGCAGCTCTTGGCCGGGAAACCAACGGCTGAAGCGCCGCAGGGCATGGAAAAGTCCGCG
>Ga0247831_1006242_pt1 | contig 14263 bp, 6 predicted proteins | sample LaCruzMarch2015__9_FD_192406 | JGI IMG/M metagenome (GOLD analysis project Ga0247831, IMG submission 192406) | Freshwater microbial communities from meromictic Lake La Cruz, Castile-La Mancha, Spain - LaCruzMarch2015_1m | ecosystem: Environmental > Aquatic > Freshwater > Lake | place: Spain...
ATCCTACTTTTATTGGTGTTGGGATGGAGATGGGGTTCTTGTGTTTTGCAGTAAACCTACTTACGCTATTACGTACTTACTTTGATAAAACAATGCTGGGGGAATCGACAGGAAGGGCTACGATATACAATAGTCATGGCGTCCCTCTACCTCCCAGCGCCAACACGTTCGAGTAATAAAGTCGGCTCCGGTGTCGGTAGCAGTAACAACAATGTAGGAGTCAATAATGGCGTCGGCGTCAGTACCGCGTTGGTGTCGATGGGAGGCTCAACGCCGCCTACTACTGGCGCCACGACAAAACCGAAACGAGTCCCATCCTACGCAGATCGATGTAATTCTGCACTTCGCTATTCCAAACTTCCACCGCACGAACGTGATTTGCCAGTGAATAAGAAGAGTATGTTCGTCCCACGCTCAACTGCGGACTTTGATGATGGCGGTAGCTTCCCGGAGATACACGTCGCTCAGTATCCACGACATATGGGCAATCCACATCTTGAAAAACGCAGTGGTGGTGGAGGAGGGGCCGTAGCGGGGAGCAGCAGCGGAAATGGTAATAGCGATTTGAGCAATATTATTTTGAGCAATAGCGTCAAGGGACGGGCAATTGTAACAAAAGATGTCCTCTCGGCAACTGTGGATGCTGATGGCAAGGTATCGTACGATGCCATTGTTACCGGTGGGACGAACGCTGATAAAAAGGTATACACCAAACACTCCGACCTGCGGGGATGTCAACCATCTCAAGAGGATATTGCACTCCCCACACCCGAGGAAGAGGCTGCTGCCGCCGAACGGACACAACGTGCATTAATGGCATTAATATCTACCAAGGTGGCAATGGACAAACCCACGGGATCGGCAATTACGGCAGCCGTTGATTCGGCCACGGCACATGAACGTACACAATTTATACGATATACCCCCAATGAGAATGCACCGGGCTATAATCCCCAGGCGTCACAGCGGATAATACGTATGGTCCCAGCACAGATTGATCCCATGCAACCACCAAAGCATATGCATCGTAAGGCCCCTCGTGGACCTGCCGAGGATCCCGTACCGGTATTACATGCCCCTCCCGAGAAGCTAAGTAAGGAGGAACGTGAGGCATGGAATGTACCAGCATGTATATCCAATTGGAAGAATGCACGTGGATATACCATCCCTTTAGACAAACGCCTCGCCGCCGATGGACGAGGCTTGCGTGACGACTCTACGATCAATTCCAACTTTGCTGTGCTGAGTGAGAGCTTGTATGTTGCTGAAAGACAGGCACGTGAGGAGGTACGGACACGTGCGGCAGTCCAAAAACGATTAATATTAGATCAACGAGAACGGAGAGAGGAGGAATTACGCGAATTGGCAAATAAGGCACGGATGGAACGTGGTGGAATGGGAGGAGGAGGAGGAGGAGGAGGAGGGGGAGTGGGGGCAAAGACGACAATAATTGCTACTATGACCACTGCCAGTGCAGCGGGGACGGCGATGGCTGCTGGACCACGTGGCGTATCCAACCTCCCAGCTTGGATGACAAAGGCAGACGCTGAGAAGGATACTGCTGCTGCTGACTCGTCACGACGACCGGGCGTTGTGGACTACTCGGACGATGATGAGAATGACGATGATAAATCCGTGGAGAGTATGACACAACAGCATCAACGAAAGCAATCATCGAATGACAATGTCAACAATGATAACGAGGAGGACCGTGCACGTGCCCAACGTGACCGATTACGTACCGAACGTCGACGTGAGCGTGAGAAGGAATATCGTCTTGAACGTGCTGGCATGGCCAATCCAGATGACGATGCCGCCGATGAGGAGTTGAAGAAGAAACGTAGACTAGAGAATGATCGTGATGTGTCCGAGAAGGTAGCGTTAGGGACACATACTGGTGGTGGAGGAGGAGCCGGGGGTGTTGACTCACGTTTGTATTCTCAAAGCGCCGGTCTCTCGTCAGGGTTCGGGGCCGATGATGAGTACAATGCATACTCCCGCCCAATGTTTGACAGAGACGGTGTGACTAGCTCGTCCATATACCGACCATCACGTGATGCGACTGCTGAGGATGCTGATGCACAGTACGATAAGTTAAAGAGGGGAGCGACTGGAAAATTCGTTCCAGACAAAGGCTTTGGCGGCGCCGAGGGGGATAAGAGTGGTGGAGGGGGAGTAAGTGCAGGTGGCGCGGCGAGGACGGCTCCTGTTCAATTTGAGAAATCTTCGTAACCGCTACTATTCGTTGCAGGGTGTGTTCATTGAACAGTGTGGGTAGCAATATGGTACTTAAGCTTATGCTATCTAATTTATGCAATGCAAGAGGCCAAGTATTCATCATTGTATTGTTTTACCTCCGCATCCAATTCCTCCCAGCTCTCTTCAAAAAGGGGTCCGCTAATGATTCTCTTGGCCATGGATAATTTTGGCTCCTTATGCTCTGGATTATTGCATAAATCTATCGTCATCGCCTCCGCCTTAGTTTCGTCTGAACACCAAGATTCACACCAAAGCCACTTCTGAGGTAGTGAGAATATCCTCACATCATGTTGTGCATAGTTGGGTAGGTCCTGATCCAGGTTAGCGAGGCTATTTGGGTCAGCAGATAGACTCTGGTACGTAGACCTGAGCTTGTCGCCCACGAGCTCACGACGGAATCTATCAAGATCAACAACATACAAGGCAGAGATATGATATGGTCGCCCTCGCAAATGCGTGTTCCAGAAACCAGTCTTCCAAAAGGCGTAACCTAGATTCTCAACTCTCGAATCACACATGGGGGTGTATCCATAGGGAGCACCATCAAGGTCAAGATTCCACAGCTCGGTCATATCTCCTCGTACCACCTGGTCTGCATCTACGTAAATAATCTTCTTCACGTGAAGCGGGAATAGTACGTCTAGAAAGAGAATTTTGTAACCCCAGATTATACGTTGCTTTTCACTCTGTCCTCGTAGCCACTCTGGCCACTTGTACGTCACGAATTCCACCTCACATCCGATGCGCTTTGCCATGAACTTGGAGGACTCCTTGAATGAGGGAGAGAGAAACTGAACAAATCAAGTGTGAGAAGATGAACAGTAATAATGTGATTGACTTGATCTAAGCACACATATCGCTTACATTTTCAAAGAGCCAGAACTTGACAGGAGATGATGTCCGCTTGGTCACACTCAGCATCATTATTTTGAGTAGACGTTCGTAGGCATGACCGGTTGCAAGGGAAAATATATGAACAGTCTCATTCCCTGGATTGGCATCAATACTAACAGAATCATCGAATAAACTCGCTTCTTCGTATCCTTCGTTCCTATTCACCAAGAGGAAACTGGCTTTATTTGTGAAGTCCTTCATCACGAGCGTCTTTGAATAGGTAGGAATGCTGGTATCCGATAGTTGCACTCTACCACTGCTTGTAACGGTGCCATCAACCATGTGATAGATCTTGGCTCCTCGAGAATTTGAATCAATTCGTAAGTCCCAGACGCCCGGATTTGCACGAACTTGCCAATACCCAACAGTCTTCATAACTAAAGTGTCGGTTCTTTCATTCGCATCAAACAAGTGCACTTGGTTCGAAATAGATATCGACCCATCAGGTTGAATTTCCGCTGCAGAGTCTGAATTCTCTATGCCACCTGTCCTTTCTCTGTCTAATGTTAGCTGTAACCCGTTTGGTGGAGTGTTCTTCGATACATCATAACACTGCCCAAAGAACAATAAACTCTTCAAACCAAACTCAATGGTTGCCTTTTCGGAACCAACTTGATCTCCGCATCCACTGCGAGAGTCACATCTCAAATTGTCCGAGTCTTGAATAGCCTGTGCCTGTTGAACGTCCCACATCTCCGGAACATCCATCCGAAGGGTCAACACATGATTTGTCGGTAAATTCTGAAATAGAGCGTTAGGTGGATTTGAGTCGGAGAATAAGGATGGGTCTGCGACAAATCTATAATAACTGGAGAGTGGAACATCGTTGTTAACAACCTTTCTCGGAGCAAGCATTAGCCTCAACGGCAGCTTTAATACGTCACGAATAGCAAGAAGTAATGGCGCCACTCGCTGTGTCGGCTCTGTCAGCGGGTCTAGTATCACAGACACTTTGACTTGAAGATGTTTAGCAGAGGTGGAATCTTCATTCCATGAAAAGTAAAGAGGATTTGTCTTGCTAGATTGCGAATCGAAAGTTGCCACAATGTCATGTGGCAATCTTTCACGAGTGGACGATGAAGAAGACATTTTCTCACCCAGCAAAGCAGCCACAGTGCCTATGGTTTGATGAATCATTAGACAGCCTTGCCCATCTATTTCTGGAACTTCTGCCAAAAGGTGGGGTAGCACAAATTTTGTTATTGCATGCGTTCTGTCTATCTCCATACTGACAAGAATTGATATGTCAGATGTGCTTATGGACAAATCATCAGGGACGTATAAACGACCGTTGATCAAGAAGAAGTTCTTGTGACCATTTTTCGTAGACTTTGCAGGCGGGCATTCAGACTTTCCTGCGACGGCAACCATTCTTCCAATCACATTGTCATCAACACCACTTTGCTCGATAAAAGAAATGATATCAGCAACATTCTTGTGAGTGGTCCCTTGAACCAAATTAACTATCGCCCTGATGTCAAGAAGCTCAAATCGTGACGAAGTGCAAAGGATGCTCGCCAATAATTGTGATTGAGGGGATACAGGTGTTGTCGACGGCAAAATTCTGAATACCATAGAAGTAACTTTGGATTCGTGCCATAATGTAGCTGAGGAAGTGATTATCAAATCAAGAAATGATACTGCCAAATTGACACCAGCAGGGCTGTCTAAATCAAAAACACCCTCCACCAGAAATATTGCATCAAGATCTTCTGTGAGGCACCCAGTTTTCGGGAGAATGAGCGAGCTCCTGTTCGAATGTATAGCCATGTATACACCTGCACCGTCTCTAAGTAGCGGGTGATATTGCTTGTATAAGTTGTCTCCTTTCAAAACGGTCGCATAAATCGACCTCGGAGCAGTATCAGTTATCACACCCGTCACAATCAACCCCATGATGTGACGTTGTTCGTACTGAAGTATTTCATTGATGCCCGACTCGAACAATGCCGGGTTAGAGCCATCTGGTAATGGAAGGCCATTCAAGAAACTCATACCTGGTCGTATCGCCTTATCGACGGCAAACTGAACTGCTGATTCATATGTGATATCATTCAGCGTGGATTCTTCACTGTTTCTTAGTAGAGCAAGCATCTCAGACTGTTCACGGTCACTCTGACCATATTCAATAACATTCATTTCAATGAGGAAAGACAAATGAATAGCGACATACTCTATGGCGGACGTGACTTGTTTCTCATTAACATTGTACATGACTTGTATGAAACAAGAAATAGATGCCATCGCACCAAATCTTTTGGAAATATGTCTGTAGATCAACAACGAATCTCTAGCGTGGAACATGCGGTCACCTCCTTTCCATGGTTCAGGTGAAGACGTTGAATTTCGAGCCACATCGACATCATTGACAAAAAGGACTCCCAGTCTCAAGGGAAAACTATTACGCAGTAGTTGACCGACAACACCGAGAGCAGGGTTATCTATCGTTCTGGAAGCGGGATCAATAACTATGAGTATGGTGAACAAATTGCGGCGTACTGTATGAGCTCCTCCAAATTGAGAACGGTATAGCATCTCTTGAACAGACCTAGGCCAGGATCTATATTCTATATCCTTCTCGATGTCATTCAAATAGAGAACTGCTGTCCTGCTGCCCCGTCCTACATCGACACGGATTTTAGGCGACAATGATGATTGCTCTTCATCAACATTGTCATCTTCTGATTCTGAATAACCAAACGTCCCTCTTTTGCCCATTTTCTTCAACTGTTCTGTTCCCATATCATATATTCGTCTAACGGCTTGCAATGCTTCCCACTGTGCATCTGCTTTGCTCTTTTCATTTCCTGTCCACATTGCCACATGATCACTCAAAATTGGCTTAAAATTTTGTTCTAAATCATGCAATCGACTGGCTTCTTTTCGTAGTACACCCAACAATTGGAATACATTGAATGAAGGACGCTCAACGTCCACTAAGCGACTGTTTATGAACAGACCAAATGCGGCATCTCCCCAACCTGGAGATATTGCGCCAACCCTCGTTGCCAAGCTAGTTGCTTCATCAGACAAGGCCTCATATGACTCAGGCACTTGTATATTTGATAACGCATGGGCCACAGATGGGAGATTTTGTGACACGCCCATCAGAGTCTCCAACGGATCGCTTGCATTTGCAATTACAATCGCTGCTTGAAGTGATAAAGATCGTCGTCGCCAAGATGGTGGGACGATAGACTCAGAACGTAGTTGTGTAGGGTGGGATTGAATCAAAGCCGTTTGGAGTGCCTGCATATCAGAAGCAAGAGGCCCATCATCTATATTTTCAAATCGTCCTAGCAACGTGGCAAGATTCACTCCAGCTAAATACTCCTTCCTAGCAGGCTGTGTTGGGTCATGTCCGACATCGTTCCAATCAGGCTCAGCGTCACCATCCTTTGTTTTGTCAGTAGAGCCATCGTCAAACGCTTTGTATTCCACATTTCTAATATCAAGTCGAACTCCATATCCTTGAAGAATGGTCGGAGTTGCCCGTCGTGAAGATGGACCGTCGATATTCATAGTTGTCTCTTCTTCATACGGAATGTATCCCATGTGTCGCACGACAAACTTAATATGTAAATCTTTCAGTAATTGATACAATGAAGTGAAGCCAGTAGTTCCAACGTGACCATACAGAATCACAATAATACTATCATCATCATCTCTTTGACTTGTTGTTGGATAAAAGGTTTCACCTGGCAACGCCAATAAAAAACTAGAGCTTTCGTCTTTAACGTTTTCTACCCTTTGTATCAATTTCAGTGCCTCTACCGCAGCAGGCAATAAGGATGCGTCTACTATGACGCGAGTGCCTAGCACCGCAGTCGAATTATCAACCGTGTTACTCTCCACACGTGACACGATTGCAAATGCCGCTGGGAGGGAAGAACGTCGACTACTATTATCGTACAACCCTAGTGTAATCGCTGCATCTCGAGCCAACGAGCGGTGCATTTCACAATGAGGACTATGGGCTCGTAGTGCCAGTGACATTAAGAGTAAATTTTGATCTAGAGTCACGGTATTATCCGATGTGGTGGCAGTAGCATGGGAGGCCATTTGTATAGCCAATGTAGTAGAATTTTCAATCGTCCAACGTTGTTGTTGTGAATTGTCGTGTCCACCGTCACTTTTCTCGTCATTGACCCAGCCATCTAAAGATGGAATACCTCCTATTTCGACGATGGCATCTAAATAACGCCATGCTGGTGATACGACATGTTCCTCGTCTGCCAATGTTGCTAATGATGATGACTTGATTTTACCAATAGATTCATCTATAAATGACCACGCCTCACACAACGGCGAGAATATTGTAGTCGGCCAAGAATGTGCTTTTAATGACACTTCAATATCTCGACGTCCACGTGGGGTAACTAGATGATTTTCCGGAACGACATGGCTGAACTTTTCGAAGGATGCAAGGCGCTTCTTCGGAGGACTTTCACTTTGGGTTGGAGCGTTGATATTGCTATCATCATCGACATTACTCGTACTAAATAGGCTTGGCCAACCCTCCACCGACCAAACGAGATAAAACAAGACTATCGTCAGATTGAACAACAGTCGCAACATCGTGCATGCTGCCGTCGTGGGTCGTGGGTTTAGTGAAGTGAGATTCGGCGGGAAAACACACAGGTCGGCGGGAAAACACACAGAGGAAGGAAGGAAACTAATGAGAGATTATGTCCATACTCAGCTCCCAGAAGAATAGTCCTATGAAGAGCGTTTATGTGTGCGTGTCTCGTGTGCAGTGTCTGTTTGTTTGGGCGGTGAATGTATAACTTGTCGTCATTTGTATTGGTCGCATTAATCATGGTCCTTCGTCACGTTGCCGGATTTACACGAGCACAACGAATCGTAGTCAACTCATCAACAGTCCACTTGGCTATGGGATCGTACATTAACTTTCCTTCCTATCCTGTGATTTCTAGAGGTATTCGTCATCGCTGCTATTCTCACAACGACAAACAACTCAACGGTGCTGCAGAAGAAGAAGTGGATGATGAGGTAAAACATCGAAAGTATTACGCCATTTCAGGTACTGGAAAGAAAAGTATCGTAACAATGCTAACCAATACCAAGCATACATTGCACACTGATATACCTGCGAAGATGGGTGGGATGGATCTTGCTCCACAACCAGTCGAACATCTTCTTGCTGCATTACTGGGGTGTACACAGGCAACTGCCATGTATGTTAGTCGGATGATGAACCCACGTTTATTCATTGATAGGATTGAATTTAGTGATTTTATGGCATATAGAGATGAACGTGGAGCATTGGCACGACCGATTGATGTATTCCCATCATTCCCCTCTCGGTTACAGCGTGTTTCTGGTAAAGTGACGGTATATTTCATCGCTTCATCGTCATCATCTAATTCGGATTCGTCGGCAGGGTCATTTGATGATGATGCTGTTGTTATCACCCCCGAGCAATTAAGGACTCTTGCCGAGCAGACTGAGGCACGGTGTCCTATTGCGAATATGATGCATGCAAGTGGTTGTGTGATGGATATAGAATGGGTAATTGGCAGTTGACCTACCTACAATATGCATTCGTGTTAATTTGAATTGCAATGCATTTTTATTCCATTCATTCGGTGATGTAAATTTAGCACAGTCGTTAAATACATTCTGTCAGAGTTTGTATCCGTCCGCTATCCCCCTCCCGTTTCCTTTGTTTTTGATTCACAGACTCGAACTCTAATTTTGCTGCCAAATCAATTCTTGGTCAAAGCGAATCGCCTTCAACTACATGCCTAACCTTCAGGGAATAAAATTTAATAAGAAAAAATAGCTTAAAACCAGTTGAGCATGATGAAATGATTATTTTACTCGGACCATGGGTCGCGGCATCTAAAAGTAATGCCGCGTCCAACAAATACAACCGTTCTCATCCTAGTATAATAGTACTGATCTTCTACCATGCCACCTTTTTTCATTAAATTAAACAAGAGTTGATTTTATTTACTTTAGCTTCTTCTTGGGACGGAGCTGGGAGGAATGTCCACACTTCCTCTTCCTACAGTTAGTCGCCTTGGGTGGCAAACGTGCATAGCACTTACGACAGATACTCTTCTCACAGTTAAACTTCCGCGCTAACATGGCAAGAGAGGGGTCGTACACACCGCCACGCAAACGCAAGACTAGATGAAGTGTTGACTCCTTCTGGATGTTATAGTCGGACAATGTTCGTCCATCCTCGAGTTGTTTGCCGGCAAAGATGAGACGTTGTTGATCGGGGGGGATACCCTCCTTGTCTTGGATCTTCGCCTTAACGTTGTCGATGGTGTCCGACGGCTCAACGTCGAGCGTAATGGTCTTACCCGTGAGGGTCTTGACGAATATCTGCATGTTGACTGTTGACTCCCTACACTTCCGTGTAATGTAATGTGATGTTGTAGGAGTAGTAAAGCGGTAAGGCAGTGAGTGACTGAGCCCCGTGACTCCTTTCCCGCCCATGCCATCCCGAATCGTCGTGCAGAAGATGACTTCAGCTGTATTAGTGTGTTCACTACTCTCGGTGGCATTGGCCATCGTACAATTAGTCAGCGCAGGCTCCGTCCCACCACCACCACCGTCAAGGTTTTGGAGGCTGGATTCGAAAACAGCGTTGGTAACGGGGGGAACGAAAGGAATAGGTGCAGCAATTGTTACACAGCTTGCAGCACTGGGATGTCGTGTCCTCACATGCTCCAGGAATGGAGATGAGCTTGTCGATTGTCTACGTGAATGGAATGAATTACATGGGCTGGATGTACAGGGGGTCGTTGCCGATGTGTCAACTGCAGAGGGAAGAGATATATTAAGAAAGGAAATCGAGACAAAGTTTGATGGAAAGTTAGATGTGCTAGTAAACAACGTGGGTACCAATATTAGAAAAAAGACTGTGGAATTTACAGATGAAGATTATGACTTTATAATGAGAACCAATATTGAATCGGTATATGAGTTGACAAAAATTTGCTATCCCTATTTAAAAGTAACATCTTCTGACAAACAGATTACATCTTCGATTGTTCACATTGGATCAGTTGCCGGTGTTACGTGCATCAAGAGTGGGACCATTTATGCCATGACGAAGGCGGCAATGGGGCAACTAACAGGAAATCTTGCCTGTGAGTGGGGTCCGAGTGGAATTCGTGTGAACTGTGTTGGACCTTGGTATATCAACACACCTCTCGCACAACAGGTATTGAAAGATGAGGCATTTAAAGCGTGAGTTCGTTGTCTTATTCTGTAAGCTATGCTAACTCTTATTCTAAATAATGCTCGACATAACCCATTGCAAACACTTGTTCGACTAGGTCTGTACTAGAGCGTACACCGTTAGGACGAGTTGGAGAACCCGATGAAGTGGCGTCTCTCGTTGCGTTTCTATGCTCTGAAGCGGCTGGCTACATTACTGGCCAAGTGATTTCTGTTGATGGAGGTGTTACAAGGAACTGTAATTACGACAAATTCTATTAACAACTGAACACACGTGAAACAATGTGGCTTATGTGCCTGTAACAGGTGTGTCTAATATGCCAGTTATTCGATACTATTGGTATAGATTCGTTCGTCTCAATAGCACATACTCTTTTTAATGTTTCTCTATGCAGCAGACTTTAACAATGAAATGCTGCTTTACGTACCAAGCTTGGACCTTCATGTCAGACTAAAGCGCCACCAGGAAGACGGCCGAACAAAGACTCGTCCCGTCGCGGATTGTGGATGCCACAGAAAGCAACGGGAATAACTGCTGCTCCATTGGTACTAGTCAATCGCATCAATTGAAGCGTATACTCCATACAGAGTTTTTGGTCAGCTGCGATCTTCTCCTTCACGTCTGATTCTATTTCTTCAGTGATTTCAGTGCGTCGTGACTTGCGAGCCCTGACCGTCTTTGCTTCGTTAGTCTCGTCATTAATGTCAACTTTCGACGCGAGGACCTTAGACGCAAGAAGAGCACACATCGGGTGAAAGGAAACTAAACAGCCGCGTGATGCACACTTCGTCAGCCCCATATTGTTGTTATTCGTACCACCTGTTCCACACAAAGCACATAGGTTTAATAGTGGCGACTGAATCGAAAACTGCGAGACAGTTGGGCTTTTTGGATCGTCATAACAACTCCACACGCGGCAAACCTCGTGAACCCATTTGTTGTTACTCATGCTGCCTTCGCTTGGTGACATCGCTCCACCTCTATGGGGACATAGCAAACATCGAGGACCGTGCCCGTCAGCATTTCCACTCTCGACATGGTTAACTCTGAGACGAGGAGAGAGGGCATGTGTTTCTCCATCAACAAAACGCGATGGCACTTGAGCATTTCGACGAGGTTTCGACTGTGTGGTGGTATTGTAATGGCAGCAAACGGCGCATTTCCATTGCTGAAAAATAGGATCAGGACGCTTCGCATCATCTAGGGTTGTACCATTCGTATGAGTATCATGTGAGAGAGCAGAAGAAAAAGATCCCTTGTCAAGGCAGCAGTAAGAATGAGCCAAAGTATGGCAATCCATACATTCCTGTACTCCTTCCCTTCCGGAACCATCAGCGCTCCAGCAAATAGAGCACATCCGTTTGGACTCCTCCTTTGCTAAAGAACGTAAAACGAGATGAACAGACATCCCAGTCAAGTCGCCTGCATTAAGGCAAACAGTCCGTATTAGACCATCTTCGAGAGGCACACGTGCAAAACGAGGAGGATCCCAATCCTTAATGACTTGATCTGACGTGGATCCGTCACAAGCTCTCTTTTTGGTTTGTTTCTTGGATATTTTCTTGCTGCACTTCAAGAGACTTGCAATCATTTCATGTCGATCAATAATAATGTCGTTTGATGCAATGGCTCCCATTTCAAGATAAACAACAGATTGCTCAAATGTAGGAGAATTGTCTTCTATTGGGTCATTCAGCTTCAGGGGGGATAAATTAAAGGCGGCGTCGATATCCTCGTCTGTACGAGATCCAGGACATTCAACGCTCGGCTTCAGTGTCAAATCTTCAGTGTCTAACTGCCTTGTTGCGTGTTTCCGCTTGCGGGCACCACTAATCGTTGCAAGAGGAGCTGGGATATCTTCTATCGCCTCCTCCATGATCAAGTGACCATTGAGTCGAACTCCAACTTTGATCTCACGAGGTCTCTTATAATTATTCAATCGGTAATGTTGGCCCGTGATGAGGGAATTGAAATTCACTTCTCTATTTCGAGTTGATGGTAAGAATGGTGCGTCGACAGGTAGATTTGACCAAACCAATCGAGTACGACCGACCTCAATCCGTTTGACTCTATTGGATATTTCTCGTTTCGGGTTCAACAACGCATCTATTATTCTACAGTCGTAAGAACCAAGACTTCTCGCGAGCCCTGCATTATCCATTGCAGATGCCTCTTGTAGAGAAACCGACAACCCAGATTGAACAGACTGTGGTAGAAGACCAATACATAGCATGGGTTGCACAACTCTCCTTGTACATTCGTCTCTTCTCTCAATCAACTTCACCATTGACGAAGGAAATAGAGTTGCCCTACTACTGACTCCATCAACCTTTGCAGATATTCTCCACTTCCGCCGAAATGATTTCGCTATCGCAATTTGCGTGGACGACTTTGCCTTAACTTCAGCCAACTTTATTGACTCTAAGTCACTGTCAACAAAAGAAGGATTTGGTTTGGCGCTAATTGCAAGCTCTAGTTGCTGGTAAGAAGTGGAAAGGGGAGGTGCTTTCTCTCTCCAGCTAAATGGTAGGTGAGATAACATCTTCTCGCCTTCCTTTGAAGGCAACGGAAGGAGCACATGAAGCTCTATTGCTCCAGGATCATCTGAACGTCTTGCAGATGCAAATGCATCGCAGCATAAGTCATTGGATGTTATGTGGGCTGTAGCAGTGCTGTTGTAATTGCCTTTCCATTGCCCATTCTCGTAGCGGCCAAAACCAAATGGGCCTTGAAGATCACCGAATGGTGCGTGGAGTTCGTCTTGGCAATCAGTAATGACATGCAAGTCATCGATATCCCGTGGCATAAGCTTGAGAATCTTCTGTGGTAGTTTTGACCTTGAATGCCAAGGGAAATGAATCGGTGCTAGAAAATTGTCGGTGATGGACCTAGCATCGTGTTGAAGTGCTTGAGAGTATGACGGGCCATCGAGACGCGTCAACATCTGTACAACAAGGTCGTCTGCTTGAATAGTTTTGTGTTGTGGCTTGTTGTCGGGTGATGACATGATTTCTTCTTCTTCTTCGCTATTATTCACTCGGTCATCGAATGAAGACTGCTCGTTGCATTGGTGCTGCTGTATCTCCCCCGCACCATTCTGAATATATTGACAATTCGTATAATCCAAGTTAGAGAAGAATAAAATCCCATTCTAGACCTGCGAGGAAATCGTACTAACCTTATTGTTATTAAGGCTCTTAGCAACAGTCTCTCCCCCATTGCTTCCCTTTGCACTCATTCCAAATTCGATTACCCACTATTGATTTATCATTCCATCCCCTTCTCCAAGTAGTAGCAGCATTCAACCACACTTCGTAAATAAATCCTAGCCCCCCCCCCCAAAAGAGGTGATGCTGAGTGCTGATTTTTCGAACGAGTATTGAAAGAGGTTAGGAGCGACTCTTATATTCCAGCAGAATGCCGGGGGCATAATCAGAAGGGGCATATGGGATGAGTGGAGTGGATGAGGGAACAGGGGTTGATGATGGCGGCTCATTCTACTCCTCATCCTCCACCAGCATCATCCCCTTCATTGACCTCTTTCTCAGGCAAAAAAGAAAAAATTTTACGATACTCGATTTTTTTGACCTGATTACATGAACGCACCTTAATAACACGCGTTGCTTTGCTTGCTCCTCCTGGGCTTACCAGCAAGAATTATTCGTTTAATAATATGACGCCTCTCAAATAGACTAGCAACAACGTCGTTTTCACGAACAATTACTGCATCGTGTTACATAACACTTGCTCTTTCAATCTACAAAAAATGTGGGAAATGAGATATTTGCAGAAAGACTGTACGTACGATATTTGACAGCAATCAGAACAAGCAAAGACTATGAAACATGCTTTATCTTCATTGTATTAGGGAATGCAATTATGTTATCTTTA
>Ga0247831_1006245_pt1 | contig 14258 bp, 11 predicted proteins | sample LaCruzMarch2015__9_FD_192406 | JGI IMG/M metagenome (GOLD analysis project Ga0247831, IMG submission 192406) | Freshwater microbial communities from meromictic Lake La Cruz, Castile-La Mancha, Spain - LaCruzMarch2015_1m | ecosystem: Environmental > Aquatic > Freshwater > Lake | place: Spain...
ATGTTAATGATTATTATAAAAAATACAAATAAATAAAAATATCTTAAATATATTTTTATTTATTTTATTCAAATTATGGTAAGAAACATATATTCTACATCTCCAATATAAAACTTAATAAATATTTAAGTTTTTGTTATCAATAAAATTTTATAGGTGTAAATATAGTCTAATTTAAATGTATTGTTTTTTCTAATAATTTACCTAATATAAATGATATAAAGTTTGTAATTAAGAAAAAATTAGTTGTTATTCTATCATTATTTAAATCCATTTTATCATAGTATTTTTTCTCAAATATATATGTGTCGTTATCAAAATAAATATATAATCTACCTAATAAATGATTAATTTTCCATATAACAGTATATTTTTTATTCATTGATGAATGATAATTTATATTAAAATATGGAAATTCAAATACACCAATAGATTTAATATATTTTTCTGTTTTTTTAATAATTAAACAACAACTCTCTCCATCTTTAATTGGAATATCACAATTATCTATATCTTCAATATTATTACAATCATGATCTTTTAAATTACAATTAATTATTTTAGTAAAAATTAAAATATTATTATTTTCACAATGTTTAATATCAACATTAACATTATTTAAATCATTATTTATAGGAATTATTTTTAAAGATAATCTATTATCTTTAGAATATTTACCATTAGTATATAATAGTCTCCAATTTCCAATTATGGGTTCAAATAAATTTATTTTAAAACCATATGCTAAATAAAAGATCAATAATATTAAGGAAATCTTCATTTTTTTATATAAAGTAAATTTTAATTAACTTTAATAAAAAATTAAATCAATTTTTATGTAAACATAAATAAATTAATATTTGCATCATTTGCATCATTTGTATCATTTGCATCATTTGCATCATTTGCATCATTTGAATCATTTGTATCATTTGAATCATTTGCATCATTTGTATCATTTGCATCATTTGAATCATTTGAATCATTTGAATCATTTGTATTATATAAATCAGAAACATCTTTAGTAAATGACTTATGAAAAGTATAATTTTTAATATTTGTTACAGTAGATGTATTTAAATTATATGTAATATCTTGTATTTGATATTTTTTTTTTTTATAAACTGTAAATCTTTTTTTAGATTGATTCTCAAAAATAGAAAATCGATCAACTACATCAATAATTATAGGCTGTATATTATTATGTTTTATTCTACATATTCTACCAATTGATTGAATAATATCACTTTTTGGAGTAGATAAAACAAGTCCATTTAATGATGGTATATCAAGACCTTCATTTGCCATTGGATATGTACCTAATAAAATTTTACAACTTTCATTTTCTTTTAATTTTTCTTTTTTCATTCCACCAATATAATAACCAATCGAATTTATTTGACTAATTCCAATATTATACATATCTTCTAAATGTTGCTTTCTATCAGAAAGTATTAAAAATTGGCGATTATCATCTAATTTTATTTCATTTATAACTTTTTCCATTATTAATATTGTTCTTAATTTACAATTTGCAATATTATTTATCATTGTAGGCATTTGAACTTGTCCTTTAAAATTTGTTAATTCTTTATTATAATTTTCATCATTGCTTTCTAATAAATATCGATCAACTCTTACAATATTTTTTTCATTAGATTTAACAGAATATATAATATCACCTATATAATATTTTAATACTTTTGTTAAACCATCTTTTCTATTTGGTGTAGCTGATAATCCTAGCATATAATTACTATTAATTTTTAATAATGCTTTTGAAAATACTCTAGATGGTATTCTGTGACATTCATCTATTATAACATGTCCTATATCATCAAATGCTGTTTGTGAAAAATCTTTCATTGATAATGTTTGTAACATTCCAATTATAATATCAGATTGTTCTATTTCACATTTATCACCTTGAATTATACCAATTTTAGCGGAAGGTAATGCAAATTTTATTCTTTCTATCCATTGATTCATTAAAAATTCTTTATGAACTATTACAATTGTTTTTTTTTTCAAAATCGATATGAAATATAATGCTAATATAGTTTTTCCAAAACCACATGGTAGTGACAATATTCCACCTCCTTTTTCTTTATAAGCTTTAATTGTACATTCTGCAGGTATTTTTTGTTCTTCTTTAAGTTCAAGAGAAAAAGATATATCAATATCTTTTCCAGGGGGAAGAATATTTTTTTCAGGTTTCCCAAAATTATCTATTCCATAGAATTTTGGAAGATATAATTTATTTTCATTTTCTAAATATATTTTAAAAGATTCTTCTTGTCCTCCGTAATCACCAAAACTATTTGGTTTAATATTTAAATCAGATTTAATTTTATTTATTTCATTTTCTGATAATTTTTTTTTACGAATAATATAACCTCTTTTGGTTAAATAAGTATTTACATTTTTTATTGTATCATTACTTGTCATATTGCTTGTCATATTACTTGTCATATTGCTTGTCATATTGCTTGTCATATTACTTGTCATATTGCTTGTCATATTGCTTGTCATATTGCTTGTCATATTGCTTGTCATATTGCTTGTCATATTATAATGTATTTAAATATATAAATATATATTTAAATCATATTTTTTTATTTATAAATAAGATTAAATTTTGGATATATTACAATATTAAGTTATTAATATTTTATATACCTAAATTTAAGATTTTTGAATAGTTATTTTAACAATAAAATATAATTCACTGTATCTAAATTAACTAATTATTGTAATAATTCAGACATTTGATAAAAAATTAATATACACTAATTATCAATTTTTTTATTTTTACATGAAAAAAGATTATCCCAATAATCTTTTGTAAATATTGGAATACTAGATATTTTATCTAAAATATCATATTGTGGTGGAGGAATATTTGGTTTATGATATCCATATTCATTATATTCATCATATTCATCATATTCATCATCTTCTTCTTCTTCACTATTTTCGTTATTATATTTATAATTAAGACCTTTAATACAAATTTTTTCTTGATATTTTCCTTTAGGTAAAATACATTTATATCCATTGCAACAACTACTCTTTTTATATTGATTAATATTACATTCATCTTTATTTGTTCCGCATAATAATCCATTGGGAAGCTTTTCAAAATTTTCATATGATTTGCTTATAAAAAAATTTACAAGATAAAATATAATAATTATAAAACAAAATATTAAAAAATAATTCATTTATAAAATAATATGATATAATAAATTTATATATTATTTTTTAGATATATTATCTAAAAAAGATTCTCTTGCAAATGTATTAAATGTAATTGGTGCAATTAAATTAAATAATTCTTCAAATCTTTTATTACTTAATTTACCTCCTTTTAAAATTGTATTATTTTTTTTAATTTGATTTATCTTACTTGTAAACATTTTTTCAATTGCAGTAATTAATCCAGTTGCAATAAATGAATTTGTCCCTAATGGAGAAATTAAACTTTTTAATGGATTACCACCTTTTTGTATTTTATTTTGAAATGAATTTTCTAATAAATCTAATACAACTGATGTTCCATTTGAATTTAATCCAGTTGGTTCTAATATGTCCGATATATTATTTAAAAAAATACTACCACCTTTCATCAAATTTTCTTTTTCAGATTTATTTGTATTAACTGCAAAATAATTTAATAATAATAATGCACTAGTTACAATAAGGTTATTTTTACCAAGAGGAACTAAAATCTTTTCTAATTCAGAAATATATCCACCAAATTGTTTACTTTTTTTTGAATTACTTTTATTTAAATTATCCAAAAATAAATTAACATTTAATTTTAATAATGACTTTATTGGAAGATGTATTAATAATTCTGATAATTTTTTTATTGCACTGAATTGAGTTATTTTTTCACCACCTTGTTGAACAATTAAATCATATATTAATGGATCATTTTTCCCCCCATTCTGTAATAATTCTCCATCAAAAATAGGCTTATAATTATTAGAGTATCTAGAATAAGAAGGCATTCCACTAATTGGTTGATTTATATTAACAGAATATCCATCACCACCATTTTGTTTTTTTATAATATTCATTATATTATAAACAAATATTTTATTTTATAAAGAATCTAAAATAATTTGAATTTCATTAACAGTATTTATATTATCACAATGTTCAACAATTTTATAAGGAACCCATTTTTTAAATAATTTATGATAATTACATTCTACATAAATTTCTTTAATTTCTTTTTTTAAAAAAATATCTTTTAAAAAATTACTAGTTTCTATATCTGGAACAGAAGCATATGAATATTTTTCGATGTTATTATTACTATTTTTCAAATGTAATTCATATATATCAGGTAAATCTGTTGAAAATATTAAAAAACAGCAAGTTATTTTTTCAAGTTTTAAACTTGGTTTTAAACTTGGTTTTAAATTTTTTTTTTCATTATAAATATCTTTAATTATTTCGGCATCAATAAATAATTCATTATCATCATTATCATCATTATTTTTTTTATTATCTATAGAATTACTTAATATTTTTGAATCTGATCTACATTCAGGAAATATAAATAAATAATTATCACTAAAGTTATTAATACATTTAAAATATAATCCTGAACATTTATAATTTAAATATGTTGCATAGTCATTTACCAAAGATTTTATATTATTATAATCAAAATATTTTTTTTTTGAGATATATAATGTATCATCAATTAATGAATATTGATGTTCATTTTTTAATATATCTTCTAATAAATATTGTCTATCTAAAAAAGATTTGGTAATAATATTTTTTCCTTTATAATACACAATATCATTAATTAAATATATCCATTTACCTTTTTCATTCTTAATTAATTCTCCATCAAATAATGTACCTAAGAAAATATCATCTGAAAACTTTAATTGAGTTACAGTCATTTTGTCATTTTTTTTATTAATAAAAATACAATAATTTTTATTATTATATTTAGTAATAAATAATATAAATTTTTTACCAAATGTACTTAATGTAACTAAAAAAGGTTTTTCTTTTAATTTATTTACATTTTTTTTATTTAAAAATGTATAATATTTAGAAGTAAGATTAAAATTTCCAATATTATTAATAGATAACTTAATATTATTGGTTATTTCGTTTGAAAGTATTAGTAAAGACTTTTTATCACTAAAAATAACAGATTTCATATATTATAATATAATGATATGTCTTCAAATCAATTTAATAGTTAAAAATATATTCATATTTTTATATTTTTATAAAAATTATATAATTGTAAATTTTTGGTTAATATCATCTTTTAAATTTTCTATAAAATTCTTTTTCTTTCTATCAGTACCATCTTCATCATAATATTCTCTTAAAAATGTATCAATATTATATATATCAAATGTAGTGAAACATGTATGTGATGCAAAATGACTAAGATGATTTTTTTTAAATAATACAATTTTATAAGTATTTTGTTCTATAAAATTACCTGATATATGTTGATTAAATATATTTAATTCTTCATTTGTTAAACTTCTTAACAGATATTTAAATTTTTCAATAGAATCTAATTTTGAATTTATATAACTTTCATCATTATTATTATTTGAAAAAATCATTTTTTTTATTATTTCTTCAACATTTAATTTAAAATTTATAAAATGACATATATAAAAATCTATTATATCATTATAATATTTTTTATCTTCACAATATTTTAGTATTTCTTCATTTACTTGATCTACTTCTTGATTTAGTTCTTGTTTTACTTCGTTACAAAGTAATTCTTTTGTAAAAAAATCTTCTGTTTCAAAATTTAATAATTTTATAATAATATTTATATATTTTTTATCAAAATCTCTAAATATTATTTTTAATATTATATTTTTTAAATTATCATTTATCAAATATATTGGATTTTTATTAATTTTAGATATTTTTAATATTTTTAATAAAATTATATTATTTAATAATAAATTATTTGGTTCTATAGTTTTTTCTATTTTATTTTTAAGATATGTAATCTTATTTAATTTATCTTTTGTAATTTTTAAATTCTCACTTAAAATTTTTTCTATTGCATTATTATACAAATTTTTTTTTTTCAAAATAGAATATCGTTTTTTGTTTATTATTTTTCTTATATAATATTTTATTTGTAAAAGTTCTTTCATATTATTAATTGAATTTTTTGGTTTTAGAACTTTAAAAATTTTAGAATATTTTTCTTCAATTTCAGTTATTTTTTCTTTTTTTTCATTTTCTGTTAACATATTAATCTCTTTTTTTTCTTTATATTTCAAAGAATTTATAGTATTTTCCGAATATTTTTTTATAATATTTAAAATATTATTATATTTTTTTTTAATTGCATTTATTTGTTTTTTTCTTGAATTAGCATATTGTTTAATCTGATATTGTTTATAATTTATTTCTTTTCTTCTCTCTAAATTTTTTTGTAAATTATCAATTTCTCTCTCTATTTTTTCTTTTTTTTTTATATAAACATTATATTCATTTAATTGAGTTTCAATAGAAGAAAAAAATTGTTTTAATAAACCTCCATAATCAAGACCTATGCTTTTATATTTAATAGGATTAATGCGACCGTTTACTAAATAATTATTACCTGAATCATTACCAGGTATTATATAGGTTGAATTTTTTATATAATATTGTATACTAAATCTATTAAGCATAATACTATCATTTTGATAAATATTTTTTATTAAAAAATCTAATTCATTTATATTTATTTTTTTATTCATTATATAATTTAATCTATGTAATCTATTTATATCACGTCCGTCTAAATTTTCTTTATTTTTATAATATATATATGTAAAATATCCAAATATAAAATTAGAATATAAATTTTGTATTATCATATATTTATTTAGATTATTAATTTTATTTAATTCAATATTATTTAAATTAACATTAGGTAATGATTTAATATATCTATATATTGATTCGACTATATTGTTAAAGTTATATTTAGAATAATCTAAATTAATTATTTTATTTGAATTTTTTTTTAATAAATTATTTTCATTTAAGCTTAAATATATATATTCAAAATTAGATAAATCCAAATTTTTTTTAAAAAATTTTAATATTTTGAAAGAGTATATTTCATTCATATTTTTTAAATTAAAAGTTGCACCAGCTTCAGACAAAATTTTAAATATTTCATAATAATTATACATCATAGATAAGATTAATGGTGTTTGTCCACTATTATTTTTTATATTAATATTAGCACCAAATTCAATTAAATATTTAACAATTATAATATTATTTTTTTTTATTGCTATCATTAATACAGTTTCTCCATTTTTATTAAATATATCAATATTATAACTTAAATTAATTAATATTTTAATAATATCATTATTATTATTTTTAATTGCTAGAAATAGTGGTGTATTTCCATTTTTATTAAATATATTAATATTAGAACCTCTTTCAATTAATAAAATAACCATTTCATTTAGTCCTAGTTCACATGCATACATTAATGCTGTATTTCCATTTTTTGATTGAATATTTACATTAGATCCAGAATCAATTAATAATTTAAATACTTCAAATCTATTATTTATAATTGATGTCATTAAAGCAGTTTCTCCATTTTTATTAAATATATTAATATCAGAACATCTTTCAATTAATAAAATAACCATTTCAATTAGTCCTAGTTCACATGCATACATTAATGCTGTATTTCCATTTTTTGATTGAATATTTACATTAGATCCAGAATCAATTAATAATTTAAATACTTCAAATCTATTATTTATAATTGATATCATTAAAGCAGTTTCTCCATTTTTATTACATAAATCAATATTAGCACTTTTATTAATAAAAAAATTAACCAAATCAATAAATCCTTTTTTAGATGCTATCATTAAAGATGTAAAATTATTATTAAAACTATTAATATTAATATTATTAATTAATTTAGCAACTGAATTAATATTATTATATTCAGTTGCTACAAATAATGAATTTATTTTAATAAGTATATTTGTTAAAAAAACTTTATGTTTAAATTTATTTGCAAATTTCAATACATCATTTATATCCAAATCGCCTATTTCTAAATTAGGATCTTTATTAATCAATATTTCAACTATTTTTTCATAAACTTTTGTATTTTTTGTATTTTTTGTATTTATTTTTGTATTTATTTTTTTATAAAATTTTTTAAATGCAAAACTAAATGCATTATCTCCATTTTTATCTATCAAATTAATATCTGCATTATTTTTAATTAATTCTTCTACTATATCTATTTTTTCTTTTTTGACACAAATTAATAGTTCTGAATTTCCATATTTATTTATTATATTTAATGGATATTCTTTTTTTAATAAATATTTTACTACATCATTCGTACCAAAATCACATGCATAATGTAATAATGTATATTTATTATTAAATATTGGAAATACTTTATTAAATTCATCATATTTTTTTTTAAATTCTGTAAGATTACTAACATTTTTTAATAAATTTCTTTCTTTTTCAGATAATGATATACCATTAAACATTTTTATATTTTAACTTGATATAAATTTTTAATAAAAATATATTAAATAGTTTAGGTATTATTATTCTAATCAAATTTTAAGTAATGATTATATATTTAAGCTGTTTCATAATTTGTTATCAATAAAATATACAATAAAAAATATATTTATTTTTAAAATTCTACAATTATTTTTAATAATTATTTTTTTGAAATCGTCAAAATCATTTTTTTATATATTACTAATTTATTTTATTGTAAAAATATTTTTTATAAAAGTTATGTTTATTGATATAATTGAATGATAATTTTATATTTATAATAAAATAATATAACTATAAAAATAATTTCTTAATTTTAATTGTATAATTTATAATTTATTTTTTATTTTATTGATAAAATCATTGAGACTTAATTATGAAACACCTTAATTATCTTATTAATATTTTATGAAAAAAGTTATAGGCCTATTTTGTTAGTCAAATTTTAAGAAATTATTATTTTAAAAATAAAATTTGCAATCCAATGAAAGGTCTATACTAGAATAAAACCAGGTATTATTCAGTGTTTATTAAAAAAAAATTGAATACCCGAATTTATTAAATTATTATATTTTCATTGTTAAATTATCAATGAAAATATAATTAAAAATAAATAAAATATAATTTTTGACTAGCAGAACTGGGTCTAATAATTATTAATATTTTGAAAGATTTTTTATAACTAAGTATAATTAAACAGATCCATAATCATTTCCCATATTATCAACTCCAACAACTTCATTTGAATAATTTCCAACTAATAATGGTGTTGCTGCATTAGCTAAACTACTATTTTGTATATATTCACCTGTTTTATTAAATTGTCTAAACCATTGTTCACCATTAACACCCCAATAATCATCTGGTGCATTTACTGGACCACGTGAATTTAAGGTAGTTGCAAAATCTGAACCATTACCTCCTTTATGAGTAATAGTCTTTACAGATTTTTTAGGATTAGTAGTCTTTGAAACAGTCTTTGGTACAGTCTTTGAAGCAGTCTTTGGTGCAGTCTTTGATACAGTCTTTGGTGCAGTCTTTGAAGCAGTCTTTGGTGCAGTCTTTGATACAGTCTTTGGTGCAGTCTTTGAAACAGTCTTTGGTACAGTCTTTGGTGCAGTCTTTGAAGCAGTCTTTGAAGCAGTCTTTGGTACAGTCTTTGGTACAGTCTTTGGTACAGTCTTTGAAGCAGTCTTTGGTACAGTCTTTGAAGCAGTCTTTGGTACAGTCTTTGAAGCAGTCTTTGGTACAGTCTTTGAAGCAGTCTTTGAAGCAGTCTTTGAAACAGTCTTTGGTGCAGTCTTTGGTGCAGTCTTTGAAGCAGTCTTTGGTGCAGTCTTTGGTGCAGTCTTTGGTGTAGTCTTTGGTGCAGTCTTTGATGCAGTCTTTGAAGCAGTCTTTGGTGCAGTCTTTGAAACAGTCTTTGAAGCAGTCTTTGGTGCAGTCTTTGGTGCAGTCTTTGGTGCAGTCTTTGAAGCAATAGCCTTAAAATCTTCTTTAGAAGTAACTTTTGCAGATTTTTTATAACCACCTAATAAACGTTGATTTCCAATTTTAACATTTTTTGCATATTCAACTGATTTTAAATATTCATCATCTAAATTTTGCATAAAATTATTAAAATCATTAAATTTATTATCTAATGATTGTTCTATATTTGTAACAAAATTAGATGATATATTAGGTATTAACCCATCGCCACCTTTTTTAGATTTCTTATAAGAAACTTTCTTAATAGTTTTTTTAGATTTACCACCTGTTTTCATAATAGCTGGATCATTTAATGAATAAGGGGCTAACATTCCAGTTCCAATATTTCCACTTTCAATTGTTCCATATGCACTATTAACATTAGTTAATACCTCTGGATAATTATCTAGTTTTATTGTAGGATCATAAAAATTTTGAGGAAGACTTGTTGCATTTCCACCTGATAAATTATTTAATTTTGAATCAGATTTATAAGTAGTATAAATATCACTTGTATTTTTACCACCTTTCTTAATTTTTTTAGATTTACCACCTGTTTTCATAATAGCTGGATCATTTAATGAATAAGGGGCTAACATTCCACTTTCAATTGTTCCATATGCACTATTAATATTAGTTAATACCTCTGGATAATTATCTAGTTTTATTGTAGGATCATAAAAACTTTGAGGAAGACTTGTTGCATTTCCACCTGATAAATTATTTAAGTTTGAATCAGATTTATAAGTAGCATAAATATCACTTGTATTTTCACCTGTTAAACTAGCATATTCATTTTTACCACCTTTCTTAATTTTTTTAGATTTACCACCTGTTTTCATAATAGCTGGATCATTTAATGAATAAGGGGCTAACATTCCACTTTCAATTGTTCCATATGCACTATTAACATTAGTTAATACCTCTGGATAATTATCTAGTTTTATCATAGGATCATAAAAACTTTGTGGAAGACTTGTTGCATTTCCACCTGATAAATTATTTAATTTTTTAGATTTTCTATAGTTTTTCGTTTTTCTTTTACTATTTAGTTTTGAATAAGAAATATTTCCCTTTTTAGAACCACCCATTGATGTTGCATATGTAATATTATAATTATTTTTTGGATTAAATTCATAACTTTGCTTATCTATATATAAATCTTTTCCAGTTGATTCTGGAATTAAACCATCATTTGAGTAATTACCTCCTCCTGTAAAATGACTAGTTGAATAATAATCAGTTAATGGATTACACATACTACAACCACTTTTAAATGGTATAAAATTATTATTTTGTGACATTTATAATTAATAGTTATATATTTTTTTAAAATATATTAATTATTAATTAATAATTAATAGTTATTTTATATTTATTTAATCAAATTGAACAATTATACTAACATTATGTTTATTTACAGTTTTTGTTGCAGATATTGATAATTCTGTTCTTTTTCTTCGATTATTTAATTCTAAATTTTTTTTTTTATATAAATTTCTAAGTGAATTATTCATATCTGCTTCAATAATATCATAATTATTTTCAATAAAACTTAATATATTATTTTCAATAGCCCATCTAAAAAAATTTAATTGTCCAACTGTAGTTATTAATTCATTATTATCATGATCTATAAATGATATTCTTTCTCTTCTACAAAAAGGATCAAATTGTTTTTTAGAATATGCTTTTAATTGTGATTTATAATCTAAATAAACTATAAAATTTTTAACTTTATTATTTATATTTATTTGATAATTTATATTATTTTTTTTACTATAATTTGTTACAAACCAATCTAATATTCTTAAAGATATTTTATATTTACCTATAATAATTGGTATTATCATATCTAAATTTTCTCTATTTGTAAAAAAATTTATTAGAGATTGCATTAATAAATCTTTTTTTGAAGATATAATCTTGAAATTATTTATTATTAAATTAATATCTTCAAAATTATTACCTTTTTGTAATTTATTTGTTAAACTTAGTATGTCCATTATATTAGATTTTAATATACTTAAAACTTTAAATACATTTTATCTAAACTTATTCTAAAATTTTACTAAATTTTAGAATGAGTTAAATAATTAAGATATTTCATAATTTTTATCAATAAAATATACTATTTCAAAAATATTGTCTTATAATATGAAAATTACTTCTATTAAAATATGTTATTTAATAAAATTACAATACTAAATGTAAAGTACTTTCTTTTTGAATATTGTAATCAAATAATGTTCGACCATCTTCTAATTGTTTTCCTGCAAATATTAATCTTTGTTGATCTGGTGGAATTCCTTCTTTATCTTGAATTTTTTGCTTAACATTATCAATTGTATCTGATTCTTCTACTTCTAGAATAATAGTTTTACCGGTTAGTGTTTTAACAAATATCTGCATTTTATTTATTATAACTTACAATAAATAAAATCTAGTAAAAATATTTTTCATTTTTTTTATAACATTTATTAAACTTAGAATAAAGATATAAATATAAACATATATCTGGATAGAAAATTTTATATTTTGTTGTTTATAATATCAATAAAAATATGACTAATAAGACCAGGCCTATGTAAATGGTTCTTCAGATATATAAAATAATTCGTTTATTATAATTATTTATTATATAAACTATATAATAATGAATAATTATAAATATTCACAAAATTGGTTTTTGGGTAGTGAAATAAAAAAATATTTATTCAATTTTTTGGATAAATTTAAAGAAAATAAGATATTAGAAATTGGTTGTTTTGAAGGTTTATCTAGTGTTTTTTTTGCTGATAATTTTATTGATAATCCAGAATCAAGTTTAACATGTGTAGATCCATTTTTAACTATTAATAATAATGATCATTATCAATTTTTACAGAATAATGAAGAAACTAATTTTGATTTTAATATTTCAAATTGTAAAAATTTAAATAAAATAACAATACATAAGACTACATCAGATATTTTTTTTGAAAATAATAATCAAACATATAACTTTATATATATTGATGGTTGTCATGAACCAGATTTCATAAAAAGGGATATGGAAAATTCTTTTAATATTTTAGAAAAAAATGGTATAATGTGGATGGATGATTATGGAGGTGGTGATGGTATACAAATTAAAAATAGTATGGATATCTTTTTAGAAAAATATAAAGATCAATATGTACTAATTCATAAGGGTTATCAACTAGCTATAAAAAAATGTTAATTTTTTACCTTTTTACATAACATATGTAACTTAAGTATTTTTATTGTATAAACGTCAAGTTAGTGGAATTTATATCTAATGTTTAAAAAAAAATGATTTTTTTTTTAATATATTTTATTTATCTTTTACATTTTTATTAAAAATATGAAACTTAGTACAAAAGGATCAAAATATATTGGCGTATATAAATGTAAAAATACAAAAAAATTTTATTCTAAAAATATTAAAAATAAAAAATGCTATAAAAGCAAATTATTTGAAAATGAATTAGATGCTGCCAAAAAATATGATAATTTTATATTAAATAATTTTAAAGATATTAAAAAAAAAATTAATTTTCCTTTTAATATTAAAAAAAATAAAAAAAATAATAAAATTATTAATAAAAATACAGATAAAAGACCTAAAATTTATGAATATATAAAAAATATTATATATGACAAACAGAATGATAGATGTTCACTTTGTATAAAAAGTCTAGGTGTAGGAAGAATAATAGATCATATTATTCCAAGATATTTAGGAGGGATTGATAATATTAATAATTATCAAGCTATATGCGGAACTTGTAATAAATGGAAAACATATTCTTTTGATCATAATATTAAAAAATATATAGAAAAGCATAAGAAAATTAATTTAAATGATATTTTAAAATTTCAAAAAAAAGAATTTAATAGTTTTAATGGAGAATATCCAAATAAATAATTCTTTATTCTTATAAAAATTATAATTTTTATTAAACTTTTGCATACAACTCCAGTAACTTAAGGTTTTATACAATATTATTTTTATAAAATAATTTATAAAAAATATTTTTATTGAATATTATACTTTTTAATTTTATATATTTTATAAAATATTGAGGTGTTTCATAATTAAGTATCAATAAAATTAACAATAAAAATATTTTTTTAAAATATAAAATAACATTAAAAATATATAATTATTTTTTTGATTTTTCATTATTTTAAATAAAAATACTTTA
>Ga0247831_1006248_pt1 | contig 14250 bp, 13 predicted proteins | sample LaCruzMarch2015__9_FD_192406 | JGI IMG/M metagenome (GOLD analysis project Ga0247831, IMG submission 192406) | Freshwater microbial communities from meromictic Lake La Cruz, Castile-La Mancha, Spain - LaCruzMarch2015_1m | ecosystem: Environmental > Aquatic > Freshwater > Lake | place: Spain...
GACGGATGGCGGGGCATATTCAGGCTCGTTTTGATAAAGCGGGGGCGCTAATCACCCAGCCCAGGCCATAAAACCTAGGTGACAACTCTGTAACCGCTTTCATGGCAGGATACATAGCTTTAAAAAATTATCGATCCCCTAGGAGCACACACCATGAGCAAAGCAGTCATCATTGAAAAAAACGGCGGGCCTGAAGAACTCAAGATCATCGATGTATCGGTAGGTCAGCCAGGTCCAGGCGAAATCCGTATTCGTCACAAAGCAGTTGGTTTGAATTTCATCGACGTATACCAACGCACAGGTCTTTATCCACATCCAATGCCTTTGCGTTTAGGTATGGAGGCTTCGGGCATTGTGGAGGCGGTGGGCGAAGGTGTGACACATCTCAAAGCCGGCGACCGCGCTGCTTATGCCAGCGCACCTCCCGGAAGCTATTGCGAAGAACGTGTGATGCCGGCTAAGACTGTTTGTAAATTGCCCGATGCCATTTCTTTTGAAACTGGCGCAGCCATGATGCTTAAAGGCCTCACTGCACAGTATTTACTCAAGAGCACCTTGCCCCAAGGCGGCTTGCACAAAGGCGATTTCATCTTGTTCCACGCAGCCGCTGGTGGTGTTGGTTTGATTGCATCGCAATGGGCCAAAGCCTTAGGCTACCAACTGATTGGAACTGCGGGCAGTGATGCCAAATGTAAATTGGCCTTGGCCAATGGTGCCGCCTTCGCGATCAACTACAACACAGAAGACTTCTTGGTGAAGGTGAAAGAAATCACTGGCGGTAAGGGTGTCAAAGTGGTGTACGACTCGGTCGGTAAAGACACATGGGAGAAGTCGCTTGACTGCTTGTCACCTTTAGGCTTGATGGCGAGCTTTGGCAACGCGTCAGGCCCCGTACCTGCGTTTTCACCAGGAATATTGGTCGGCAAGGGTTCCTTGTATGTCACCCGTCAAACCTTGTTCACGCACATGAGTTCCCGTGAAAGCGCACAGGCCATGGCAGATGATTTGTTTGAAGCCGTCACTAGCGGCAAGGTCAAGATCCATATCGACCAGACCTATCCCTTAGCAAATGTTGCGCAAGCGCACATTGATTTGGAAGCCCGTAAAACTACGGGTTGCACGATCATTACGCTGTAGACAACGTTAAGCGAAATCTAGCCATGACATAACGTTTATGGCTTGGGTTTCAAAACTGTTTTCTCCGCCGAACACCACTGTGCCTAGTCCGCAACGGTTGTTCGCGTACTGCTGAAATCTCTGGCATCCTTTTAGCCAATCTGTACTAAAAGTGATGCCAGATTTCATTTCTACTGCATGTAGAAGATTTTTGTGTTCAAACAGTAAGTCGATTTCTACGCCGTGGTTATCTCGCCAGAAATAGATCTCTGGAGATAAGCCTTGGTTGAGCCGATGCTTAAGTACCTCGGCCACTACCCATGTTTCAAAAACAGGCCCACGCATTGCATGGGTTGCTAGAGCGGTTGCGTTCTCAATTCGTAAGAGCCAACAAAGTAAACCTGTATCTAGGAAATACAACTTTGGCATCTTTACTAAGCGCTTGCCAAAATTTTCGTGCCAAGGTTGAAGAAGTCTAACGACGTAACTAGTCTCTAAAACGCTCATCCATTGGCGAGCATTGGTCACGCTGATGCCGCAGTCGGAAGCAAGGGCCTGTAGATTGAGAAGTTGGCCACTACGTGAGGCACACATTCTTACAAAACGCTCGAAACTTGCTAAATCACGAACACCGAGTACCTGTCGCACGTCGCGCTCGATATACGTAGTCACATACGCTCTAAACCAGTCAGTTGGCCGCAAAGATCTTGAGCGTATTTTGTTATACAGGGCTGGATACCCACCAGAGAACATCAATTGATTGAGGCTATGAAGGCCAACTTTCTGGGTGCTGGCAATTTCAGAAAGGCTGAGCGGCAATAACTCTACTAATCCAACTCTTCCAGCTAAAGATTGTGTAATGGCCTCTAACAATCCAAATTGCTGTGATCCTGTGATGACAAACAAGCCCATTTGCTGTTTGGCATCAACGACACCTTGTAAGTAAGAGAAAAGCTCGGGAGCGCGCTGAATTTCATCCAGAATCGCCCCATCTGGAAATTGCGCAAGAAATGCACGTGGATCAGATAGTGCGAGCTGCCTAGTTTCAGGATCTTCAAGTGTGCGGTAAGGTTTTTTGGGGAAAACGCTACAGGCAAGCGTTGTCTTTCCAGATTGACGCGGACCTGTTAGCGCTACAACTGGAAACCCTTTGCTCAGTCTTTTGAGTGAGTTTTCCGCTCTCCGTTGTATCTGGTTGATGGGGTGCGACATTTGTACAAAATGACTTTTTAAAAGTCGAATTGTACAAATCTACCAAGCCTTGTCAATGGGGTAGTTGAAGTACTTCCTGGCTCACTAACCTAGTGACCTCTGCGAACTCTGACAAGTTCATCCAAGATCAAACAGACAGCGCCCAAAGTAATGGCGCTGTCTGCAAGATTAAATGCAGGAAAGTGCATGCCCGCGTAATGGAAGTCTAAGAAATCGACCACGTAGCCATACATCACGCGGTCGATCACATTACCGACTGCCCCACCCAATACGCAAGCTAGGGCAAATCCAAATAATTTTTGTTGTGCATGTTGTTTGAGCATCCAAACAATCGCAATCGCAGCGATAGCGCCAAAACCTGTAAACAACCAGCGTTGCCATCCACCTGCATTGGCTAAAAATGAAAACGCAGCGCCTTCGTTGTGCACGCGCACGATATTGAAAAAACTCGTGACAGAAAAACCTTCACCTAAATTGTAGGTGCTGACGATCAGCACTTTAGTGAACTGGTCCGCTAACAAAATGACTACTGCCATACCAAGCCACAACCAGTAAGAGGTTGTTTTGCGAATGAAGGTGTGACGTGCCATGACGGCTGTACTTTAAGCGAAATGACGCACTTCGCCGGTGCTATAGAGATTGTTGGTACAACGTCCACACAATGTAGGGTGTGCCGTATCGAGACCGATATCTTCGCTGTAATGCCAGCAGCGTTCGCATTTCACGGCTTCGCTGGTTTTCACGTCGATATGCAGATCACCTGCTTTACGAACCAGTTGTGCTTTGGATGTGATGAAGACAAACTTCAAGTCGTCACCCAGTGAAGCCAAAGCGTCGAATGTGGCGCCATCGCAGGCAATGGTTAATTCAGCTTGCAAAGAGGCGCCGATTAAACCTGCACTGCGCTTGCTTTCAATTTCTTTGTTGGCGAGTTCGCGCACCTCTTTGATCACGCGCCATTTGTCAACCAGCGCTGCATTCGGTGCTGCCAAATTTGTATACTTTTCAAAAAAGATGGAAGGCGACGTGCCCATCACACGCCATGCTTCTTCAGCAGTGAAGCTCAAGAAGGGCGCCATCCAACGCAACATCGCTTGGGTGATGGTGTAGAGCGCAGTTTGTGCGCTGCGACGCGATAGCGATGAAGTGGCCGTGGTGTAAAGGCGGTCTTTGAGTACATCCAAATAGAAAGCGCCTAAGTCTTCAGAGCAATACAACTGCAGTTTTGACACCACAGGATGGAATTCATACTGGCCGAAATGCCCACCTTCAAATACGCCGATAGTGATGTTGTTTGTGCCTAGGATTTCTGCTTGTAATTCGGCTGCGCGTGACAGTGCGTAGCGATCGATTTCCAACAACTGGTCGTAAGGCACAGCGTCTTTAGTCACGTCAAAGTCACTGGTGTTTGCCATTAAGAACTTCAAGGTGTTGCGTACGCGGCGATAGGTGTCGACAACACGCGCCAAAATTTTGTCGTCGATGTTGAGGTCGCCTGAGTAGTCGGTAGACGCTACCCACAAGCGCACGATCTCCGCACCAAGTTTGTCCGTGACTTCTTGCGGCACCACAGTGTTGCCCAATGACTTGCTCATCTTGCGGCCTTGCCCGTCCGTTGCAAATCCGTGGGTGAGCAAACCGCGATAGGGCGCGCGGTCATACAAGGCGCAGCCTAGTAAGAGAGACGAGTGAAACCAACCGCGGTGTTGGTCATGACCTTCCAGATACAAGTCTGCTTCGGGTCCTTGCGCATGGAAAGGCTCACGGTCATAAGCGTCTTTGTGGCTGCCGCGCAGTACGTGTTCGAAAGTGGAACCGCTGTCAAACCACACTTCCAAAATATCAGTGCTCTTGGTGTAGTCGGATGCTGCAGGGTTAAAAGTTTTTTCAGTTTTGGCAAGCGCTGTGCAAATATCTTCCACAGTTGCGCGACTCCAAGATTCAATGCCACCAGCCTGTACCATGTTGGCTGCAATATCCAAAATTTCTAAGGTGCCGGGATGCAATTCGCCACTGTCTTTGTGTAACAAGAACGGCACAGGCACGCCCCAGCTGCGTTGGCGCGAGATGCACCAGTCAGGACGGTTGGCAATCATGTCGCGCAAACGGGTCTTGCCGTTTTCTGGATAGAACTGGGTTTGCTCGATTGCATCGAGCGCAAGTTGACGCAAAGTCTTAGGCGCTTTGTGCGTGGTGAAAACGCCAACGCCTTCATCCATGCGCACAAACCACTGCGCAGCGGCACGGTAGATTACTGGCGTTTTGTGTCGCCAGCAATGCGGATAGCTGTGGCTGATGCCATGCGTCGCCATCAATCGGTTGGCATTTTTCAGCGCTTCCAAAATAACGGGAACAGCTTTCCAGATAGGTTGGCCGCCAAACAAAGCGAATTCAGCGGCATACGCGCCGTTACCTTGAACAGGGTTCAAGATATCGTCGTACTTCATCCCGTGTGCCACGCAAGAATTGAAGTCATCTACTCCATAAGCAGGCGCGCTGTGGACGATGCCGGTGCCGTCGTCAGCAGTAGCGTAGTCGGCCAAATACACAGGTGCCGTGCGTGCAAAGCCTGCGTCGACGTATGCGAGTGGGTGATGGAATTCGATGAGGTCGAGTTGCTTACCTAATGTTGTAGCTACAACTTTGCCGCTGAGCTGCCAGCGTTCTAAACATTTCTCCACCAAACTCTCGGCGCACATGTACAAGCCACGCTCGGTGTCGACCAATGCGTATGTCAGTTCAGGGTTGAGGTTGAGTGCTTGGTTTGCAGGGATGGTCCATACGGTGGTGGTCCAAATGACTGCGAAGGCTTCTTTGCTGAGCTTCGGCAAGCCAAAAGCTGCAGCTAGTTTTTCAGGTTGAGCGCATAGAAAGGCAACGTCTAAGGTGTCGCTCTTTTTGTCTGCGTATTCAATTTCAAATTCAGCTAAAGATGAGCCGCATTCAAAGCACCAATACACAGGTTTTAAACCGCGAAAAACAAAACCACGCTCGATTACGCGTTTGAAAGCGCGAATTTCACCAGCTTCGTTACCGAAATCCATGGTGCGATAAGGACGCTCCCAATCACCCAAGACGCCCAAGCGTTTGAAGTCTTCGCGCTGTTGGTCGATTTGCTCGGTGGCGAACGCACGGCTTTTGGCCTGCATGTCGTCGCGGCTGAGTTTGCGGCCATGGAGTTTTTCAATGGCGTTTTCGATCGGCAAGCCATGGCAATCCCATCCGGGGATGTATTGCGCGTCAAAGCCAGCCAATTGGCGAGATTTGACAATCATGTCTTTCAATACTTTATTGAGCGCATGGCCGATGTGCAGTTTGCCGTTCGCATAGGGCGGGCCGTCATGTAAGACAAACAAAGGCTGTCCGTGTCTAGCCACCCTAAGCTTTTTGTACAACCCGTCATCGGTCCAACTTTTAGCCCAAGCAGGTTCGCGTTTGGGTAAATCGCCACGCATCGGAAACGGCGTGTCGGGCATATTGAGGGTGGCGCGGTAATTGTTTTTTTCGGTCATGGTGTTAGGTGTGTGCTGCGAACCAGGTACGTGCGTCTTCGCAGTCTTTGTGTATGCCTTGTTTCAAGGCGTCCATACCGTCGTAGGCCAACTCGTCGTGCAATTTATGCAACAGTTCAACACGAATAATTTTACTGTAGCCCCCCTCTGCGCCGAGACTCGCTGGCCAATCTAGGCAATGGGTTTCCAGTAATACGCGGCCGCCGTTGACATCGTTGGGGTCTAGCGAAGGACGAATCCCCAAATTGGCAACACCTTGCAAAGGTGTTTCATGCAATCCATGTACCCGCACCACAAAAATACCGCTCGCCGCTGGCTTCCAATGGGCAAAGCGCAGATTGAGTGTGGGGCATTGCAACTCACGTCCTAGCTTGCGCCCGTGCACCACATGGCCGGAGATGGCGTAAGGACGGCCGAGAAGTTGTGCCACTTCATCCATGGCACCTCTCGCTAACGCTTCGCGCACTGCCGAACTAGAAACGCGCAAGCCGCGCACTTCGTAACTGTTCATACGTGCGACGTCAAAGCCTTGTTGCGCGCCAGCAGCGTCGAGCATGGCGTAGTCGCCGAGTCGTTTGGCGCCAAAGCGAAAGTCGTCGCCTACCAGCACATATTTCACGCCTAGGCCTTTGACTAAAACATTGTTTATAAAGTCATCTGGCGACTGGGCCGCAAATTTTTCGTTAAATGGTAAGACGATGCACTGTTGCACGCCACATGCTGCAAGTTCATGGAGTTTGTCGCGCAGCGAAGCGATGCGGGCTGGGGCGAGGTCGGGTTGTTTGAAGGCTTTGGCAAAGTAGTCGCGTGGATGGGGTTCAAACGTCATCACGCAGCTGGTCACATTGCGGTGCCGCGCTTCACTTTGGAGCAAGGCCAGCATGGCTTGGTGCCCGCGGTGCACCCCATCAAAGTTACCAATGGTCAAGGCGCAGGCCTTGGCTTGGTCGGGGTGGTCAAAACCTCTGAGAATTCGCATGTTTGATTTAGTTTGTGACTTTTATAAAACTGTCACTCATTAGGGTTATATTGTCGTTGATAGACGTGCATTCCCTTATCGGTTCATTAAGTTTTGGATGGAGGTGTGTTTTGAAGGTCTTGAAACTGTCAGCGCAAGGGCTCCCACAGTCTTGGATTTCGCTTGAACAAGCGGTGATTCACTACGCAGCCGGCGATGTTCGCTGGGAATCTGGCGGCGAGGTAGCAGTTTTCCATGGCGGCACCAACGCCATCACAGGCCAGCAGTCGATCATCACGGTCAACAGCATCATCGGAACCAAGGGCGTACCCAAAATCAATCCCTTTGATTTACGCTCGGGGTTGACAAACACGAAGTTATTTATCCGCGACCGCAATATTTGCGCTTACTGTGGAGACCATTTCCACGAGACCGAGTTAACGCGCGAGCACATCACACCTTTTGGTCAAAACGGTAAGGACCATTGGATGAATGTGGTGACGGCTTGTAAATCATGCAACCATCGCAAAGGCAACCGAACACCAGAGCAGGCCAAGATGCCTTTGCTCTATACGCCTTATGTGCCTAGTTTGTGGGAAGACTTTATTTTGCGTAATCGGCGGATTTTGGCGGACCAGATGGAGTTTTTGTTGGCGCATGTGCCTAAGAGTTCTCGGTTAGTGGCCTGACGCTTTTTCTTGCATTTGTCTTTGTCTTTGTCTTTTGTTTTCGCTCCGGCGAGGCAGCTGACTGCGGCTTCCTCATGGGGTACCGATAAATCGTCAGCCGCAGCCAGCTGCCTCGCCTGCGGGGGTTTGGTTTTCTGACTTTTTAGTTCTCTAGCAATTTTGCAATTGCGGCGGGGTATATCAAATGCTCTTGCGTTAGCACTCTTGCCGCTAGTCCTTCTGCCGTGTCGTCTTCCAGTACTGGGACTATGACTTGGGCCAATATATGTCCATGGTCTAGCCTAGCGCTCACCTTATGTACTGTCGCTCCGGCAAATTGACAGCCTGCTTCTATGGCGCGTTGGTGGGTGTTCAGTCCCTGAAACGCCGGTAGCAGGGAAGGGTGGATGTTGATCAATTGCCCTTCGTAATGGGCCACGAACATGGGCGTCAGGATGCGCATAAAGCCAGCAAGAACTACCAAGGCTGGTGCGTATTGGTCTATTTCTTTTATTAGTGCCGTGTCAAAGGCTTCTCTGGGATTGGGGGCAATGGCGAAAGTGGTGTGATCGACCACTTGGGTTGTGACGCCGTCGTGCTGGGCGATGCCTAAACCCTTGGCAGATGGTCTATTGCTTATTACGGCTGCGACTCTCGCTTGCAAGTGTTTTTCCCAATTTTGGGCTTTGGCGGCGCGGATGATGGCTTCCATATTGGAGCCGTCGCCGGAGATGAGGATCACGATGTTTTTCATGCGGGGTGCATTATCGATCGGGGTTTGCCCGCATTTATGGCGCTATGGGCAGGAAAAAGAGCACGGTCGTGCTAAAAATTGCCGATTGCTTGGATAATGCGCCGACTTAGTGAAAAAAGCTGGTTAACGCAGCTTACTAAAAACACCACGCTAAAGAACTACCAATCAAAGCTCATAAGGAATTCCCCACATGGATTTGGCCTTTATCCCAGAAGAAGAGGCGTTTCGCCAAGAAGTGCGTGCTTGGGTGCACGCGAATTTGCCTAAAGAACTTTCACACAAGGTGCACAACGCCCTGCGATTGACGCGTGAGGACATGCAGCAGTGGGCGCGCATTTTGGGCAAGAAAAATTGGCTGGGATATAGCTGGCCCACGCGATTTGGTGGGCCTGGTTGGACTGCCGTGCAAAAGCATTTATTCGAAGAAGAATGTGCTTTGGCGGGCGCACCGCGCGTCGTGCCTTTTGGCCCAGTGATGGTGGCGCCTGTGATCATGGCCTTTGGTACGCCCGAGCAGCAGCAGCGTTTTTTACCCGGCATCGCCAGTGGCGAAGTGTGGTGGAGCCAAGGTTATAGCGAGCCTGGTTCTGGGTCAGACCTCGCGTCGGTCAAAACCCGCGCAGAGCGCGTGGGCGACCACTATGTGGTGAATGGCCAAAAAACGTGGACCACTTTGGGCCAATATGGCGAGTGGATCTTCTGCCTGGTCCGCACCAGCAATGAAGGCAAACCGCAAACTGGCATTTCCTTTTTGCTGATTGACATGAAGTCTCCTGGCGTGACAGTGCGCCCGATCAAATTGCTCGACGGCGAATGCGAGGTCAATGAGGTGTGGTTTGACAACGTCAAAGTACCTGTCGAAAACCTAGTGGGTGAAGAAAACAAAGGCTGGACTTATGCCAAACATTTGTTGGCGCATGAGCGCACCAACATCGCCGACGTCAACCGCGCCAAGCGCGAGTTGGAGCGTTTGAAGCGTGTGGCCAAAGCCGAAGGCGTTTACGACCCTGCAACGGGTGGCGCAGAAGCGTTGCGTTTCCGCGATGAAATCGCCAAGCTTGAAGTCGACGTTGTCGCGCTTGAGATGTTGGTGTTGCGTGTCTTGTCTGCCGAAAAATCAGGCAAACAAACTCTAGATATTGCAGGCTTACTCAAAATCCGTGGCAGCGAAATTCAACAGCGCTATAGCGAACTCATGATGCTGGCCGCAGGCCCCGCCAGCTTGCCCTTTATCGAAGAAGCCATGCAAGCCGGATGGCAAGGCGATGTCGCGCTCAATAGTTTGTGGCTCGGTGGCACTCCGCACAACGCGCCCTTGGCGTCTACCTATTTCAATATGCGTAAAACTACGATTTACGGTGGTTCTAACGAAGTGCAACGCAACATCGTCGCGCAAACCGTACTGGGATAAATCATGGACTTTAATTTTTCTGACGAACAAGAACTACTGCGCGACGCGGTTCGCAAATGGGTGGACAAAGGCTATGACTTTGAGCGCCGTAAACAAATCGTGGCCGAGGGTGGTTTCTCGCGTGCAGCATTTAATGAACTGGCCGAACTTGGCTTGGGCGGTTTGTATATCCCCGAAGAGCTTGGCGGATTGGGCATGGGCCCCGTCGAAGGCATGGTGGTGATGGAAGAGTTGGGACGCGGCATCGTGCTCGAACCCTTGGCGCACACCTTGATTGTTGGCGCTGTTTTGTCTCACTACGCCCCATCAGGGCTGCAGACTGAATGGTGCGCAAAGATCGCTGGTGGTGAGACCTTGATGGTGCTGGCGCACCAAGAACGCAAAGCGCGTTACAACCCCAAGGTCTGCGAGACACAAGCCATTGCCGCAGGCGATGTTTGGACGATTACCGGTGCCAAAAGCGTGGTGGCTGCTGGTGACCATGCAGACGCTTGGTTGGTACCTGCTATGGCTAATGGTTCTATTGCCTTGTTCCTAGTGGCTAAAGGCGCAAACGGCGTGACGACACGTGGATATGTCACCCAAGATGGCAGCCGTGCGGCGGAGTTGGTTCTGAACAACGCCCCTGCAGCGTTGGTAACTTTCAAGGGCCAAGATGCTGTGGCGCATGCCGTGGACATCGGCATTGCTGCCTTGTGTGCAGAAGCTGTGGGTGTGATGGACAAAACCTTGGCCATCACCGTTGAGTACATGAACACACGCAAACAATTCGGTGTGGCGATTGCGAGTTTCCAAGCGTTACGCCACCGCGTGTCTGACATGAAGATGCAACTCGAGCTGGGTCGCTCGATGAGTTATTACGCCACGTTGAGACTCAACGACAGTCCCGCTGAACGCAGCCGCGCCATGAGCCGCGCCAAGTACCAAATCGGTCGATCCATGCGACACATCGGGCAGGAGGCAGTGCAGTTGCACGGCGGTATTGGCGTGACGGATGAGTACATCGTCAGCCACTATTTCAAGAAGCTAACGCAGCTCGAGATGACTTTTGGCGACAGCCTCCACCATTTGGGTGAGGTGTCTGCGCATATGCAAGACACGGCTGGCGTTTTTGCTTAAAGCTTGGGGTGGGACAATGCAGGCATGCACCCCAACGCCCTGTTAGAAGCTTGTACTGAGCTTGTCCGTCTGACCCTGAAGTTTGAACACCCCGCTGACGCGGTGGTGTCCAAGTTTTTTAGAGACTACCGTAAAACCTATGCCTTTGGCCCGCGCGAGCGTGCTGCCTTGGCGGAGACCACCTACAACGTCTTACGTAACAAACTGCGCTACGACCATTTGGCGCCCTCTGGCTCGGGCCCTAAGGAAAGACGTTTAGCGATTTTGGGGTTTACCGACCATTTGCAAAATACTGCGAACAGGCCTGCTTCTGAGTCTCACTCGAATGAGGCTTCGTCTGTAAAACCCTCAGCTGCCAAATACGCTGCTGCCAGGCAAGCCGCACAAAACCGCCACGCAAGACCCAGTAACAACCCGCTCGATTTTTTGTTTGGCGCACTCAATAAGCAAGAAGCCGCTTGGTTAGAAGCCTGTGCCAAAGTGCAAACTTCGGATTTGCTGGAGCGCCATCGGCACAACCTGCCTGAGTGGTTGGTCGAACCTTTGAAAGCCCAAGTGAGTGACGGGTTTTGGCCTTTGGTGGCGCAACTCAATTCTTCGGCGCCCTTAGATTTGCGCGTCAATACCTTCACCGACAAACGTGAAGACGTGCAAAAGGAACTGAAAGTTGCGGGTATTCAAGCTACGCCCACCCCGTTTTCTCCTTGGGGTTTGCGTATCCAAGGCAAGCCTGCCTTGTCGCAACTCGATTTGTTTTCTCGCGGCGCGGTTGAAGTGCAAGACGAAGGCTCGCAATTGCTGGCTTTGTTGCTAGACGCCAAGCGCGGCGAAATGGTGTGTGACTTTTGTGCTGGCGCTGGCGGCAAAACTTTGGCGATTGGTGCGTCCATGCGTAGCACGGGGCGCTTGTATGCGTTTGATACCTCGGGCCATCGCTTGGAAGCTTTGAAACCGCGACTCGCCCGCAGCAAGTTATCGAACGTGCATCCCGCTGCCATTGCCCATGAGCGGGACGACCGTATCAAACGCTTGAGCGGCAAGATGGACCGCGTGTTAGTGGATGCGCCATGTTCTGGCTTGGGAACTCTGCGCCGTAACCCTGACTTGAAGTGGCGCCAGTCACCGCAATCGGTGGCGGAACTGACTGTCAAACAAACGGCTATCTTGTCCAGTGCTGCGCGATTGCTGAAGTCAGGCGGGCGCTTGGTCTACGCCACTTGCAGTCTGTTGCCTGAAGAAAACGAGGCGATTGCCCAAGCGTTTAGCGCGGCGCATCCCGAGTTTGTACCCCTATCTGTCTCGGAAACTTTGCAAGCCTTGAAAGTGCACGACGCTGCGTCTTTATGTTCGGTCGACGGCTTGTATTTGCGCTTATGGCCGCATCTACATGCCAGTGACGGCTTCTTTGCTGCCGCTTGGATCGCCAAGTAGAATAGCCTTTTCTACGTAATTGAAAGCACCGCATGTTATTTTTAGACTCCCCTTGGGCTGATGCCACGCTGAATTGGCTCATCCATGGCATGCTGGACTTGTCGGGTTGGCAAGTTCTATTGGCGACGTTAGTGCTCACCCACATCACCATTGCCAGTGTCACGATTTACTTGCACCGCTATAGCGCCCACCGCGCGCTAGATCTGCACCCATTGCCTGTGCATTTCTTCCGTTTGTGGTTGTGGCTCACCACGGGTCAAGTGACCAAAGAATGGACCGCTATCCACCGTAAACACCACGCCAAGTGCGAGCAAGCAGATGATCCCCACAGCCCGCACGTGCATGGCATCAAAACCGTTTTGTTTTCTGGTGCTGAGTTGTATCGCAAAGAATCTAAAAACAAAGAAACGCTGGAACGTTATGGCCACGGCACGCCAGACGACTGGATGGAAAGAAATATCTACAGCCGTTTTTCATGGCAAGGCGTGGCGATCATGCTTATCATCGATTTGGCTTTGTTTGGTGCTTTGGGCTTGACCGTTTGGGCTGTGCAAATGATGTGGATCCCTGTGACGGCTGCAGGCATAATCAATGGCGCTGGGCACTTCTGGGGATATCGCAACTTTGAAGCACCGGACGCCAGTACCAATCTTGTGCCGTGGGGCATCATCATCGGTGGTGAGGAGTTGCACAACAACCACCACACCTATCCCACTTCCGCCAAGTTGTCGGTCAAGCCTTATGAGTTCGATTTGGGCTGGGCGTACATCCGTATCTTGCAAGCCTTCGGATTAGCTAGCGTCAAAAAGACACCACCTAAGCTGGCTTTCGGCGACATACAACCCGTAGCAGACGAGAAAACCCTCGAGGCTGTGATTGCCAACCGTTACGAAGTGATGGCCAATTACGCCCGCCAGCTACGCTTGGAACTCAAACAAGAAATCGCCGCGTTATCCACATTGCCCGCGGAAACCGTTTTGGCCGACGCTAAGCGCTGGATGCACCGCGATTTTGAAAAGATTCCTGCCCGCGTGATGGAGCAACTCGCCCAAGCGCGCGCCGCTTTGCCCAATGTTGACACCATGGTGTCCATGCGTGAAGAGTTGCGCCAACTGTGGCTCAACACCCATCTAAACCGTGAGCAACTGACCAAAGACTTGCAGGCTTGGTGCAAGCGTGCTGAGGCGAGCGGAATAGCTGCTTTGCAAGAGTTTGCCGTCGGTTTGCGCGCCGTTCGTGCATAATAAAAAACCCGCCGAGGCGGGTTTTTTATTTGTGCAAAGCCAAATTACTTCAACTTGGTTTCTTTGTATTCCACATGCTTGCGAGCTTTGGGATCAAACTTCATGATCGTCATTTTCTCGGGCATGGTTTTCTTGTTTTTGCTGGTCGTGTAGAAGTGACCGGTACCGGCGCTGGATTCCAGCTTGATTTTTTCGCGTCCGCCTTTGGATGCCATGATCTTTTCCTTTTAAATGGTGTGAATCAAGCTTGACCGCGGGCGCGCAAATCTGCGAGCACAGCATCAATGCCGTTTTTGTCGATCAGGCGCAAAGCTGCGCTAGAGACGCGAAGACGAACCCAACGGTTCTCGGTCTCGACCCAGAAACGGCGGTATTGCAGATTCGGTAAAAACCGGCGCTTGGTTTTGTTATTGGCGTGGGAAACATTGTTCCCCGTCATCGGGCCTTTGCCCGTTACTTCACATACGCGTGCCATGTGGAAACTCCATGATTTTCTAAACGGAACTGACTGACGTCAGCCCCTCACCTCGCCAGCTAGGGTGGCGGTAACCCGAAATTGCTGCTTGATCTAACCCAGAACACAGGTACCTCATGTGCATCTAGGATGCCCTTGAAAGCCCAAGGTGGGAATTAGCCCGTACCAACAAAGCCCATGATTATAGCCAAAAAACTCAGTGCGCGCCTTGTTCCAGGAAGCGCTGGGCGTCCAAAGCCGCCATGCAGCCCGTGCCTGCGCTGGTAATAGCTTGGCGGTAAATATGGTCTTGCACGTCTCCGGCAGCAAAAATGCCGGGCACGCTGGTCATCGTGGCAAAGCCTTGCAAA
>Ga0247831_1006249_pt1 | contig 14248 bp, 6 predicted proteins | sample LaCruzMarch2015__9_FD_192406 | JGI IMG/M metagenome (GOLD analysis project Ga0247831, IMG submission 192406) | Freshwater microbial communities from meromictic Lake La Cruz, Castile-La Mancha, Spain - LaCruzMarch2015_1m | ecosystem: Environmental > Aquatic > Freshwater > Lake | place: Spain...
AGCCGAGGCCCGCACCGATCCGGTGCAGCGCAATCTCGAACGCCTCGGCATCCCGCCCGACTTCCCCACCGAGCTGTGCTGCTTCACCCCGGGCACCCACCAATTCTGCACCCGCGAGGGCTTGGTTAAACTGATCGACTTCCTGATGTTCTCCCGCAGCGCCTCGCGCCAGGTCATCGTGGGTGGAGAATTTCGCGATCTCCTCAACGCGATCGTCCATATCGACGAGGCAACCCTCGCCCGCCTACTCCCCTTTCGGCTGAAAACGACCGGCCTGCATCTGGTCGAAGCCATCGGCCTGCTGGTCCGCCCGCTGGGGATTGAAGAAAGAGTCATGCTCGCCCGCTCCCCCGCCAGCACACCGGTGGAACTGAAACAACAAGTCGCCCGCCGCGTGGATTATTTCCAGGACCAGACCGCACACCTGCGCCAATCGCTGAAGAGCGGCATGCCCCTGCCCCGTCTCGTCGTTTCCCTCGACGACCTCAGCGTGGAATCAGCCGTCGCCGCGCTGCTCGCCCCCCACCTCGCGCCGCCCCGCACCGTCGAGTCCCCCAAACCACCCCGTCCCAGCCTGCTGCAGAGACTTTTCCTGCGCCGGGGCTGATCAAGGCCGCGTCGCCGCCTCCAAAGCCGCGATCCGCGCCAGGGCATCCTCGCGACCCGTCCCGCATAAATCCTCCGCCGGACGTAGGCTCACGCAAAACGCCGGGCGCTCCGGGCGCCCGAAAAGCGCGCACCGCAAGTCAGGCAACAGTTGCACGCAACGCACTCCGGCCGGCTTGCCCCCGGGCATACCCGGGATCGGGCTGGAGATGCTCGGGGCGATGCAACACGCCCCGCAACCTGCACGACAGTCCATGGCCAGCGGAGTGGTCACGAGCCTGCTTACTTGAGCGCGAGGTTGATGCGAAGTCCCGCCGGCGCCGACGGGACCAGGGTGATGCGCTCGGCCGCCACTTTCCCACCCTCCAGCAAACAGCCACGGACGGCCAGTGCCCGCGCCGTGGCGAGGGCCTCGAGTTCGGTCCGCGGGATTGCCATGCGCTCCACCAACCGCGCCTCCATCCCTGCTTCGGTCACCTCTTCCACCAAAACGGGCAGCTCCGGCCCCACCGCCTCCGGAGCTGCGGCGCCGGCCGGCACCAACCCCCTGGCCGCCTCCGGTCTCCACTCATTTCGGCCCCGCCCGTAGAATCGACTCCGGGGGCCTAGCGAACGGCGCAAGCCGCCGCTGTCCGCGCGCGCCACCGCGGCCGCAGGCTGATTCTCGGCCGGCAGCACCGCCTTTGCCGCGACCGCCCCCGGCCCCGGCGGCAGGCCGGCCCCGGAAACAGGGAAGGCCACCGCATAGAGCCTGGCCAGCATGCCCGCACGCAGTTCCGGCGTGATCGACAACTCCTCGGGCGGCGGCGTATTCACATCCACCTGACGCCGCGCCTCCCAGGCAGCGGTCCGGACTTCCCGCTCAAGCCTGGCCAAGCCCAGGGCCTGCCCGTCCGCAACCGGATCAAAGGCCCCGACAATATCCAGCTGAAGCGCCGGCCGCCCCGCCAACGCCTTGGCCACGGTTGCGAGTTTTGAGCGAGCCGCCTCATCCAATTCCGCCGAGCCAGCCGCGAAGTCGAGATACCCCAGCTCCTCGCTTCCTCCGCCGAAAGCCGCACCCAACAGCGAGAACGGAGAGGTGGCGGCCTTGACGAGGAGATTGCTGAATACCCGCAACACCACCCGCCCGATGCGGAAATTGGGATCATCCAGGCTACCCCGGACCGGCAGGTCGATGACGATTCTCCCGCCGGAATCGCGCAACAAAGCCAACGCCAGCCCGACCGGCAAAGTGGTCGCGTCCGGACTTTGGGTGGTCTCACCCAAGTAAAAGCGGTCGAGCGTGACGACGTTGTCCAAATCCACCAGGCGATCATCCAAGCGGGCTTTCACCGCGAGGCCGAGATTGCCACTCGTCAACGAACGCCCGGCAAACTTGCCGATGTAAGGCCCCGCCCCAGGCTGCAAATCGATACCCTTGAGGTCCACCACCAGATCCATGAAAGCCGGCCGCCCGAGCGGATTGAGACTACCCTTGACGGAGACCGGCGCGAGGCCGTCGAACTTGCCTTGCAAAGCGAGATCCGCCCGCCCTCGAGCCTCGGAACTAAGACCGGCGATGTAGCCCTCGAAATCCGAAATGCCGCCGCGGGCAAAGGGGCGGATTGAACGATCTTCAAAACGGAAGGCGCCCCGCTCAAAACGGATACGGCCGATGTCAACCGTGAGAGGGAGCGCGGGCGGCGGCGGCACAGGCGGCGCCGCCGTAACCGATTGCGGCCCTCCCGTCCGGTTAAAAGCGAGTGAACCATCCGCGTCGATGCGCACCGCCGCGCCGGGCTCCACCAGCCGGATCTCGTCGGCGTGAAAAGCGGCCGGCGCCGAGGAGGCGCGTATGCCCGTCACTGCCAAATCAGCCCACTTAACCAAATCCTCCGCGAGCTTGCCATCGACCAATCGCAAACCGGCCAGGCCAAAGTCTCCCGCAAAAACAGCCGAGCTCTCGCGCAGTGTCGCCCTGCCCCGCGCCCGCACCGCGCCCTCCACCAACCGCACATCGGCGATGGACTCGACATACGGACTGAGGCCGGCCAGGGCGATTCGCTCCAGCGTGAGCTCCAGATCCGCGGCCAGAGGTTGCGCCGCCACGGTGCCCGCCACGGCGATCCGTCCGTCGCGAGGCAGGGTGACTTCGAGTTCACACGGCAGAGAAGCCGCCGGATGTTCGGTATCAATCCCGCGGACGACCAGCGAGAGACCTTCAACCCGGTGCTCCACCCGGCGCGGCGCGGTGAGATCCACCAACTCGGCCTGCACGTCAGAAAGCGAGAGTTCGGCCAGTTTGATCGCCGGATAGTCCGGAGCCACTCCGGCCTTGTCCACCGCCGGCTGCCTGGCAGGAAACGCCGGCTCCAGAAGCCGCGCCAAATCAAGCCCGGCTGCTTCCAGCGTAGCTTTGAGGCGCACTCCCTCGATGGCGATTTTCCCGATGTCTGCACGCAAAGAGGCGGAATCAGCGGATACCGCGTTGATTGCCAGACGCCTTATCGCCAAGGCATCTTCCGCCACCCCGGGCGCACCGAAGCGGACGTCCCGCAGCGTCACCGCCCCATTGCCGAGGCGCAAGAACGGGGCCCCACCCTTTAGATCCAGGGTAAACTCTCCCGCTACATCGAGAAAAGCCGAGCGCAGCTCACCTTTGCAGACATCATGGTAGTAAGGCGAAAAACGGGCCAAATCGATATTCTCCAACACCAATTCGCCCTTCGATTGAATAGGGTCGGCAGAGAGGGTGCCTCTCCAAGCCAGCCGCTCCCCCGCTCCCGTCACCGCCTCAAAGTGATAGGGCGAATCCGGATCACCAACCGTGTGAAATTCCTCCAGCAAAAACGAAACCGGCCCCGCCTCAGTCGCAAAAGGACGCTCACGGCTGGCATCGCGGAAAGCCACGCGGGCATCGGTGACTTCCAAACGGCGGATCCGCAACGCCGGGGGCCTGGCCGGCTTGGCCCCGGCGGGGGTCGGCTCCGCCCCGGCCAGACGCACCAAGATGTCATCGAAATTCAGCCCGCCGCTGGCGCTTTTAAAGACGCGGGCCCGCAGACCGTCCAAGGCGATCTCTTGAAAACACACCCGGCCAGTGAGCAGCGACCAGGAGTCGAGGTTGGCATAAAAGCGCCTCCAGCCGATGAACTCAGCCGCGTCCGGCGCCGCCTCGGCGACCGCCAAGCCTTCCAACGCGACCGAAAACTCCAACGGGTTGAGGCGCACCCGCTCGATTGTGACCGCACGACCCAGCGACGCGGAGAGCCGCTTGACCGCCTGGGCCCGCACGATCGGGGGCAAACCGAAAAAGCCCAAAAGCACCACCGCGCCCAAGAGGCCCGCCGCGCCCAGCAGCCAACGGTGCCGCCGCCAAAACGCGGGCGGACGGCCGCGCGCGGCGCGCAGTTGCTGGAGGGAGGGAGCGGAGGAATCAGTTAGGGGCCCGGGCATGACGCGACGATGCGGCCGGTCACGTCCCCGGCAAGCCACCCCGCGCGACGCTAAGGTAAAACCTGCCCGCCTCGGGACAGAATCAGGCCTTGAGCTCGTCCAGTAAGACGAGCAGCTGCGCAGCGTGGTCCTTGGTATCCAGCTTCTCCGCCACCGCCAGGACCGTGCCATCCCGGTCGATCACAAAGGCCGCCCGAGCCGGCCCCTCGTAGGTCTTGCCATACATCGACTTCTCCACGATCGCCGCCGCCGCCTTGGCAAAAAGGTCGTCCGGATCACTGGCCAGGGTGTAGCTGATTTTTTTCTTCACCGCGTATTTCAGATGCGAGCTACAGGTATCGCGGGAAAGGGCGACGAGGTGGTAGCCTCGCTTGGCAAACTCGTCCGCCCGCGCCGCTAGGGAGTCGTTCTGTTTGTCGCAGGAACCGGTATTGTTTCTCATGTAGACCGACACGATGGCCGGGCGGTCGAGCAGTTCGTTGAACGCGACCTCGGCTTCGGCGCCGTCGCGGACGATCTTGAGCTTAAAGGAAGTCTTTAGTTTTTGGCCGGGCTTGATCATGGCAAAGCAAGAAGTCCCGCCGGAGGTAACCGTCAAGGGGCAGCCTGCAAATCCGGAGGCGGCCAGCCCTTGCGCAGCCCACGCAACCGCTGGCTCAAGGAGCCGGCGGCATCGGCGGATAGGCCTGCCGCAGACGCTCGTATTCCCCGGCTGTCACCGGGAGCACGGTGCCATGCCGAAAGCGGAAGGGGAACTGGAAGTCTGAGGCGGGAGCAAAAGCTCCGCCCTCCAGCGCGGAGGCAACGAAGGGCTTGTAGCCCTCGCCCTTGGAATAGTGGTCGAGCAAAAGACACCAGGACCGCGTCCGGCCTTCCGCATCGGTTAAAGGAAAACAGGCCGGGCCTTCATAACCGACCAACCGCGCGAGCGAAAAATCGGTCACGTCCTGCCACGGCCCGTCGAGCCGGTCGGCCACCTCGAGGGTGATGGCCTTGTATTTCTCATCCTTGGTGAAACGGTGGTAGCGACCGCCGTCCCGCACGATGGTGGTATCGATGATCGTGGTCGGTTTTTCGATGTAGATAAAGGGTTCGCCAAAGGTCCGGAAATCTTTCGTGCGCGCGGCCCAGATCCGGTGCCGCTGAAAATCATCACGGCCGGTGGTCGAAGCCCAAAAAACCAAATAGTCGCCCCGTTCTTCATCATGGATCGCCTCAGGGGCCCAAGTGCAGCCGGCATCAGGCGGCGCCACCTCAACCAAACGCGGGCCATGCCAGTTCACCAAGTCAGCGGTTTCCCACACCAGGAGCGATCTGCTGCCCGCACGCACCGCGCGACCCCAGTCGGGGTTGAGGTGGATGGAGAGATCCGTGGCGATGAGATAGGCCTTCCCGCCGCCCTGCGCACGCAGCACGAAGGGGTCACGCACCCCTTTTTCACCGGCAGCACTCACCAGAACCGGCCGGCCACCCTGCAAAGCCTCCCAGGTCCGGCCATCCCGGCTCAGCCCGAAATACACCTGCTCAGTCAGTGGCGTGGACTCGCCCTTGAACGTGACGAAGAGGTAGCCGCCGGGGCCTGCAGCGGCTCCGGACGCAGAGGCAATCAACAGAGTCATAAAAAGGAGTTTAAACATGATGAAAAAAGACGCTCACACCGGGGAAAGATTAACCCGTAAGCACGTTCGGGCAATCTCGAGCACGTGGAGCCAGTCTCATCAATTCGTCCTATGCTCTCCTCACCCGCGTGCAGTCCGCCCGCTCAGGAGCGCGCCCCCACCCCTGAAAAACCAGCCCATACCGCGAGTAACCCGACTAAAATGCTCAAAACAACATAGGCTCCAGCTACCAGGAATTCACCGCGACGCAGGAGCTGAAAAGTCTCCAAGCCAAACGCGGAGAATGTCGTGAAGCCGCCCAGCAAACCCGTAAAAAGAAAAAGCCGGGCCGGGGTGGAGAACTCCGCCTGCTTGACCGAAATCCCACTCAAAAAACCGATCACCAGACACCCGGCCAAATTGATTAAAAAGGTGGCGGCCGGGAAACGCCAATCACCCCAACGCGCCACCACCCAAATCGAAAAAAGATAACGAGTAACCGAGCCCAGAGCACCGCCTAGCGCGACTAGCAAAAGAGGTTTCATGTCGTAGGTTAAAAAATTTTTTCAAGGGCCGGGACCGGATGCCTATTCCTCCCGGTGCTGCCCGTGGCGGAAGGGTTTGGCGGCGCGTTCGGCGGCCTTTTGTTTCCAGCTCGGCTTACTCGCAACCGCGCCGGGTTTGCGAAGGGCGGGCGCCTTGGCCGCCTGTTCAGCCTTCAGCTTGCGGTAGCTCGCGAGCCGCTCGAGCGGGAGCGTGCCGGCCGCCAGCGCGACGCGGACCGCGCAGCCGGGCTCATCCTCATGACGACAGTTCGTGAAACGGCAGCCGGCCGCGACCTCGACGATGTCGGCATAGGCTTCCTCCAGCGCCTCGTCCGCGTCCCAGAGTTGCAGCTCACGCATGCCCGGGGTGTCGATGATGAGCGCGCCGCTGGGGGCGAGCACCAACTCCCGGCGGGTGGTGGTGTGGCGTCCCTTGGCATCCTTGTCTCGCACCTCCCCGGTCGGCAGCTCGGCGTCGCGCGCGAGCCGGTTGATGAGGCTGGATTTGCCGACACCTGAACTACCCACAAAGGCGAGGGTGCTCCCGGGGGTGGCATGGCCCCCAAGAAGCTTCAAACCGCGCCGGGTGTGGCTGCTGGTCACTACGATAGGCACACCGGGCACGAGCCGGTCGATCTCGGCGCGCACCGACTCGGGATCAGGGTGCAGATCCGCCTTATTTAACACGATCACGGGCTGGGCGCCGGAGTCACGCGCGGCGACGAGGAAACGCTGGATACGCTTGGGATTATAGTTCCGGTCGAGCCCGCTGACGAGGAAGACGACGTCGATGTTGGCTGCGATGATCTGCTGGGATTGCTCGCCGCCGGCCGACTGGCGGGAGAAGCGGCTGCGACGCGGCAGCAAGGCGTGGAGTTGGGCGCGGCCCTCCGCCCCCGGACTGGGCGAAACCGCCACCCAGTCGCCCACCGCCGGATACGCCTCGGCGTCGCGTTTGGCATCGTGATGGAATTTGCCGATGCACTCCGCCAGTAATTCGCCCGAACCGGTCACCACCGCGTAATAGTGCCGGCGAAGCTCCACCACCACTCGCGCCGGCTCCAGCCCGGCGGCGGCGTGGGGGGCAAACGCGAGCGCCCAAGAGGCGTCCCAACCGTAGGGTGCCAGCGGGTGGGAAGCGGCAACGGATTCAGACATTTCGGAAGAGGGGCGGCCAAAACGCCGGCGCAGGCGGGCCTCAAAGCGCGACCACGCGGCGGGCAGGCTCGGCGTGGCGGCGAAAAAAGAGGGCGGTGTGTCCGACCGCGCCCACGCAGGGCGCGGCGCCCTCGGTCTCGATTTGCGCGATGAGCGCGGCGCGTTCGTGGCGATCGGCTCCCTCGAAGCGGAGTTTCACCAACTCGCGGGCCTCGAGCAGACGGGCGAATTCGCGAAAAAAAGTCGGCGTGAGCCCGGCTTTCCCGACCTTGATGGCTGGCTCGGTGGTCTGGCCGATTCCGCGCAGGCGGGTTTTTTGCGCGGCGGTAAGGGGAAGGTTTTCCATGTGAGACCGACGGTGATGGGGTTGAGCGCCAAGGTCCAACCTCGAAGCAGGCATCCGTTCACCATCGAAAACCCACCTCGGCCCGGACCAAACGGGGCGGGGCAAGACCGAACGTGCCGCCGGCGGTGCGGCTGGTCTGGGTCTCGGCGCCGGAGAGGTTTTCCAACGCGAAAGTCAGGTCCAGGCGGGGCGACAGGGCGCAACGGACCGCGAGGTCGAGCCGGACCGAGGGCGCGAGGGCGAGCGTGTTCAAATCATCCTCGTATTGCGCCGAAACCCAGCGGCTGCGCAGGTCGAGTTCGAGATCGCGCACGACCCGCCAAACGGCCCCGGCGGTCAGCGTGTGGCGAGGCACTTGGGGCAGGCGGAGGCCGTCGAGCGCGTCCGCCCCAGCCCCGCCGGAACGCACCCGGGCATCAGACCAAAGATAATCGGCGTCGATCCGCAGGGCCGGAAGGGCTTGCCAGTGGCCGCCGAGTTCGAGTCCACGCACGCAGACGGCGTCGAGATTGCGGCGTTCCCGCAAGGTCGGGGAGAGCGAGACGTTCGCGACCGCGCCGGCCAGGTCGTTTTGAAAAACGGTGGCCCGCAGGGCATGGCGCCCGGCCGGCGGGGCGAGCTCGAGCCCGATCTCGCCTCCAAGCAACGTCTCGGGATCAAGCCCGGGATTGGCCTGGGTGGTGACAGCACCAACCCGGAAAGGCCGGTAAAGCTCATTTAGCGTCGGGGTGCGATAGGCGGAGTAGGCGGCGGCGCGGGCGGTGACCCGGGGCGTGACGCGCCAGGCAAGGCCCAGGCCGGGTGAAAAGGCGAGGTCCTCGCGGTCGGGATAGACCTCGTCCAGAAGGCGGGCGCCGGTGGTCCGGGTGGCTTCCTGGCGAAAGCCATTGGCCCGCGCAGTGGAGTCGAGTCGTGCGCCGCCCGTGAGGACCAGACCTTCAGCCAGCGGGCGGGCGTGAGTTAAAAAGACACCGGCCGCGGTCTGGGCGCCGCCAGCCCTCCGTTCTCGAGTAAAAGCGCCCGCGTTGTAGAAAAAGTATTCTCGGGTCTCCCCGTCCACGCGGCGGGCGTCCAGGCCCAGCGCGGTAAGGGAACCCTGGCCCTCGCCGAGACCGACGGACTCGCCCCACGCGACCTGGGCGGATGCGCCCACGGCGAGGGAAGGCACCGCGTATTGGTCGCTCGCGGGCGTCTCAAAGGTGCGGGCGGTATCGATCGCGCTGAAGGTGCTCTGAAAATCCTGCTCCTGCACGTAAAGCGAGACCGACCAAGCCGGGCCTCCAGGCGCGGCGCCGAGGAGCTTGGAAGAGACGAAAGCCTCCTTGGACGCATTGCGCTGGTAAGGGGTGCCGTTGCCCCGCTCCTCACTCCAAGCGCGAATCCGAGTGGTCAGAGTGGTGGTTTCATCCACCCGCCGGGCCCAAGTTAATTGCCCGCGCTGGTGGGCCGAGTCAGCCGCGCTGTCAACGGGGCCGGGATCACGGACGAGGCGCGGGCCGGCGGAGGCAAAGGTGGCGGCATCCACCCGAAAGGCATCGCGGCCGGAGGAGCGGCCGAGCGTAGCCGTGGCTTCGATGGCACGAGTTTCAAACTCCCCCGCCGTGGCGGAAATCGTGGCGCCGGCCGGCGCTTCCAGCGGGGAGACAGAGATCAACTGCACCACACCGCCGAGCGAAGCACCGCCCCACGCCGCCGAGCCGCCGCCACGCACCAGTTCCACACGGTCCACCGAGCCAGAGGGAATCTTGGACCAGGCGACCCAGCCGCCAAAGGGGTCGTTGAGCGGGACACCGTCGAGCAATACCAGGGCGCGACTGGCCCCGCTAGGGCCGATCCCGCGGAGCGACACGCCCTGCGCAGTGGGATTAGCGACGAGGGAGCCTGCCCGGCGGAAAAGCGAAAAGGCAGCGCAGCGGCGCAGGGCGTCGTCGAGGACGAGTGCCGGACCATCCCGCACGGTTGCACCCGAAAAAATATCAACCGTCAGCGGCAGCGTAGCCGGGTCCTGCGGCAGGCGGGCGGCAGTCACGATGACGGGCGGCAGCGGAGAGGACAGTTCGGCCTCCTCTGCCCGGCTAAACAGAAGGCAGGCGGCGAACAAGCAGGCCAAAGACACGGAACGCGGGGTGGGCACGGGGCAAACCTGTCGAACGGAACCGTTCCGGGGCAATCCCGCTTGGGCGCGAAGGAGGTATTCTAACTGGAAGAAGGCGGGCGACGCGCCAATCCGGCGGATCGGGTGTCTGTTGGAGGCGTGAGAATACCCCCGCTCATTGCCGCCGTGTTGTCGTCGTTCGCCTTGGTCCCGGCTGCGCGAGCAGTGTCCGCCTTTCCCGGCGCGGAGGGCTTCGGGGCCAACGCCAAGGGCGCGCGGGCCTCGGCCAGCCCGACCGTCTACCGCGTCACCAACCTGAACGACTCGGGGGCGGGCTCGCTGCGCGACGCGGTGAGCGTCTCCGGCCGCGTGGTGGTTTTCGACGTCGGTGGCCTGATTCGGGTAGGTGCGCCCATTGTCTTCGCATCCAACCTCACCATCGCGGGCCAGACCGCACCGGGCGGTGGTATTACCCTCTACGGAAACCGCGTGTCCTTCTCGGGCGCGAACAATACCATCTGCCGCTACCTGCGCTTTCGCATGGGCATCGACGGCGACGATGGGGCGGACGCAGTCGGCGTGGCCAGCGGGAGCGACATGATCTTTGACCACGTCTCCGCCTCCTGGGGTCGTGACGAAACCTTCTCCATCAGCGGTGACACCGCCATCCGCATCACCCTGCAGGACTGCCTGATTGCCCAAGGCCTGCGCATCCACTCCGCCGGCGGCCTCATGCAGACCTCCGGAGGAGTGAGTATCCTCCGCACCCTCTACGCCGACAACTGGATGCGCAATCCGAAGATCAAAGGGGTGAATGACTACATCAACAACGTGGTCTACAACTGGGGTGGCGGCGGGGGCTACATCCCGGCGGGCGATTCAGCGGGGGATTCCTACGCAAACATGATCCGGTGTTACTTCATCGGCGGCCCCGAAACCGGCGCGGCAAGATCACCGTTTTCATCGGGCAACACCAATTACCGCCTTTACCACTCGGGCAACCTTCAGGACCTCGACCTCGACGGGGTGCTCGATGGCGTCGCAGTGACCAATGCCAGCTTTCCCACCCTTCAGCTCGTCAGCACACGCTTCGCCTACCCTGCTCCGACGACCGAGCTGTCCGCCCCCGCCGCCCTCGCTTGGGTGCTCGACCAGGCCGGCGCGTCGCACCGGCGTGACCGGACGGATGATTACGTCGTCGCCGAAGTCCGCACCTACGGCACGAAAGGCGCCTTCATTTATGACGAGGCGGAAATGGGCGGCGTCGGGACGGTCGCCGCCGGTTTGAAGCAAGCCGATGCCGACAACGATGGCATGCCCGATTGGTGGGAGCAGGCCGCCGGGACCAACCCCGCCGTCGCCGACGCCACCGTGCTCGGCGCCGACGGTTACCTGAACATCGAGCGCTACCTAAACGCCCTCGTCGTGGGCGGCGTGCCGGGTGCCTTCATCACCGGCATATCGAACGACACCGGGGCATCGGGCTCGGACGGCGTGACCTCCGACCGCACCCTCCTCCTCCGCGGCACCGCACCCGCGGGGTCCGCCATTTCCCTAGCCCGGGCCGATAGTGGCGTGCTGGGGACGGTCCTAGCCGATGCGACCGGACAATGGACCTATGATTACACCGCCACCGCGCTGGCCGACCGGGTCTATGCTTTCACCGCCAGCGCCACCGTTGGCGGAGTCGCCACCCCGCCGTCGCCAGCCTTGGTCGTTCGCATCGACACCATCGCGGCACCCGCCCCGCTGATCACCGGCCTTAGCCTCGCCCCGGTGGCCGCGGTTTCCGGCACCGCCACACCGGGAGATACGGTTGCCGTGAGCCTCGCCGGCCAAGTCGTGGCCACCGGCGTGGCCGACGAGTTGGGCAACTGGACCGCGCTCTACACCGGAACCGCTCTCGGCACGGGATTAAAAACCTTTACCGCCGCCGCGACCGATCCGGCCGGCAATGCCGGCCCCGCCTCCACCGGCTATGTCGTCGATACAAGAATAGCCGCGCCGGTTTTTACCACCATCAGCACCGACAGCGGCGCATCCGCCACCGACCAACTCACCAACGACACTACCCTAGTGCTATCGGGAAGCGCGCCCTCTGGATCGACCGTCACTGTCACCCGCGCAGGGGTGGGCGTCGTAGGCGCCGTGACCGCCAGCGGCGGGAGCTTTTCGTTCAGCTATGCCGCGACCACGCTTCCGCCCGGCACCCATACCTTCACCGCCACCGCGACACTCGCGGGTTCAGCCAGCCCGGTCTCCGCACCCTTCTTGGCTAAGATTGACACCACCGCGCCCGGTCTCGCCTCCATACGCCGGCTCACCCCGGCCACCTACTCCACCAATGGAGGTTCCGTGGTCTATCGCGTCACTTTCTCCGAACCCGTCACCGGCGTGGACCTGACCGACTTTACCCTCACCAAGTCAGGCACCACGGGCGCACTCATCTCGATCTCGATCGTGAGCTCGACCATCTGGGACGTCTCCGCCGGGAGCATCTCGGGGGATGGCACCGCCCGGCTGGACGTGAATGCCAGCGGCACCGGTATCCTTGACCTCGCCGGTAACGCGATCTCCGGCGGCTACTCCTCCGGGCAAGCCTACACCGTGCGTCTCGCCGGCAGCGGTGCTTGGATAAACCTCGACGAAGACGGCCTGTGGAGCGACTCCGCCAACTGGGATGGCGGCCTCGTCGCGGCCGGCACCGGTGCCACCGCCGACTTCAGCCTGCGCGACCTCGTCGCGGACACCTCACTGATCCTCGACTCCAACCGCACGCTCGGGCGCATCGTCTTGGGTGACATCGATTTTTCCACACCCGCCGGTTGGACCATCTCCGACGGCAATGCGTCCGCCCGCGTCATCACCCTGGACGGCACCTCGACCCCGATCATCCAAGTTGACGCCGCCACTACGCCGGCCGGCGACACCACCGACGTCCCCGCTGCCAACGCCACCCCGCACCACCTGGCGGTGGCTCTGGCCGGTGGCAAAGGCTTCACCAAAACCGGCGTCGGCACCCTGGAGTTAAACCGGCCAAATCCCGCGCTGGCTGGCGCGCTGACCATCTCGAAAGGCATCGTTCAAGTCGGCCCCGGCGGCACGCTCGCACCGGCCTCGGTAACCATCGCCACCTCCCAGCAACTCCGGGTCACGGGCGGAGCGTTCACTACCGCCGGCAACGTGTCCTGGACCTCCGGCACCGGCACGGGCGTGCTCGTGAGCGGCGGCAACGCCAGCTTCCAAAACATCGTCCCGACCAACACCCGCAACAGCTTCTTCCGCGTCACCGGCGGCGTAGTCACCGCGAAGGACCTCAATTTCCCCCGCAGCGGCGACTCCGAGGCCCAGACCAGCGGCACCGGCGTGTTGATTTCCGGCGGCGACACGACCTTCGCGAACATCGGCCTCGGCACCGTCGACTCGTGGGCGGGCATGACCGTCTCGGGCGGCAAGCTCACCGTCACCGGCATCCTGCACAACGGTTACCAAAAGACCGCCGGGCGCGGCGGCGTGATTTATCTTTCCGGGGGCGAACTCGCGGTCACGGGCGCGACCCAGGGTCTGGTGATGGCGCGCAATCCCGGAGGCGCGAACGCCAACACCAACAACGTCGCCAAACTGCTCATCACCGGCGGCGTCGCCAACCTCGCCCGGCTCACGCTCGGTTACGACGCGACCGTGAGCGCGGGCTCCGCGAGCATCACGGTGAGCGCGGGCGAGCTGAACCTCGGCGCGGGCGGGATCGTGAAAAACGGCGCGGCTGGGCTGGCATCCTCGCTCTCCTTTTCTGGCGGCACCCTCGGCGCCCTGGCCAATTGGAGCACTGGCCACACGCTGTCCATCACCGACGCGTCCGCCACGCCGCGTTTTACCATCCGCGCCGCCAGGCCCGACGGAGCGCCGCACGACATCACGCTCAACGGCGCCGTATCCGGTGTAGGCGGGTTCAACAAAACCGGCGGCGGCACGCTCACGTTGAGTGCCGCGAACACGACCGCGGGCAACATCTACGTCAACGCCGGCACCCTCAACCTCACCGGGTCCCTCGCCGCCGCCTCCGGTAAGACCCTCGCGGTCAACGCCGGCGGCACGCTCGCCGGCACTGGGACCTCGAACATCGTGCTCGGCTTGTTCCCGGGCGGCGTGGTGTCGCCGGGCGGCACCGCGGCGGGAACGCTCACCGTGGCGGGCGCGCGGATCTCCGGCGGCTCCACCCTGCGTTTCAACTTGGGCGCGGGCGGCGACCAACTAGTCATCCCCGGCGGTTTCACCACCTTCGGCTCGGGCGTGGTGACGTTCGCGTTTACTCCCGGAACGCTCGTGGTCGGCACACCCTACACTTTGATCACCACGCCCGGCGGCGTTCCCGGCATCACGACCGCCAACCTCGCCTACACCGGCCTCGGCCACGCCAAGGGGCGCTTCACGGTGGGGCCGAACAACGTCCAATTTACCCTGG